>TARA_R100001463_G_scaffold76785_2_pt1 | contig 17227 bp, 13 predicted proteins | sample TARA_R100001463 | Tara Oceans TARA_R100001463 (sample SAMEA2622242) | marine metagenome | biome: marine biome (ENVO:00000447); feature: deep chlorophyll maximum layer (ENVO:xxxxxxxx); material: "saline water (ENVO:00002010), including plankton (ENVO:xxxxxxxx)" | depth 40 m
TATATTTGTTTTAAATTTGTTGAGATCTTTCAATCTCTTTTATATTTAAGATATTTCTACCTTTTTTATATTTATTCCCATTAGTATCAGTAAGTTCTAATGTTATCATATACTTTCCTGGGTCTTTAAAAAGATATGTTAGATACTTGCTTTCAAAATATATATCAGCCACGGATGAATTAGTAGTATTAGAGATGATCCATCTAGGAGCAGCCTTTCCAACTATTCTACATTTATCATAGACAAACATCGCCCATGTCATCGGTGGTAATACTTTACCATCATTAATAAACTTTGAAGTACCCCAGGTTGGATTACTGGTTATACTTTGGCTTGATTTATAAATTCTACTTAAACAATCTATATTTCCTCCACTAGGATCTATTTCAAATGGTACATAACCAGATGGTGATGCCGAGGTTGCAAAAATTGTATTTAATATAGTAGTACTTGGTCTTGCTAATAATTTACTAATGTAATCTGTATATAGAGCATGCCCTAATGGATTATTAACCTGAACACTTATGGTTCCAGGAACTCCAGTATCTAATCCAGTATCAGCAGTCCATTCAGGTGCTAAAGATCCACCACTAACATAAGTAGTAATAAAATCCCATTCAGCATATATTAATAAGTATAAATATTCTCTCATTAATAATGCACGATATTCATCAATGGTTTGTCCAGGTTGCTGTACATAACCTGAAGTATCAAATACACCATTTGCGATTGCTTCTGACATTGCATCAAAAGTTGGACCAGAAGGTGATGTTTGATTGAATACATTTGGATACGCACCTGGTAAACCAAATGTAGTTATAGTATGAAGAACATGTTCCAATACCTCAGTTATTTGTGAAGCAGGACTCAATGTAGTATTTTCAAATACAAAATCTACATTGGCATTTGTGTCATTAGTATTATCCCATCCTGGTAATGTTTCTAAAGCTGGGCTGTATTCACCCATTCCAACATAACCTATTCGCTGAATAGTTTTTAATGACTGCATTTTTTGTAATACCGCTGCCTGTTTATTATAAGTTATACCAGAGGCAGAAGGATCTAATATCATTTCTACACACCTAGCTACCTTCTCAACAAAATTATCAGTTACAGCCGGAGCATTAGGTAATGCTGGTAATGCCAATAGTGTTATTCCATTTATAGGAAGTAATTTTGTAAAAGGTGGATAAAGGGATGTTGATGATAGAGGCCCTCCTAAATAATCTGTACCATTTCCTGTACCTAATGCACAAACCCTAAGACCGTTTCCATCTACAATATCAACAGATTTAAAATCTCCATGTTTGCCAAAATATCGAGATACAGCCTGGACAAACATTTCACTATTAGAAGAATTTAAAACTAAATTATATACATATTTATTAATAATAGAATTCGTGCTAACATTAAGTTGTGAAACTGCCTCACCTAAAGTATCTGTTGTTGCATCAAAGAAATGGGTACCTACATTACCTTCCATATCAGTAATTTGTAAATAAGTATTAGGTTGCATTTCACTAAATTGAAAAAATGCTGGTGTATCACCAGTAGTTGCTGTCATTTCCCACCATAAGTGGTATCCATTATTCCATGTACATAATCTGCTATTTAAATTTTTCCATTGATATGGTCCACTAAAACTAGCTTTACCATCATCTTGGAAATTTGCTAATTGAAAATCTGTAGATGTACCTAAACCAAAAGTAGCTAAGATAGCATTAATTCTATCAAGTGAATCATATAAACTTGGAGTTTCTTCTTCCCAAGTCACTGTTGGTGAAATTGGTAAATCCCATAAAGATCCATAATTCTTCCATGTGTATTTTCCTTCGCTTGACCATGTATATGTTCTTTTTCTAGATTGGTACCAACCAGAATATTCAACTTCTCTAGCCTCAACACAAATTGCATCATGCTTAACTGATGATGAAATATTATTGTATAAATCAAATAACTTCATTTCAACATTATAATTACCTACATAAGGTAAAGTTATCGGTAAAGTTCCATATTGGCCAATACTTCCTCTAATTTGAAAATAATATGCTGGAGAGACTTCAGTTGCATCTTTATAAATTGTCCATTCTATTTCTGTAAAATTACCTGATTCTAAACCATCCCAAGTAAATAAAGTTTCTCCTGGTAATTGAATACTTGTAAATTGACCACCGCTTGCAGGATTAGCCAAAGTAACGCTAGTTCTAAATCTATTTATATCATTACCATATCCTCTAATACATGGTCCTATATCATTAGTAACCTGTGACCAATCAAACCATAACCAAGGGTCAGTTTGTGCAGTCTTAAATGCGGCTACCTGATTAAATAATGATGTTGTTATTGTTTGTATAGTATCACCAAAAACTACAGTATGAGTAGCAGATGTTCCAGTATCAGGATCACTGATAGTATAAGTATCACCAACTGCTGCGCCCTGAACATTAAAATCAAATGTAAAGAAATCATTAGCATTTGTTAATTGTTCCCATGTACTATCAATATTATCCCATGTTAAGTTTTTAAAACTATCATTAGTTAATGTAATTAATGCACCTGTTGGAGTACCAGGTTGATCCGGCAAATATTCAGAAGAATATCCTGGCTTATAATCTAATCCGGCAAATTTATTTAATCCTGGTGCATACCTTGCAAAATAAGCTGCATATACACCAGCAGCAGCATTAATTGTTACATTACCACCATCCTCTAATGCACCAAGTACACTATTAGGATCTGGTCCTATTGGCGGCGGAGGTAAAATCTGACCAGGAACAAAATCAACAATTAAGTTTTGGCCAACTGCCGATTTACCACCGGCTCCAGAAAGTGGTGCAACATATGCATTACAAAAATTAACTATAGCTTGACCAACGACTGCCGCTTCTTCCAAACAAAAATCATCAAATCTCCTTAAGTCTTCTAAATAAGTACATGCAGCCGGGGCTACTTTAAAGTCTGTATTAATTCCAGCTCTAATTGTATTAGTCTCAGCTTTACTTATTGTATTTGTAACCTCTAATAAACCAAAGTAATCTGCTTCTGCTGTAATTCCTTTAATGTGAGCATTAAGTGGAAGGTATTCTTTTTCTAATTTTCTCTTTAGTCCAAATAATTTAATTAAAATTTCTTCAATTGTAAAATCTTGTAATTCTTCTACAACAGGTAAATCTTCATCATCAAATCTATCTGGAACAATTCTGTTAATTCTATAAATAAGCTCGAACATACTAGTCTTCCTAAAGTTTTTATTAGGTAAGCTTATTTGTTTATCATCAAACTGAGCAGTAGGTGAAAATAAATCTATACTGTTACTTTGAATATATTTACCAAATTGTGGAGAGTTAGCATTTACATTTTTCCAAAATTCTTTAAGCTTTAAATTATCATATCCAAAAAACTTAATAGCATTTATTAAACCTTTATAAGAACCGATAAAAGGATAAATGTTACTACCCTCCATCATAATTTCTTTTCTCTTTAGATTAATTTCTACAAAGTCAGGTAAAGCTTCTTTTAAATTTGTATCTCTAAAAACTGTACTATCAGATGCAATAACATTATAACCCATATTTTGAGTCATAACTCTTAATCTTTCATCTTCTTCAATACTTTCAGCATAAACAGTAAATTCTGCTACTATAGTGTTAGTACATTCATCTCTTATAACTAACTTTCTTCTATAAGTATTTTCATTAGGAGAAGAAAATGTTATATCTATTTGTAATGCTTCTGATACAATATCATTTGTGGTAATATAACCAGTGATAGGATCTATTGTTTGATTGGCATCATATTGTAATGGTGCAATCATATTATCTACTTTTATAAGAGGAGGTCCATCTGGTTCTTGTACTAATGCTGATTGTGTACCTGTGTTAAAATCTTTATTAAATTGAAAAAGAAATATTTCCTTAGGATCTTCAGTATCCCAACTTACATTCCAATCACAAACATCACCGGTAGATTGTTCATTAACAGCATGAGGATAGCCGAACATAAAAGTTCCACTTGCGCTATCAATAAGTTTTTGTAAAATAAATATCTGACCTACTTCAAATAAATCAATAGAAACTTGAGGCAAGAAAATATCACCAGTCCACATATCAGCGGAGCTGTCATATTCCATGTTATAATTTTTTCCCTCTTTATCAAAGAAGTATAAATGCTGCCAATTTGCCACTACTTATTAATTTATTTTTTCATACCATTTAGGAACTGCAAAATTAAAATAGATTCTCAAGTACTTAACTTTGTTGACATAAAAAACCATTATAGGATTTAAGTAATCACTTAAAAACTTTCCTAGGTGTATATTTCTAAACATATATTTTGACATTGTGATGTTTAATAAAGTTTTAGAATAGTCATATCCTGTATTCTTTAATTGCCATCCTCTTTCATATGTAGCTCTATATAAACTAGGGAACCCTGTTCTATTATTTTTTACTGTTGCCATATTACTTTCCTTTTAAAGCTTTAAGTGTTGGAGTTTCTTGTAATCTCCCTGTATTTAAACCTGCAGCATTAGCACCTGTTGCAATCGTAGTACCTCTGTTTCTTTTAGCTTTATTATATTTTTCTTGCTGTATTTTATTGTAAAGGTTGTTTGCAATCTCTTCTTTATAGAATACATTTAAAGAACTTATTTTATTAGCTTCTGGTATTGGCTCATAGAAAGTACCATTTCTATCTTTCCAACCACCTCTGATAATTGCTATATCATTGTTTTCAATTATTACATCACCAAAGCTATCTAATCCTAATTGTGGATCTTGGCCTTTCTTTAAAACTATTTTCTTATTTTCTATTAATACTCTTTGGTCAGTTACAGGATCTGTACCATAAACAGGAACAAAGTAAAACCCATCTCTGATTGCTTTTTCATTTTCTTCAGAAATAAAGAACACATTTACAGAATCAATTCCTTCAACATTTTCAATTATAGAAATAATATCAGATCTTGGAATTCTATCTCTTCTATTTACATTTAAGAAATAATCATCTAAATTTTTTCTTATCTCAATTCTTATAGCATCCTTGTCAAAATTTTCAAACCATCTTATTACAATATTAAGAGCATATCTTTTAATTACTGGATCAATAATTCTAGTTTCAGCTGTAACTACCTGTCTTCCACTTTTATTAAGAATCTCGTATGTCATTTCTTTTTCCTGTGTAGTCATAGTAAACTCTTCTTCAGGAACACTAAAGTAATCTAAATCACTTGTTAATTTTTTCTTAATATCTGGTATAAGAAACAAGTAAATAATATTATCATCATCTAGGTATTCATCATTCTTAGTATTATATGCATCTATAAAAGACCAAAAATCATACTTACTTAAATAGTAAATATAATTATTAGGATTAGCTAATACAAATGAATTACTTTGGTATGGTGCAATCAATCTTGTAAAGTTAGGATCTTCAGAATCAGAACCGAACATAGGATTTCTTGTTATGTTCATTGCAAGAATTTCATTAAGATCTACTTGTTCACCAGATGAATCTGTTCCTGGGTCTGCAAATTTAATGTCTAATTGTTTACCACCTATATTACCAGCAACTCCTCTCGTCTTAACATAAGTTACTCTAATTCTAGATCCTAATGCAGGTGGTTCTCCAAATTGATTATTTCCAAAGAATACACTTAATCCACCATTTACACTACTTTTAACCATAGCTGCCTTTTGGCCATTATTCATATCATATAATGAATCTACTAATTCCCATCTTTCACCATCTACAAAAACACCAACCAAAAATTGGTCTGTAGGTTCTTTGGTAGATAGGTTATAACTTTGTAAAGGATTACCTGATCCTGTAAAAGATTGCTCATCTTTTACTCCCTGAATAACTTCAACATTAACAAATGTTTTTGTTGTTTTATCTAATCTTATAAAATCACTGTTAAACCTTAAAAAATAATCTAAACCATTTTGTCCTATTTGAAAAGTACTCCCATTCATAATTTGAACATAGTCACCATTAAGAAGTGTAGACGCACTTGTATTTAATCGTAATCCAATTATACCTCTTGCAGATATACCTCTTGTAGGATCATGTCCTGTTAATCTAGATAATCCATATATAGATTCAATATTTCTGGCTCGAGAAATATTAAGTTCAGTTGCAACAGCCTCTATATAAAAGAAAATCATTTCACCTAAGTTGGAAACAACTGTTAAGATTTGACCAAATGGAGAAGCTGGAGTAAATACCTCAACAGCCTGGTCATAAGTCCTTTGAAGATACTCAAATGAATCTTCAAATAACTCAGTAGCCTTTAATCTTGTTTTACTAAAAAATGACATTTACATTATTATTTTAAAAAAGAGCCCCAATAACTCTTTGTTCATTTACAAAAATATCCACTAAACAACCATCTCTTTCTACTGTAGAAAAGAAGCTTACTTTAGTATCAACATCAAATCCTGCTAAATCTGGTAAACAGTAAGCAGTGATTTGTCCATTAATAGCATTCTGTATGGTATTTTCATTTAACACTAAAGAGAATATTAATTCATCTAAATTGGCTCCCATATTAGGTGAGCCTAAAACATCGCCTTTTCTAGTAAAAAGACAATTTTCTATTTTTAAAATGAGTTGAGATAACTTATCACTAACCTCTAAAGTTTGTTCATTATACTTTGGAGCTTCTGCATCTCTACTATAAATATCTCTAATCATTTAAGAACACTAATTTTTATTATATATTCTCTTTTATTTTAATAGCTTTCAGATTATAATTATCCAGTAAAAAAGTAGTCAACCCCTTCATCACCTTTAATTTCTTCTACTACTCTATCTACCTCTTCTCTACCTTCAGATGAGATCATATCATAATTAATAGTAATATTACCTGGAAGATTAAAAGAAAATGTTCCTAAGATTCTAGATAATTGAATTTTGGCCATTCCTATAACATATCTTTGAAAAGCTTCATCCTCAAACAATGCACAGTCAGGAATTGTAGAAAATATTTCAAAAATAACTGCACGCTTAGGTAACTCACCTTGGAATCTAAACTTTTTAGTTAACCTATTAAATGTATATGATATTTGAGGAAGAAGTACCTGTCTTGCATTATCCATAAATAAGGAATTAACAACATAGTACATTAGATTTTCACTACCAATACCTGCACCATATACATCATCATAAATAAATTTATCAATGGAAAAGTCTACATCATCAGCATTAAAACTCATTTGTCCAAATCCACCATCTTCTCCGCTGAATCCACCAATTTCAAATACATCATTAACTGAATATACCCTAGACGGCATTTGTATAATACCTCTAGGATTGTTAATATTTTTCTTGTTAGTTATTGTTTCATTATCTACACCAGTTCCAAAAGGTACACCTTGTTTAAAATCTGGAGTATTCACAGCTCCAGGTGGTAAAGCAATATACATCTGTTCAACACTATCTTCATAAATTTTATAAAAATATTGTTTAGCTCTATTTATAATATTAGCCAATTCTTTTTTAGGAACCGTGAATGGTATTTGGCATGCAATTGTAAGATCATCATTAATTATTTTAATTAATGCATCTAAACATGCAGCTTCATCTGGATCATTACAATAAGTATTCTTATTAGCCATACTATTTTATATTTTTTCTATTTCAATTATTTCTGTATTTTCAAACCTAGCCATTTTGGTAGCTCTTCCTTTTCTAAAGATACCGCCATCCATTTCTCCACTGAATACTCCTCTTGGTCCGAATACATAAGAATCTTTAACTATTACATTTTTACTAACATAAGAATCCTCTATCTTACAATCAGATGCATCTGATGCTCCAAATAAATTACTTTCAAATAAAGAAGAATTTATTAATTCAGAACTAAAAATATCACAGTTTAAAATGTTACCTTGAATTTTACAATCAACAAGATCTATTCCTTTTACTTCAAAGCATCTCATTAATTCAGCATTCTTTAGTTGTAGCCTACCTGTATCAGCATCATAATTAATAAGACCTTCTTTTAATCCAGCCAATGTTAAAAGTCTAAATACACCTTCTCTCATTTTAGGATAAAATGTTTCTACAATTTGATCATAGGTTTTAAGATCAACCATTAATTTTACTTTAGGAAATTTTTTCTTAAATGCTTGATAGTCTTTATATGATTCAACTATTCCACTGTGCTGTTCTAAAATAACATCTAATTTCTTTAAATCATCTGTAGTATATTGAGGATACATTAATGTTTCATATAATGATATAACAAAATGTTCTGTTAAATTCATTATGGTATTATACTTCTTTTCATAATCCTTTCCACCTAAATATCTAAATTCAATATAATTCTTTTGTAACTTTGAAAAGTTAACACCATAATATTTTTCAGATACAAACATGTAATTCTTCCATGAAATTCTTTCTGGAGAAGGCTGTGTCATTCCACTTAAAGGAACAATAAATTTTATAGACTTAGCATAAACAGAATCTTTTCTGTTAGGAAAGGCTTCATATATTTTATCTTCATTAAAATTCAATACAAATTTACCAATGTCTAAATTTGATACATTTGCAGGAACCCCTAATTTAGATCCATCAAAAGCTACATTAATGTGAATAGAGCATCTTTCATTAGTAGATCCATTTTCACGAATCCATTTTAATGTTTTAGCAATAACAAGTTTTGATTCAACAAACGGCATTGGCCCGGTAACTAATTCAATCATACCAGTTCCACCAGAATTATCAGGCTCCAATTTATAGACTTCATCAGATGGTACAAAGTCACTGTGAGCTTTTTCTTCTATTCTTATTTGTTTATTTAAGGTATTTGAAAGACTTCTTTTAACCTCATCTAAACCTTCATTAGCAAAGAATTCAAATTCTAACCCAATCTTGGATGAGTATATAGCATTTAATTGTTCGTTAGTGTACATGTAGTTCCTGATTTGTTTATATATTCAAACCAGGAATAGGTTATGCTATGTTCATTGTAATCTTACGATCACTAACATTCACACTTCCAATTTTTACATTTACTTTATCACCTTTAGATAAATCAGCACCCTTTAATTTGGACTTATGAATTAATCCACTGATACCTTTCTCCAATTCAACAAATGCACCGTATGAAGTTATTTTAGTTACTTTACCTTCAGCAATCATCATAGGTTTATATTTGTCATCTACACCATCCCATAAATCAATCTTAGGTCCTAATTGACTTAATATAATTTTTCTATCTGAAATTACTTCCTTAGTCCAAAATTTTATAGAATCGCCTGGCTTAATACTTCTATCATCTAAAGCCTTTTGGTATTCCTCACTTAATTCAGCTTTAGGAATCAGACCAGTTAAACATTCATCAAATTCAGCAAATACACCAAACTTAGTTGTACCTGTTACAAAACCTGTTCTTTCTTCTTTTATTGTTTCATTTAACTTTTCAATAGTTGAAGGAATCATTGTTCTTAAATATTCTCTATGGGATACTACAACCGTATCCTTTTCTTTTGAGAATGTTATTGGCATAACAATTATTTCTTTACCAACTAATACATTAAAATCATGTAATTTATTTAAACCTCCTAATGAACCTGGCATAAAGCATTTAATTCCTGCAACATCTACCCAATATCCACCATGAATTAATTCTTTAACCTTTGCAGTAAATCCTATAGATGAATTTCCAATTGCATCTTTTATTTCTTTTAGTTTAACTTCTTGTATAGCATCGGATATAGAAGCAATAACATCACCTGTCTTTTTATTAGTTTTAATCTTAACATCAATTTCCATACCAACCTCTAATTGTTCTACAATAAAATCAGGCTCTTTTGTTAAAGTACAATAAGCAGTATATTTAGATGCAATGTCAATAAGAGCTCTTTCTTTATCTTTTGATATAAAAGAAACCTCCCCTCTTGTGGTATAAGCTACGTTATCTTCTATAAGTTGTGTTTTTTGTAAAGTAGGATCTGATACTCCGTACATAGAAAGTACATCAGCTGCATAAGCTTCATTACACATTAATTTTGTTCCTTCAGGGACTTGAACTTTTACTGTCTTTGTATCAAATGGATCATCACTTAATTGAATTGTGATTTCTTGTTCGGTCATTTTTTATTTTTTAAGAGGTTATTATAGATTATATATTTGTACATCTAATATTAGTTATACATATGAGTTAGTAGATTGTTTCATTAGGTGACAGCCCCAGTACCTGCACCTGCTTGAGCTGCTGCTGTTCCTGTAGTAGCTACAGTAGTAGTTACCAATCCTGTTTTTATAAAATCGGATACGGCTTTACTTGCTTCTGCTGCAAACGCTTTTCCGCCAGCATCTCTTATTGCTGCTGCTGATGTAGTTACAGCTACATCCGAAGTATTCTTTGCGGCTTTATCATCCATAGCTTTCATTCCTGATTCAAAAGCTTTTTCTAATGCTAATTTAAATGCATCCATTCCTGCTGCTAGTGGCATAGTTTATAGTTTTAATTTATAGTTTATATATTAGTCAGTCGTATTCTTTGTACTTAATGCAGGATTTCCTGGTGCCATTGGTGGACTAGTTGGAACTCCTTTATTTCCAATGTGGGTATGATTATTATAAAGTTCATTAATAAACTGAGTACCTTTAAGTACAGCATCGGTACCCTGTTCTCCTAATGTAATCTTTGGAGAATTTAAATGAGTAGATCCTGTAGCAGTAATTACAGCATCAATACAATTAATAAGACAATTAGTATCAGCATTAATTACAGTATCCGCTCCACTATTAATAGTAACTTGAGCAGAGTGTGTAAATGTTATATTTCCATCGTTAAGCATTATAATAGAATCTCCGTTCGCATTTATTATTTCAACAGAGTTATCAGGTTTTACATTTACTGTAGTTGGACCTTCAGTAGTTGTATAGTCCATCATTAATCCTTTTTCTTCTGTAAAGAAAACTTTAATATGTTCTCCTTCTCTTTCATTGGTAGCTTCAGATACACCATCTTCTAATGTTCCTGTCAATCCAAATGCAGTATCATAAATTAATACATGAGAATTCTGATATGACGGTTCTACTTCAGCTTTCGTTTCATCCGAAGGATAAATGTTTTCATGATAAACTGGTTGATAATAATTACCATTGTCAAATGTAATTCTAACGATAGAACCTAATTTAGGAATTTCAAATTTACCACTTCCACTATTACTACCACCATACATTAATTGATGAGGTCTTGACCAAGGTAAGGCAGCCGTTGGAATCTTAAATGCACTTTGCGGATCTTCAGGATCTACACGATCATCCATTTTACCATATACTCTAATCTTACAACGACCTTCAAATATGTCATCATTAGTATCTTCTACGATTCCTACCCACTGAGTAGTTCGTAAATCATCAGCGTTAAAATTTTTTGGATCAACTTTTCCCATTAGTTAAATATATTGTCATCTGAACCGATTGTTGAATTAGGTGGTGGACCTGATGGGCCAAATGCATTCGTTGAGCTTAATCCTGTTCCTACTGGTAAAGGAGATTCAAAAATTTTGCTTGTACCAAATTCTTGAGGCTGGTCAGCTGTTCCTAAAGGATTATCTCCTATATTTGTAATAGAGCTTTCATTTCCAAATGTATCTAATTCATTTCCTTGTATAGCTGCACCAGTTGCTGCATTAATTAAAGCTTGTGGATTTGATATAGCTCCTAGTAAATTATTTCTTGCACCAAATACATTTCCTAATGTAAAACCTTCTATTAAACTTGCAGCGGTTCTTCCTGCTAAATTTACAGCACCATCAACTTGATTCATTAATTGATCTTTAGCAAATTGTTTAACCTTATCTTTAAAACTAGGATCTGTACTTGCTTGTATTTTTGAAGCATCCAATGCACTATCAAATCCAGAGTATTGAGATTTATTTTGCATATCTGAATAGTTAAACTTTATTTCAGTTGTAGCAATTTCACCACCAGTATTAGTAACACCTTCAAATACTTTACCGCATGCGCCTGGAAGCCATTCACATTCAACAAATCTAAAACCAACTTGTGAAGTATTTTCATTTACATATCTTAAAGTGTCAGCTGTTGCATCACTAGGATTTAAAGCACCTAACCAGTTTCTAACAGTTTTAAATTTTCTTATTTCTTGTATATAAATATAAACATCAAATTTACGTAAGTTTGCAGGAAGTATAAATCTTTTATGAAGGCTATCATAAACAGCCATTTTATATAAATTAAATAATGCAGTTATTTTTAAATCTATAGCTTCTAGGCATCCTATAGTTATACCTTCTTCACCTGTAGTCCCGGTATAAGGGTCAGTTGAAAAATCTACTGATTTTTGCCAAGATTCCAATAAACCTTCAATTGTTTGAAAATAATAAGGTCTAGTATTTTGAATCTCTAACATTCCTAAAACAAATGCTTTTAGATATTGTACTCTATTTTGCTCTCCTATTGCATTTAAGTAACCAACAGCAGATGGCGTTGTAGGATAAGATGGTGTAGCTGCACCTTCTCCAGTATCAACTGTACCTATCTGTGCACCGTTAAATAGAGGTGATGTTATATCAAACATTAAACTGAATCCTAAATAAGTTGGATCATCTAAAGAAGTAACTGCATTGTTACCACTACCTTCTATAGAACCAGCACTTGCTACGAATCTTTTTGCAAATTCATAACTTCTAGGAAATGTCCCACCTCCTAGATTTGAACCAAACGGTCCAGCTAATTGAGCTAAGCCATCGCTCCCTGCAGGATTTGCTAAATCTATTAAAGGCATATCTTTACTTTGTTTTTATATTTATTTAAGTGGTTGGAGTAAACTCTCTTCTCACTAATGTTAATTTCATTCTTATAGGGCCTGGTGAAGTTAATAACCATTCTACTCCTTTAATAACATAAAACCCAGTTAGGTACTCATTTACTATTCCTTGTTCTGAATCTGCATTATTTTCATCATCCCCTCCACTTCTAGTTTCTGGAGCTTGTTCTCCTTCTATCTCATCATTCTCTGGTGCTAATAAAGTATTTTTAACTGGACTAGCAAATTCTAATATTTGACAATAAATTCTACTATATCTTACAAGAGCAGGATTAATTGTATCTAATTCAATTATCATTCCCATTTTATTAATCTCGGAAATGTTCTGATAATTTAAAACTGTAGAATATTGAAATTCAGGATGAACATTATCACCTTGGGTTCCAAGATATTTATATTTAACTTGATCATTTCTAGGACCTTCTACTTCACCATCAATTATTCTACCTTTAGTTGCAGGTAGCATACCAGGCGTATCGTTTGTTAAAGGATCTACAAATTCACTTACCCAAACCTTTTCATTAAGATCCCAGTATTGTGTATATCTTTTGTAACCATTGGCTTTACTTATCTCACCACTCTTATTAACCATTTGGTGTTTAGAAATATATCTTGCTCCACCTTGCAGTTGTAACATATTACTTAAATAATTAGGTATGTCATCGGTTTGTCCTTCCCCTTCCTCAGTACCCATAGTATCACTAGGATTTGTACTAAAGCCTTGGCTAGCTTCTATTGCACCTTCCTGGCTAAATAATCTATTAATGTCAACCATTGTTAAGTAATAATAAGGATCAATGTAGGCTGTAAAAAATGTCTCGTCGCTTAAATAACTATTTGCAACAATATCTTGTATCCAGGTTTCAGTAGTATCATTAGGATTTGTCCAAGTCATTTGGTCAGCAGTTTCTTCAACATTAGATGCATACCCTAATTTTAATCTTTCTGCAATATTTAATAGTGCATCCCAGCTTGTAACATCTTCTTCATATTCTACATTCTCTGTAAATAAATTAGGAACATACATTCTTCCTGATACTAAGAATTCATTTGGAGACTGTCCACCGCCACCACCAATAGGTTTACAATCAATAACAGTAAAATCAATTCTTATTGGTTTAAATGTAGTTTCATCACCTTGTGATCTAATGTTAATTTGTATTAGGTCTCCATCTTTAGGATAAAATCTAGAACTAAACATACCATCAGTATCAGCAAATTGAATTTTACATGTTGGATAAAATGCATCATTCTTTAATGAGAAAAAGTTAAGTCTATCCATTTGAACATCATAGGAATTAATTCTTATGACTGGGACTACTTGAGAAAATTTAGATGGTTTAATTTGCTGCTCTGCTCCATCCGAATTTTCACTACCACTTTCAATATCTAATATTTCTAATGGATCTAATTCAATAGCGGGTTCTATAATGGTTAATATATTTCTTTCAACGATACTATCTGACATAACCTATTATTTTAATTGTTACTATTTCTGGTTGGTAAATTGGCTCCTAGTGTAATTTTTCCACCTTTGAATTCTTTAGCTTCTTGTCCTTGTTGTAGCATATTTGGTGGTATAGGAGATTTAACTCCAGTCTTTTTAGTTTTTGCTTTTTGCAATAATCTCTGTATTCTTGATTGATCTATTTCACTCTGTACATCTGTATTAACATATTGTGCTAAAGAAGCAGATGGTCTAGACGCAGGATTAGGTCTCTTATAAACTATATTTTGATTTTGTAAATTTGGTATTGCCAATACATCACCTTCTTGTAAAGAAAAAGGATTAAAGATATTATTAATAATACAAATAGCATCTACAAATTGATCTGATCCAAAATAGATGGTAGATATTTTATCCATTCTTCCTACTTGGTCTTGCATAACATAATGTAAAGCTTTAACACCTAACTCCCTTTTATACTTAAATGAAGGAGCAGTGAGATCAAAATATTGTTCACCAGTTCTATCGTCTGTTAACTTATTCTTTAATGTAAGTGATTTAATATTCATTCTTAGTTTTCTTTTATGAGTCTATTAGCATTCTTGTTAAGTTACTTACATATTCACCGTTACTTTGATTTGCAGCGATTGCACTTTCTTTTGGTGTTCTTGATTTTATATTAGCAATTTCTTCATCTGTAAAGGAAGAAGCAACAGGTTGATTAGTAGAAGGTTGTAAACTACTTGTTCCTACGTCAGGTATAGACCCATAAGTATTAACTTCTTTACCTGAAAGATTTAATACATCTTCTACATTTTGAGCTGATGCATATATTCTACCTTGCCCAGCATTAAACATATTTTCAATATCACCCTTATCTCTAGGTTTACCATGCTTTAAATCAACTTCAAATTTTACTTCCATTGGAAAGTCATCGTATCCTAAACCTGCACCTAAAGTCATTGTTGAATTATCACAAATCATATTACCCATCATTACAATAGGATTGAGTGGATTACCTACTGTTACATGCCAATCTCCAGTTGGCTCACCACTAATAAATGCAGTGGTTGCCTGTGTACCTGTTTGCCCACCAACTTGTTCACTTAAAAAGCCACCCATCATATTTCCTAATAATGTTTGTCCAACTTTCTTTAATCCATCTACAATACTGTTTGCATCAAAGCCACCATCAGCTGTTCCAAACAATCCTTTAAAACCTGTTTCAACATCATTAACTACACTACCTAAATATCCAGAGAAATTTCCTGCTCTTAACATACTTATATCTCCAAACTGACTGGCAACAAAACCTGCACTTCCATAATATCTATGACCACCACCAAAGAACTGAGCATTATTAGTAGACATGGTTAACATATTACTAATAATATCAATCATTGCAATTTTAGGATTAACATAACTTAATGATTTAAGTTCATATTCAAATGTTAATTTTATATCATTAGAAAATTTTAATCCTCTATCTCTAATTGTGGTTTTATCTACAACATTAACAGGACCTAATACAAAGTTTGCATAAGTTGTTCCTAGCCTATCAGCAGTAGAACTACCTGCCCCGTTTTGTGCTCTAAACTTAGCACCTGCAGATACACCTTTAGATGCATCAGCAACAGCTTTACCTATTCCTCCTAATTTATTGTAGAATGGCTGTTGTGTATATCCACCGCCTGCACCACCTGTATCAATCTCTTCCATCTTGGATTCAATCTCTTTATAGTTTAACCCATATGACATTGTCATTATCTCGGTTAACGGATTACCAGCAGTTTCTCCTAAGTAAGTTACAGCAGTAACACCTGCAATATGTGTAGCATCTTCGGAGTCTTCTTTACTACCACCTTTAGGTCTTATATTATATTTATAAATATTATCAGGAATAGCAGTTGGGAATCTTCTAAGTGTGATTAAATGATTCACTGGTATTTTCTTATAATACTTTGAGTATAAAAAATCAGAAGGCTTATATCCTATCTTAGGGTAGTTTTCATCAAAGTAATTTATGATTCTAGGTATAGTAACATTTTGAGCATTTGTACCACCCATTAATTTATTTTCCTTTCCAGCCTCATCTTTAAAATCATTCTTCTGATTACTTGAAAGATTACCATAAAACCCCTGAAAGTTAAATAAAGCATATTTATTACCAATAGCTTCAGCAAACTTAGTTGTATCATTACCCATTGCTACGGTTGCAGCATCTGCTAATCTACCAGGTCCACTATAAAATGTTTTACTATACAATTCACCAACACCCTTAGCAAACCCTACTGATTCACCACCAAAAACTCCTAATAAACCATTATCCTCTTTATTAGGTTGAGGAAACATTGCAGCATTAAGATTGTTGATTTCGTTCTTAAGATTAAAAGCCATTAAATAGGTTTATTTTTATTATATATTTAACCTAAGCTACCAAGATACTTATCAATGTTAAGCTTCCCTTTTTCAAATTTATCAGACCAACCTTTTTTATATCTAACATCAAATTCTTTAACACTATCAATAGAAAGTGGACCTTTAAAAAATGGCCTAGCAGATATATCTCTAATTTCTTTTAGGTTTTTAGAAATCATATAAAGCTGAACCTTTTCAAATAGTTCCGATAAACCAACTTTAGTTTTTGTACACATCACAGATTCTACTACAACAAAAAATCTTTCTCTATCTTTTTCATTTAATCTTTTTTCTAGTGCTGATGCAGTTTTAAAATCTTCAGCTTTAAGTATCATTTTTCTGGCTCTGTTTTCAAACATATGCCTAAAATTCATATCAAAGAAATGTTGTTTAAGAAACCTCATATTATCATAAAACTTAACAATACGAATTTGATAAAGAGGATTTACTGGATCCCATTTGGAATCTAAGATTTTACCTTTAACTGGGAGAAGTATATTAGGATTAGTATGAGATGCTAATAAGCAGTATACATTTTGTCCTTTGTTAAATAT
>TARA_R100001463_G_scaffold85_1_pt1 | contig 17134 bp, 7 predicted proteins | sample TARA_R100001463 | Tara Oceans TARA_R100001463 (sample SAMEA2622242) | marine metagenome | biome: marine biome (ENVO:00000447); feature: deep chlorophyll maximum layer (ENVO:xxxxxxxx); material: "saline water (ENVO:00002010), including plankton (ENVO:xxxxxxxx)" | depth 40 m
CGCTTCGCTACGTTTTTGTACTATCTTACCAACAATAGGTTTAAACTCGTTTAATATATCAAATATACCGGCTTCACCTTGCTCTTCATATATACGTTGTACATTGTCAGAAGCGTCTTTAGACATTTGAACCGTGGCTTCTGGTGTAACCTTGCCTTCAACCAATTTGCCTTCAGCACCTTCTTTTGCTACATTTAATATAGCTTTGTTTATTTTACCATCTTTAACGTTTTTACTGTAGTCTTTTACGAAATTATAAACATCTCTTCCAGTATTAAATTTAATTTTCTTTAATCCAATACTTTGTAATGATCTTCTTATAACGTCCCCAACTTTTGTAAAAAAGTTTTCTTCAAACTTTAAACTACCATCTATAATAGACTCTGACATTATAGTTATAACTTCTTCTCCAAAATTGTCAGAACGAACAAAAACACCTTCTTCATTGAAAGCACCATAAGCCGCTAACCTTTTACCCAACATACTTTTATCACCGGCAATATTAGAAACATGGTCTATTAGCGCATCTCCTAAGCTATTCTGTATTTTAGTATCGTTACCTATAGTTTTAAACAAGACTGCGTGCATAAATTCATGAGCCGCCGTACCAACCATTGGTTTGTCTTTGTTTAGTATAATATTAAAACTACCATCAGCTTTTTGTGCTATAAAACCAAATTCTCCAGCGGCAGCTTTAGAATCAAATCCCTGTTCTTTTATGTTTGATATTTCTTCTGATGTCATTTCAGAAACATTACCTTCTAAGCCACTTTTCTCTATAGCTTCTTTTACTGTGGTTTTAATCTTTGCTGTTTGTGCTCTTTCTGCTTGTTTAATTACAGAGTTAGATATTTGTTCATCGATTTCTTTTATTTGATTATCTATACCTACTGAAACAGCTTTGTCTTTTCCTTGTTTTTGATTTACAAGATTTTGTTTTTCAATTAATAAATCTATTTGTTCATCAGAAACATTTTCAGGAGAAGAATTTATTGCATTAATTATACTTTGCCCATAGCTTTTTGCATCGTTTATTTGGTTAACAACAGCCTGGTGGTTGTCTTTAGATTTTTGAGTTCTAGCTCTTTTTAGTTTTCCTTCAGCAACTTTTAAGTTATCATCTAAAAGATCTATAATATCTTGGCCGTTACTTTTGTACTGGTTGTATATTTGTTTTTTAGCATTTCTAATGTTGTTAACACTACCTACGGTACCTAAACTACCAGATAGCATTATAGTTGCCGCTATTGTTTCTTTTTGAGTTCTTATATCTAATACGTCTGGAGAATGCGCTATTCCAACCGAGTACTTAGCTAAATCACCAAGCGCTAATTCTAACTCTTCTTCCCCAAGTTCTTTACCCATATTAACAAAAAACTGTTTAATAGTCGCACTTATAGCTTTTTTATTTGTGGCTGTTCTTAAGTTAGTTACAAGTTTAGATAGTACTTGTTTTCCAGCTAAAGAGCTAAAAAAATTTGCATCAGGCATCACCATTTGAGATAAACCGGTTGCAATAGATTTTAAATTCGCATAACTATAAGCTTTATCACCACTAAGCCCTAAATCTTTTGCTTCGTGGTAATTATCATTAACGGTCATTCTATAAGAAGCATCGGCCATTCTTATAGCCGATCTTCCTTTTTGTGATGTTAAAAACTTCGGTGCAATAGTATTCCACAGGTTTTTAGCTGGCTTTGTGTTTCCTTTTGCTGTTGACACTATTACCCCTATAGTAAACGGCAACATTTCAGCTATAGTTTTAGAGAGAATTCTAGACTTATCACCCCTGCCGTAAAAAAGCCTTACATTACCATTTTTATCTAATATATCTGCGTCTTTGTCAGAAACACCCATGTAATTATATTCAGCAAAATTTTTGTAGGCGTCTTGCAAAATATCGTGAGCATCATAATAAACTCTTTCTCCATTAATTTTACTATCCATAAAACCAGCGATAGAAGCACTAACACCTAAAGTTGCATCAGCAACTAGATTAACACCTTCTTGAACAAATGTAGCTACAGCATCATAAGTTTCTCCCCACGCACCTCTTTCTTTTATATGGTTATCTTTCCATTTTTCATATTCGTCTGTAGTTTCAAAATTGTTTTCAAAAATACCAGTAATAGCGTTGTAACCAAGTTCAAGGCCAATTGTCTCTAATCTATCTGAAGCGCTTTTTATAATCTCGTTTACTTCTTTTTCTTCTTTTTCTAAATTATTATATTGATTAATTAAATCATTATAAGCGTCTACTTCTTCTTGTGTTTCAAATAATAAATTACCCTCATTATCTGTTTCCGTATCGTTTGTTATTTTATTTATTTGAGACTCTAAATCTTCTTTTTTATCAATAAAATTTAAAACAGTAGCACTAGTATACACGCTCATTGCTTTATTATATTCAGACTCCATAACTTGATGTTTAGCTTCTCTTATTATATCCTCTTTTTCTTTAAGCGTGTAGTTGTTCGTAGCGGCTCTACCCATGTCTTTAATAGAAAGATTTTCTATTATTTGTTGTTCTACTAATTCGTTTAATTCAGTGATCTCATCTTCTTCCATTTTAAAAGCTGAGTAATCGTCACCTTTTTTTCCTGTTCTTATATTTTTTATACCATCATTATAGAGTTTAACCTCGTATTTAGCTTTTTCAAGTCTAGTTTGTTCTGGATTATTTTTTTCGTAAAAATTTACTTGCTTGTCAATTTCATCAAAACCACCACCGGTTGCTATAACTCTGTCGGTAATTTCCTTTATTTTATTGTCGTGCTCTTCTATAGTATTTAAATTAGTTTGATACTGCTTGTTGTTAGGGTTGACTCTAGCTTCTGTGGTGGCTTTTTTAATACTTTCTATCTCTTTTAATATATCAGCTGCTTCTTGAGACATAGATGGAACCTCCTTTAATCTAGCTTCTAATTCTTTTAATCTAGGAGAATTAGATAATTCTAACTCAGTAGTTGTATTTTCTACATCTTCTTGAGTAACAGGGGTTTCTATCTGGTAATTCTGAGCGGCTAATTCAAGTTTGGTTTTTTTAGGCCCAAACCAACCTTGTATTTTTTTTGCTAATCTTGGGAAGATAGTAGTTTCATCTTCTTTTTCTTTTTCTTTCATCCTAGCAATAGCCTCTTCTTTAGTCCATTTCTCACCAGTCGCAGGGTTTATGGTTCCATCATCTGGTATATCCGAAGAATCGTCTTCCCCACTGGATGCCGTACCGCCTCCCTCCACAGCGGCATCCGTCTGTGATGGTTCTTCCTTTGTTTCTATAATTTCTTCTTCGTTTGGTATTGGGAAGTATTTATCTAAAAACTCACCTTTTGAATTTGTATAAGCTTTTTTACTTTTAAGAAAATCATACAGCTTACTTTGTTCTTCTTCAGATGAGTATTTTTCTTCAAACTCTTCGTAAGAATTTGTATAATACTTTTTGTTAGATACATAGTCAAATATTTTACGCAGAGGATTTTTATTTTCAGTATAACCAGCGTATGCTAATATTGACCTTTTAGTAACACTACCATCTTTATTTTGCCATACTGGATTTTGTGAAGCTATTTTAGAATCTTTATTCGCTATAATATCATCCATATCCATTTTAGCTGCTTCTGGGTATGCTATAGTAATATAAGGGTGTTGTCCTTTAGTGTGATTTTGTTTAAAGTACTTATCAACTAAGTTTAGTTGATCTATAGCACCCATGTTAGATATTTCTTCTGTACTAGTGCCTAGACCTTCAGCGGTGTTAGGCATAAACTGTATTAAACCAGTTGCAGAACTCTTAGGGTTTGTTGCGGAAGTATCAAAGTCAGATTCTTTCTGTATAACGTTTAATAACTCGTCTACAGTGAAACCGTGATTACTAGCAACTTCTTCTAGTTTTTCTTTTACACCTTCTTGCTCTAAAAAAGCTTCTTTTGAAATTTTAGCCATATTTTATTTTAATTTAAAGTTCCTTCTTCGCCTTCTTCCTCAGTTTGTTCCGCAGCAACAGATTCTTTATATTTTTTGATAGCAGCTTCTTTATCTGTAGCATATAAATCTTTATCGTGTCTTTCAGCAAGTTTGTGAGTTCTTAGTTCATTATCTCTATTCACTAAACCATAGTAAAGTTTTTCTTGAACAATAGGTCTCGTAAATTCCATCCATGTATCTAAGTCTCCACCCCATATTTCATTACCATTTAAATCTACGGTATACGGATTTGTCACTGCGTTTAAATAAACCTCAAACTCATCATCTTGAATTCCTGGAGTATCATTTGTATCAAATAAAATTTTGTCAATTTCGTCTCTAGTGTTATCAATTTTTAACATGTCTCTAAGGCTATTACCATTTACTAACTCGCCAGCTAAAAAACCTCTCATATCATTAGGTTTAGTTGGTATCATTTTGTTTATAGTATTTTTAGCATCACCTTCAAGAAAAGTTGTTCCAGCTGTTTCAACGATATAATCATTATATGCTGTAACTAGTTTAGTTTGGTCAAAAATAGTTATATCTTTAAGCTCATCTAAAGTCATTGAATACTCTGTACCATTGTCAGTTACTCCAGTAAAAACCCTTACTTTAGTTATATTACCGCCAGCGTCTTCCCTTTCTACAAATTCTTGGCTGTGTTCTTCCTTAGCAATGTGCTGTAAAATATCTTTGTGATCAGTACCGTCCATAGCACTTGATAAACCACTATAAACCGCGTCTTCTCCTTCTCCTTCTACTTTTCCACCCGCAACATCTAATCTAAAATCCATGTAGTCTTTTAAATATGCGCTCTCTTGGTTTATCAAACCATTTATCCTATCAATCTCTTCTTTATTACCATCTTGTTTGGCTACTATGTATTCTTCTCTTAAACCATCCATTAACTGTCTTGTAAGCGCTTTGTCAACGTTAGTTTGTAAATTACCTTCTTGTTTTAAAACATCTTTAAATGCTTTGTCAGCGTCTTCATTTATTTTATCATTTCTTTTTCGCTTTAAAGCAATTGCGTCTTCAGTGTGTTTTATACCTGCTTTCACAAGTTTGTCTAACCCAGCATAAACAGCTGGATCATTATCGTAATTTTTATATGCTGTAGCCGCTCCTTTAACTAGAGTAGCGTCTGCGGATCTTGATGCCATAATTTATTTGTTTATTATTTTTATTATTTAGCCAACGACATTCCAGCCGCGCCAATATCTCCAATAGCACTCATTTGAGCTGCTTTGGCCTCGGCTCTAGCTTGGTTTGCAGCGCCAACCCTTTGCTGTGCCATACCAAGCAATGTAGATGTTTTTTGCATTTCTAAATCTTGACTTCTTTCATCACCTTTTCTTTCTTGCAATTGTATACTAGCCGCTTGTTGCGCTGCTAGTTTTTGATTAGTAGCTTCTTGTTGGCCGATAGACGCTGATGCCTGCTGTGTTGCTAATTGACCTTGATTAGCCATAGCTTGTGCTAAAGCGGCTACACCAGAACCACCGGCCGCTCCTTGCATGTTTTGCATTATATTTGCTCTTTGTTGTTGGCCTTGTTGAGCTTGGAACTGCGCTTGTTGTTGGTTAACTGTTAAATCCTCCATCGTATTTTGCATGTTTGCGTAAGGATTACTCGTGTCTACTGCTTTATAATCAGACATCTGTTGCTTAAGTTGTGCCTTAGCTCTTTTTTGCTCTCTAATTCTATCACCTCGACCAGCCAAACTCATGCCTAACTTTGCAAGACCGGCTGCACCACCTACGCTTGCTCCTACTATTGCTGCTGTTGCTGCGAAACTCATATTATTCTTGTTTTAAATTAATTTCTTTTAATATCTCTAATGCGTCACAACCAGGTGGTAAATCTTCATATTTAGTACATACCACTTCTTCTTCAACATCTTCTATTGTCGTGTTTTCTGTAGCATGTACTGTTATAAATATACATTCTTCATGGGTGTATATTGCTCTTTTTGTACCTGGTTTCGTAACTCCTTGGTAAGGAGCTTTTATATTTTTTATGCCTTCTTCTGTTAGTATAGACATTTCTCCTTTCATCAAAAAGAATGGGTGTTCTTTTTTATGTATTTTTGTTATTACAAGTTCATTAGCTGGATTATATATTTCTCTTATATAACACCCGCCGGCAAACGTGTGTTTAACTGGATTTGTTTTATGTAAAATTTCACCAGTCATTCCTCCCTCCATGTTAATCACAGCTTCTTCTAATTCACTTATTTTTTCTCTAAACTCTCTTCTTTGTCTTATTTCTTGTCCTATTTCCCAAGCTTCGTCAAAATTAAAAGAATGTTTTAATCCTAACATTTCTGTTATTTCTACAAATTGAGCCCTACTTTCTTCTTTAGTAAGAGGGTTTTCGTTAACTTGCTTGCTTATTTCTTCGTCCATAATTATATTGTATTAAATTGTACTTATATAGTTACAGTTTTTACTATTTATTTACTACTTTCAAATATATCAGTATTGATAGCAAACAACTCAGATTCTTCTTTAGAGTTGTTTCTAAAGCAAACTTTAGCATAATAACCCAATAAACCACTTGGGTTTGAATGTTTGTCTTTACTGAACATTATAAAACTACTTGTTGTTGGCAAAACAGTACCAGCACTATAATCTACAGTCATTGTTAATCTATCGGAAGCTATGGTTAAACAAGCCCCCAACATAACAACATCTGCTTGTGCTGACGTTGAAAACGTGCCAACGGTTGTTGGGTTTGAATATAATACCATGTCCCCAACCTGTGTTGATGTTTGTATTTCGTTTGCAAATGTTAGTGTTAATGTAGGCATAATTAATGTGTAAATGTTACTACTATATTACCTGCAGAACTAGTACTAATACCATCGTTTACAGTGTAATTTATTGTTTCTGTTGTATATCCACCTGTTGTTACTGTTTCTTCTGTGGGCGCTGTGTAAAGTATTTCTGTTTCACCTAATATCTCTATAGAACCTTTTTTGCCACTACCCGCGCTAGCGGCTGCTATAACAAGAGTCTCAGTATGCCTAACTACGTTTTCTAATGGTTTTATAACTACACTACCAGCATAAGGACATGTAGCAGTTGTGGATACAGCTATAGGAGCAGCATAAGTAGTTGTAAAATCACCTAAAAGTAACTCAGCGTTAACATTTTTATTACCCATGCGTTCCACGTAACCAGACATGTTTATAACGCAATTAGAAGTTCCGGCCCCAGTAACATTAAGTTCTATTATTTTAAGTATAACTCCACATGCGGAAAATTTCAAAATATCTCCAGCAGTAAGCGTTTGATTTGTAGACACTGTTATTTCTCCATTTGTATTTACCGAACTAACAGTTGGATAACCAACTATGTTGTCTCCCTCTACCATCATACCTTCTATAATATCAGTAAAAGTACCATTGCTAGTGTCTAGTATCTTAAACAGTGTTGAATCTACAGTACTTTCATTTACGGTATACGTTATATCATTACCTATCCCTACAGTGTTACCAGCAGCCACGCTATTTCTTGTGTCAACTGGAAACGTGAAATCTATATCACTAAATTGTGGTTGTCTTGATATACCAACTGTTCTAGTGAAGGTTATAACAGCTTCATCATCACATTGTGCCGAAGGAGCTTGACTAATAGTATAAACCTTTTCGTTACTACCAACGTCAACAGCAACGATAGTTGTTCCCGTTACTATGTTTTGTCCAGTAATAGTATCTCCAAGTTCAATCAATTTAGTAGTACGATTAGTGTCCATCGTCATTGTTGTTCCACTAAAGTTACCATCCACAGTGTCTGTAATACTTCTTTGTAGTCTTTGGGATGTGGTAAAATATCCAGTATTATCAACACTAAGATCAGGATATTCTTGTGGGTCAAAGAACGGTATAACGCTTAAAGGTGCTTTATTTTCTATTTCTTTAATTGTTGGCGAGTCCACTGTTATGTAGTTTGTGCCACGTTTTAACTGAAAGTTAAAATCAACTTCACCAAATTGATTTAGCACAATAGTTTTAGGCTTGGAATCATACGCTTCGACTCCAGCCTCTGTAAAATACGCAGATGTTTTAGTAGTACCGCTTGGCGTTACTGTTGTTGTGTACGCGTGCGTATAGTTACTATTGGTTTTTCTACCTAAAGTAGGGAAAGTAATATCATAAATTTTTCTTCTTTCACCATGACTTAAATCATCTTGCAGTGTTGTTAAGCCAGTTGTAAAAGTGTTAGTACTAAAATCATATGTTCTACCATTGGAATCTTCTATTTTAATTGTATATTTAACCTCGTTACTTGTCTCCATTTGACCTTTGATAACTAACGGAACTATCGTTTCTACAGCGGGTAGTATACTTTGATTTTTATAACCACTATAACTAATAGAATTTATAAAAGGATATTTTACTACATCTGTGTCTACAGCAAGAGTACTGAGAACTAGAGTTTGATTAGGAAAATCTGTTTGAGCAAGAGTTGAATCTGTACCCATGCTATAGTATATATTATAAGCTATAAAGTTTAACATTCCGTTTGAGTTGTATAGCCTAGCGTTTGGATTGTTTGTTTTGTTTTCCGCTAGTTCTATTCTCCAACTAGAAGCGTTTTCAGATATTACAGTGATAGTAGGTGTCTCCGTGAAGTGATAACCACTATCGGTTTGAACAGTACATTGAGCTACTAATGCCGTGGTGTTTTCGATTATGTCTTGTTGTCTTGTTAAAGTAACTATACTACCAGAAGTGCTAGTAGCAGCTCCCGTTTCATCTTCAGCATCAAACCCAATTGTAGCAAGACTATCTGAGGTTGATACAAACCGATATTTTAATCTAGGCCTGTGTAAATGTGTTGACCCGTCTATGTCTATCTCTATAGTAGCGTTTGAAGCCGGCATCACATACCAACTAGCTAGAGTAACAGTAGCTTTCACTTTATTGGTTAAGTTTAAAGCAGCAACCGTATCAGTAAATACAACAGAAACAACTTGAGCCGGTAAACTGTTTGTAATACTAAAATCACTAGCTTGTATCACGTAGCCACTATCTGGTGTTACATAAAGTTCAGCTGTAGAAGATATTGTTCCACTAGCAACTGAATCGCTAGGTGTTTCTACAGTTACAACGCTTGATATTGTATAATTATTAGCCATATTTATTTTAATTAATCACTGTCTCCAGTGTCTTTTATTGTGAGTGTGTATCGTGCTGGTGAAGTTGAAACTCCTTCTAGCGTTACGTTTGATTCATCTGTAGAAACAGCACTTGGTGTCCCTATGCCCTGCGTGGAGAATTGTTTAACATCTAAATTATCAAGATTATTCTCTAAATTACCTTTTATATAATTAAACCATTTACCTTCTTTTTCTTTAAACTCAGGTATAAAGCCTTGCTCTAAATCAGTTTTAATTAAATCAGCAAACCAGCCAGTTACATTAGTATTGTTATAGTATTCTCCATCTGTTAAATTTTGAACTACCTTTGATCTACTGCCCTCATAATTTATCGAGTTAAAACTCTTAACACTACTAGGCATATCATTAAACACCGCACAAATATAAGAGTCATAGTCTGCTCCATAAAAACTATTCCTAGTGTTGTTATCATAGTGTTGATATAACTCTCCTGCTTTAAAGGTAAAATATTTACTATTTAAACTAACACCGCATTCCTGTACAAAAGATTGGAAAGTAGTCCAACCTTTAGAGGCTTCGCTAAAACTAACTGTTATATTTATATACTGATCGTTATATGCTCCTTGTGAAGCAGTGCCATCACTATAATTTTCATCAAGACTAGCGTACACAGTATTAGAAGAGCTTGTTCCAGAGTTGTCAACGTAGAAAGGACTTGTTTCCGACCAAACAAAAGAGTTGTCATAGTCATACCCACCCATACCAACAAGCCAATTTACTTTAACAAAATAAACCTCTCTAAGTGCGTTCCAAGAAATTTCTTCAATAGAATAAACAGTTTCTGGTTGATGGGCATGTGGCCAATTATTAGGCCAGTTGCTAGATAAGGATAAATGAGTATTGTAAGGAGGGTTTGTTTGAGCACCCATACTTGTTTGATATAAATAAACATTATTTGGGCCGTTTGCATTTAAAGATAGTATTAAAGCGTCCCAATTAGCACTACTATTTATAGAAGGATGACCAGCATATGCTGTTGTGTTTACTGGAAAATAAAGTGTTAGCGGATTGTTTAAGTACGGGTTTAAACCTAAAGCGTTTGGCTGGAAGTTGTCCCCACTATATATATCTGTAGAAACGTTACCATATTCTATTCCCGCTGGGTAAGAATACGGTGCCTTAGGATGTATACCACCCCAAGCTCTTTTCGTGACAGCATAATTAGTAATGCTATAGCTTGAGCTAGCTGTAGTGTTATTATTTTGAGCATATAAAATAAAATCATCACTAGCTTCTACAAACCTAGCCCAACCTACACTTAAATATCTACGCCAGTTTCCAAGCGCGTTACCAGCTGTTGGCGTTGGGCCAGTATTTATAGTAACTATGTTTGCCTCAGCCTCGTTGCTACCAGCGGCTTCTTGATCTGAAACAATAATTGTTTGATTTAAATTGTTAGCATCACTACCTAAAGCACTAGGTTTTATAGATAAGTTATATAACTTTTTATCATCATCATAACTACCTATTAAAGATATACTATGATTTTTAAATACTTCTTCAAAATAATCCGCCATACCAGCGTCTGATATAGGTGTTATACCGTCTCTTGATAATCTTATCACGGCACCTCTAGATTTGTCTGTAAAGTAAGATCTATATTGGTCAGAAGCGAAAGATTCTGGGTCTGTTGATATACCAAAGTCACCAACGTAAGGAGTAACTTGACCTAGAAATCTATTAGTAGCTATTACGTTTGTATTTCCATCGGCATTAAACAAAGCATCTTTATCAGCTAAAACACCTAGTATTCTATCTTCACATAATATATTTAAGTTAGTATCTTTGGCATGTAGTTTTTGGATACTACCATAAGTTGGACTAACATCTTTAGTTATTTTTTCAGCTTGTATAAATTGATTTAAATTATTTACACCGCTTAACGAGTTGTATATACCAGAGTATATTAAACCAGATTTTCTGTTCTCTTGCTTATATTGTTCAGCTAAAACCGTGGATACTTTAGGACCTTTGTCTATAGTAGGAGCGTTAAAGTCGTCTCTAATTCTATTAGACTCAACACCGTTGGCAAAAGAAAAACAATTGTAGTAACTACTGGCATTCCAGCTATTGAAAAAATATTTTTTCACAAAAGAGTTTGTAAAAGAATTCCATTCAAAATCTATAGGATAACCAACACTAGCCTCGTTGTAAATATCTACATCTATATTTTCTTTTGGTTCTGTTTCCCATATAGCTGGATTATCACTACTATAGCTATCATCGGACATAAACTCCTCTAAAAACTCAATACTTCTATTATAATCATCTTCGCCATAATTTGTTTCCCACTGTTTATTAGGGAAAGATGGCCATTGAATTCCACTATCAACACCGTACTCACCGTTAGTATCAGTACCTTCTTTATTACCATATCTAATGTCATAATTGTCTATTATAGGCTTACCAACAGCATCTAAACCGCTTCCATCAATACCACCCATATCTCCTATTGCCGGTTCAAATTCCATGTGTATACCAACAGCGTGATTTGAAGGAACATCTTTATTATACCCATCGGCCCAAGTCCAAATCCTAAATTCATAGCAACCAGCGGTTACCCTGTAAACTGTTTTATCACCCCTAAATCTAAACAACTGACCGTTTCTAAGCATACAAGCTACTTTGGCTTTATCTCCTTCAGAAGCGTTAAAACTATTGTTAAATCTAGATATTCCAAAATCTCTATCTATACCATCAGCGCCACCCCAAGTAAGGAAATCTATAGCATCTCCTTGTGGATAAATACCGCGCAATGTTGAGTGATACCCAAACTCATTTCCAATCTTATACTTAGCTTCACCTCCGCCATCGTAATAACCTAATATATCTTCTGGATCTTCGGTAGACACGAAAAATCTATGGCTAGGAGCAAAACTTTGCCACGACGACTTAGTGTTGTTTTTATTTGCCATGTAACCAAACGTAAGAGTATGTGCTGTTACATAGACCTTGTCTTCGGCTTTGCTGAGTATATTTTTTTCTAAAACAGCATCTCTAAGAACTTTTACAAAAAATCTACCACTAAATTCTGGTAAATTTTTTACCTCTCTAACAGCAAGTTCTATAGATATATTTTGATTCATAGCCCCAGCATTAGTACCGTCAACGGTTGTAAAAGACATATCAACACCAAAAGCTTTTCTAACAGTAGCTCTTCTATAGTTACCATGTGATCTAATAGAAACAACATCATAAAACTTAGACACGTTGTTGACGTCAGATACTCTTAACACTCTATTTTTAACCCCAGATGCTACTGCATCTTTAAACGCTCCTGAGTTTACAAAAAGATTTTCAGGAATATCTACAAATTGCTGCTGGTATTTTGGCTCACCACCAGGGTTCCAACCAGCAATACTTATTGTTCCAAATGAATCTACTTTAGTTTTTATAAACAGTGGGGCTTCATTTTCTATTGCTAATATTTTATATCTAGCATCATCACGAACAAATGTATCGGCATCGTGTTGTTTTTTAAGTATTAAAAAAGTTTCTTCATCAACTTTGTTTCTTTCAGAAGAAGGAAAAGACAACCAAATATTACCATCTTGAGCATCATAAAAACGATCCATTGCCATGTTGTAATACTCGTTAGCATTTTCTTTTACATAGTATTTGTAATGAGTTGCCCAGTGTGGTTTTTTTGGTTGTTTTCCAGGTTTTCTATTATAAAGATGAAATCTAAAAGCATTGTAAAGTTCAGCTTTATCTTTTGGTAATCTAAAAGCACCGCTTTCATGTGACTGAACAGGTGTTTGTCTACCAAATTCATCCATATAAACAACACCAACTTGATAATCTCTCATTGATTTTAAAGAACGCTCTGGCATTCTGGACTCAGGTATTATATTGTTTTTATTATCCCACCAGTCTATAACCGCTCCAGTACTAAAATCTCTTAAAGAAGTTCTGTCATCATAACGTATGTTATCTCTAATATTTTTTCTCGCTGTAGTATCTATAGCAAATATATTCTTAACAGTATATCCACTATCGTCTTCTAAATTGTAATTTTGAGTATAGTTACCATAAACTATTCTATTACCTGTAATTTCTTGTGCCAAAGCTTTAATAGGTACATTATCCCAAGGTCTTAATAATTGATTTGAAGCAACTGTAGCGTGTATCATGTCGCTCTTTATTTCTAAAGAACCCTGTGGGTTATCAATATATAGAGCTGGTTTTCTAGCTAATTTTCTAAATATTTTCACTGCGTCTCCCGCGGTGTTAGTAAACCCAACTGTTGCCGTTGTTATAGCGGCTCCTCCCGGTCCATTTGTTAAAGATATTAAGCTAACATTGTCTCCATTTATAACCTCTGTTTTAATACCAGTAATAATGGTTGAGCCAAAAGTACTAATCTGAGCCGTATCACCAATTTTCATATTTACATCTCCAAAATCTTTATCTACACCAAAATAATAGATGCCACTATCTATAACGTAGTTTCCATCAAGAGTATTGGTTCCTACTAAAACAGTTGAGAGTCCGTTGGGTTGTGTTGTTGTTAAAGTGTTTGGCGACTCAACAAACCCTAATCCTCTTTGAATTTTGCCAAACCAACCTGGATCACCCTCGTATTCATCTGTACCTAAATAAGTGTTTTTAGAACTAGGACTTTTTATTGTTTCAACAGTATAAACGTTTGGAGAGTTAGATTCTTTATATAGTATATCTATTTCAACAACATCTAATGGTGTTGTTTTAGGTTTAAACCCAGATAATAATAAATAACGTAAGTTATTTGTCATACCAAGATTATAACCTTTTTTCGGTAAATAATCAAATTGTTCTGGTAAAAAAGCTACTTCAGAAAAAGGAGAGTAAGTTGAATATTCCCCATCTTCATACCTCCATCTATATGCGAATCTAGGGAATTTAAATTCAAATAAAGGATCTTCTTGTTTTAACCTAGCTATATATTCCGTAACAACTTTAACCGTTTCTTTTGATATAGATTGTATTTCAAATTTAAATGTAGTACCTGCGTTTATAATATCAGTAATACGAGCTATAACCAAAACCTTGTTAGCTGTGCCAGCGTCATCATCATCACCAGGATAAAACTCAATAATATCATTTTCATTCCAATCCATTGCCTCTGGAAAAGTCAAATAATCTGTTTCTTGACCAAAATTTTTCCTTTGTCCATTTGAGTTGAAAAAGAAATCAGAACTCGTTGTTGAGTAGGTACCAGTTGTAGAGTCGTAAGCGAATGGAATTGTAACAGGAGAATTTACAACCAGCACACCATCACTAACTTGCCCCGTAACTGAATTAATAACGTCACCACGAGTAGTGTTTGACATTGTTAAAGTTAAAGGAGTTGTTGGAGATTTTTTGATTACAGTGGTTTCTCTGTATGTTAAAGGTGGGTACATAGCCCCAGAAGTAGTAGAACTATCAGTAGATAATCTAGCTGTTATAGCGTCATCTGGTCGTATTCCGTTTGTAAATAAAGCTGTGTTATATATGTTTGTACCTTGAGGATATGTAACTGGATCGCCTTGTTGGCTACCATAAATACATCTTTTTATATTTATTTTTTTAGGTTCAGTAAGCCCATCAGTCCAAAATAGAAGATCGTCAATAATATTTATACCTGTTATTATTTTAGTTGGCTTGTGATTTAAAAAATTTGAAAAACCCAAAGCTCTTTTGTTTTCTGGTAACTCAAATATAGCTGTTGTACCTTTTGCTACATTATCTAAACCTCCATAATTAGTATCAGTACCATTGTGCTCTGTATAAACCCTCCAACCATACCAAGTCCCAGTGTTGTCAGGCTCTATTTTTATAACTTGTGTTTTAGGTGTGTTTTGGGTATGTAAAGTCATACCTGGTTGTATACCTACTTTTCTTAAATCATCATTGGCAGAAAAAGAACCGGTTGTTGCCTTGGATAAATTACTAATATGTTGGTGGTCTCCATTTCCAGAATGAGCATTGTTTGATATAGTTGTTTCTACTTTGTAATGTTCTACAGCAACAAATTTAAAAGCATTAGATCCAGATTTAGTTTCGTCGTACTCTATTATATAGTCAGAATATACATTATGTACAATTTCAACGTTACTACCGTCTCCATCATCACCACTTTGAGTTGTAAATGTTTCTGTCCAACTAGCATTTTGGTTTATACCAGTATCAGCAACTAACCAGTATATTTTATTTGTAGCGTTATCAGCTACAGTACCAACACAAGTTGCATTAGAAAACTTGTCAAAATTTGTCCCTAACCCCGTCATAGCCGTGTTGCCTTTCAAAGTTTGGACAGTACCAACATTAGCGCCTTCTGAGGTTCTTATTTCGATATTTAAAGCATCGACATATTCACCTTTTGGCACCATTCTTTCGTCAATATCCTTGTTCATTTTACCTCCGGTAAAATTACGTTTTAACTCTGGCATATACTAGTGTTTTATTTGTTTCGACTTGCCTCGTAAAATTTGAGTGATTTCTTCTAATTTAATATTTGATAATCTTAATTTAGCTTTTCTTGTGTCAGCAAACCTTTGTTTTTTAAATCTTTGAATAATGTATTCTTGAACATTATTTCTAGCGCATAATATAGCGTATGCAATATGACTGTACATAGCTTGTTCAGCAAACTTGTGAACTTTCATTTCGTTATCTGTACCAAGACTATCGCTTATGTACTTTAAGATCACAGTTTTTCCTGAAATATTAGAGCTGAAATGTATCTTACCTGTAAGTTCATCTATAAAAAATGAACCATTAACTTGTGAGTGAGCAGGATCTAAACCATATCTCTCTCCATCTGCTGGCCAATAAGTATCATCATCAAAATCGTCTGATGTTGTTAAAGGTGTTGACGTGTTGTAGCTAGCGTTTGTAGTTGAAGTGTTGTCAGTACTTAAAGCCGTGCCATCAAGTTGGTATGTGCCATCAGCGTCTTGCTGAACTTGAAGTGGGTTCGATGTTTTTATTGCTGGGTAAATAACATGCTCTATACCCGCTGAATCGGACCATGTTAACTTTATGTAATTAACATAGTCTTGTGGTAATACCATAGTTAAAGAAGCGGGTATGACAATTTCTTGTGACTTTGTTGATTTAAAAGTATCAAACGATAATTCTTGTAAAGCTCTTTGAGCATGAAAAGCGACGTCTGTTCTTTTAATTTTAGATATTATTTTGTCTTCACCCACATAAGCAATTATAAATTGGTTGATAATATGCTCCAAAGATGTAAATTGATAATCACCAAACGGTGTTGGCGAGGCTGTACTATAGTACTGTTGTCCTGTTTGTGTTATTAATCCCATTTATTATTGTTTTTTAACCATTAATTCGTTATCCTCGTTTGCGGCTATTTGAACCAAGCCAGGTTTGTTTAAAGTAATACCAGCTAATTCTAATATTTTATAAATTAATTCTCCTTCTTCAGAAGCGTGTAGTTCAAAATCTTGAGCATCACTAGCCGTACCATTATATAGCGCTTGTTGGTTTACAACTGTATAAGTCCAATTAGGTTTTGTTGGTTTTGCTATATAGTTACAAGTTACATTACTAGTAGTATATGACACTGTTGGGGAAGAAGGGAATAATTTAATAATTGAATTAGTTTTTCTTACGTATACTGGCCTAGCATCCGTTGGAGTAGCTAAAGCTGTTCTTTCCATATAATGCAAATCATTTTTTTCAACTCTCTCTACTTCTACATCATATGATCCAGCTGCGTAAAATACAGTTCCTAACTTATGCACAGTTGTACTAGTTGGTAAAGTACCTTCATTACCACTCATTGCTGACATAGCAACCTTCCATTTTTCAAAAGGTGATATTTTCTCAGCTAAAACATCTATTCTATCACTATATTCAGTACTATTACCATGTATATCTAAAGCTTTATCTATATCATAGAAATATTGTTCGAATATAAGTAGTTGTGCTTTTTCGGCAAATAGATTAAATTCTTGTGGAGTTATATATCCTCTTTGTTCTTTATTAGCTA
>TARA_R100001463_G_scaffold121173_1_pt1 | contig 17101 bp, 21 predicted proteins | sample TARA_R100001463 | Tara Oceans TARA_R100001463 (sample SAMEA2622242) | marine metagenome | biome: marine biome (ENVO:00000447); feature: deep chlorophyll maximum layer (ENVO:xxxxxxxx); material: "saline water (ENVO:00002010), including plankton (ENVO:xxxxxxxx)" | depth 40 m
TATTTCACTAGGTGTATATAAACCTGTATTCTTTTTTACATCATTAGGTTGCGTCCCTAAGTAAGCCATTGATCAACTCCTTAAGTTTGTCGCAAAAATGATACATTATATTCTGCACTTGAAGCTGCTGAGCATAAACCTTGTAGTTTGTCTCCAGTTTCAAGTGTGATTTTTGTTGTTATTTCTATTGTAGTTCCAAATGGTAAAGATACATCGTTTAAAATGTGTCTTAAACTTCCACCTGATTTTGTTACTGATAGATCAATAGTTACATCAGCACTTGATCCACTTACATTAGAAACAAGAATACCAATTACAGTTTCAGTTGTGCTTGAAGGTACTGCATCAACAATGTCTCCTGCTGAAGTTCCTAAAACTCCCTGAACTGAATGTAGCGTGTCTGCCATTTTTTATCCTCTCCTATGATAAAGCCAATACTAAACCTAAAGAAACTCCACCTGCTAAGTTTGCAATATCTCCTGCGGTTGTCTTTTTTAAATTATTACTGTCGTCTGCGTCTCCTATTAACACAATATCTCCACTTGCAACAGTTGCTGAAGTTGCTAGATTAGGCGAAATAACTAATGTAGATGAAAATGCACCTGAAGTTGCAGCCGCTCCACCTGATAAACCTGAAGTGCTTCCTGTAGTTATTGTTACACCTGTTATATCTCCTTCGCCGATAAAGTTTACCCAAGATGATCCGTCATAAAATTGTAAAGTGTTACTGTCTTTTAGAAAACAAAACATACCTTCTGCGTCATTTGTTCCTAACGCAGTATCTCTTGCAGTTGCGTCTGCATATACTTGCACAACTTGATCCTGTATAAAAGTCTGAAATTCTGTTGCACTAATTAAATCTCCTGTGCTATATGATTTCCAACCTGCTCCAGCCATTTTTAAATCTCCTTTTTATTAACTATATGCAAATCTTGTTCCAATTCCAAGTCTAGCAGACCCCAAAACCCACGCACTTGAACTTGCAGGACTTAGAGTTAAGCCCCAGTTCCATGATTGAGCACTTGCATTTATATTGTGGCTTATACTTTCTATCCACAACTCATCAGTATAGCTTGAACTATCAGGATTTACTATTTTTACTGATATTCTATCTCCAAATTCAAGACCAAGAGCCTTTTCCCAAGTATTTGTGTCTTGTCTTGGATTAATAGTTAATTGATCAACACGAACTATTGGAAGTGAAGTTTCTGCTATTTTTTGTTCAATTAATGACAAAACATCTGCGTCACTTACATTAATTGTTGTTTTATTACTTGTTAAGGGCCTGTATCTTTGCACACTGTCTCCATCAGATATATATTGTGTTGATCCATTTTTTCTTGTCCACTCATACACATTAATAATTTCGTTCAAATCAAAGGTTGTAACTACATTTGTGTAAGGTAAGTTTGTCCCGTCATTACTAAAGCTTGCCTGAATTGAAGTTGCACGAGTATTTGATAACTTATAATCTCTATTTCTAAAAACTGCCTTTCCGTCTTTACCTATAAAAAATTGTGCATTTTCTGCAATTTCACACTCTCTTAATGCAGTTAATATATTTGTATTTGTTCCACTTTGTACTTGCACTTGATTTGTTCCTGTTTGTATGTCTCTTAGTGAAGAAGGGAACTGTATTAAATTTAATATTCTTGATACTCTTGCTGAACTTAATTCTTGAATATCCTCATATCCCAATACAGTTGTTTCTCCAATTTCACTAAAACCACCACGACCTAATCTCCAGCCTGCACTCTCAAAGTTTTGTGAATTAAATATCTTAAAAGCATCAACGCAGTTAAAATCAACCGTGCTATCAGCACCTAAAGCAGGATATTTTACAGGGATTGTGTCAAGAAAACCAAAAAAAATGGGATATTCTACACTGTCATAAATCGCAGTAATTTTTACATTTTTATAAGGTTGTATTTTTGTAATTGAGTTTGAAGTGTCATAAAAAGGGCTTGTTTCATTATTGGGATTAAACCTATTATCTGCATTAGATAATGTTAATGTTGCAGTTCCATTTATGAATTGGCCTAATTCATTTGTTCTACCTCGTTTTGTAGATATTTGCCTTACAAAAGTAGAAATATCTGTATATGATTGCGTTGCGTCAAATGGATTACTGTCAAAAGCAACTTGAACTTTTAGAGTAACATCATTGTCAAAGGCAACAGGCATTAGAGAAAATCAACTCCTCGTTTCTTTGCCTCTTGAAATGCAGTAGAAACACTTTCAATAAACTCATCTGAAGTACCAACATTTGTTCCTTGATTAAAAATATTTATATTTGTTTCTCCTAAAACCTCGGCAGTTAATCTTGATCTTGCGTCACTTGTTGTTGTTGTTGTTGCAGGGAATTTTTGTGGAGATCCACCTCCACCACCACCAGAACTTCCACCTGTGCTTGTTGCAGGGCCTAAATCAATTCCAACCTTTGATAAATTACTTGCGTTATTAAATAAATTTCCAAATAAACCATTAATTTCTCCAATTTTTTCTCCTGTTATTTTTGCTAATTTATTTAATGCGTCCTCAAAACCTTTAGTACCAACACCAAAACCTGCTAAAGCCTTTGTTAAATTTTCTTGTGCTATTGCCTGTTCAAGTAAATTTCTTGCGGATTTTTCACTTAATTTATTTAATTGTTTTTGAGCTTCAGCAACACGATCAATAGCCTCTGTTTGTAAGTCTTTTGCTCTTGTTAAGGTTTCTTCTGCTCTTTTAACATCTTGAAGTGCTTTTTCTTCCTCTTGTGATAATGCAACACTATCCTCACGAAGTTTTATTAAACCTTCCTCTAATATTTGTAGTTCAAGTTTTTGTATTGCAGATAATTCCTCTGCTTCTTTAAGTTCATTTATTGCTTGTTCTTGCCTTAATATTGCAAGTTCCTCTTCAGCAGTAACAATAGCTCCAAGACCCTTAACATCATTTAGTTTTTGTTGTGCCTTTTCTAATTCTGTTGTTGCGTCTTTAACTGCCTCATCTGCTTTAAGTTTTTTTGCGACTTCTTTGTTTCGTTTTGTTTCTGCACTGTCTATTCTGTCTTGTATTGCCTGTAATTGATCAAATGCCTGCATTACACTCTGTAAGCCTCCAAATAAGCCGTCCTCGTATGCCTGTGCAGTCTGTAAGGCTTCCTTTGCATTATCATTTAAGGCTATCCCGTTTTTATCTAAAAGGTGAGTTAATTCAGCAACTGTAAAATTTGTTCCGTCTAATATATCATCAAGCGACTTTGTTGTGTCAATAAATGTGTCTGCTTCATCAGAAGTGTCATTATATTGATTACGCATGCGTTCATAAACATTGTTTACTCTTTTACCAAGTTCCTCTTGTTTTCTAAATTCCTCATTACCTTTACCAATTATTTTTACAATACCTGCAATAGCAATTCCTACTGCAGTTGCAACTGGAGCTAAAGGTCCTAAAACTGCCACAACACCGATAACGGCTAATTTAAACTTTTTAGCACTATCCTCTGCGTCTTTTTGTCCTTGTTTAAAAGCAACAACTCGTTCTGTTGCAGTTTGAAAAAATTGAACTGCCTTTTCTAAAGCAGGCACAATATCCTCGCCAATAATTATTGCTAAATTTTGAAGTGTATTTTGAAGTATTTGTGTTTGTGCTTTAAAACTTTCCAACTGTTTTTCGGCAATTTCTTGTGTTGTTCCAGCAGCTGCTCTAAGTTCTTTTTCATATTCTCTTATTTGATCCGTAGAGCCTGATAATATTTTAATTCCGTCTGCAACACCACGATTAAGGCCTAATTGATCAAGAGTAGCCGCTTTCATTTCGTCACTCATAGGTCCTAACACTCTATCAAGTTCCTCAATAACATCAGCAACATTTCTAAAGTTACCCTGTGCGTCAAACATTTCTAAGCCTAATGCTTCAAATTCTTTTTTATTTTTTGAAGTTGCTCTAGGAATATCACGAAGTATTTGATTTAATTTATCTCCTGCCTCTGCACCTTTAACACCTCTATCAGCAAAAGCCGCAAGAACTGCAACACCTTCCTCAACATCTTTATTTACAACCTTCAAAGCCGCACCTGCTTTAGTTGTTAATGCTTCCGAAAATTGTTGCACAGTTGCGTTTGCTAATGTGTTTGCTTTTACTAAAACATCAGTTACACGAGTTAAATTAGTTAAGTTTTTTTGTGCGTCATCAACGCTTAAGCCTAATGCTGATTGAGCATCTGTTGCTAAGTCTGTTGCAGTAGCCATATCAAACATACCTGCCTGAGCAAAAGCCGCAACTTGTGGTAAAGCCGCAATTGACTGTTCTGCGTCTAAACCTGCAGAAGCTAAGAAAAAGTATGCCTCTGCACTTTGATCTGCACTAATTGTAGTTTGTAAGGCCACATCACGAGCAACTTGAGCCATTCTGTCTTGTTGTTCTATTGTGGTGTTCATGATCGCTAAAGATTGCGTCATTTTATCGTCAAATTCAGTAAATGCTTTGACACTTGTTGAGACTGCTTTAGCAACTCCGATCATGGCAACTGCTAAGCCTGCAACACCAACTTTTGCTAATTTCCCAAATTTACCACCAAGCAGAGTGCTTGATTTACCTAAACTGTTTAATTGGGCCTTTGCAAGATTAGCTCCTTGTGTCGCTATCCTTATTATTAAATCTGATCCTGCACCCATTTTTACCTTCTCTTGTTACTTTCAGCTTGAGCTAACGCAATTGCTTTATTCTGTTCATCTTGTTCATAAACATAAAAAGCAACCCATTGGTTATACTCGTATGAAGACATTTTACTACGAAGTTCTCCAACTGTCATGGATAGATCACGAGCTAATCTAAATTGAAAAAAAGTATCAGGATTGTTCTTGAAACTCATCAGACATTTCTGCCTGTATGTCTCCTCCAATTCCGTTCAAATCAGCAATTTCAACAAATATTTTGTCAATAATTACTGCGTCTTTTTCATAAAGATTATCTATTGCGTCATCATCTAGTTTTGGATTAATGACACTAGCTTTGAGTAAAGCCTTTTGATAATCAAATGCGTCTTTTCCTTCATCGGTGCTTATTCTTGCAAGTTCAACCTGCATTTTTTTTGTTAAACCTTTTACCTGTATTTTTGCCTTCCACTCAGGAATTTCAATTTCTTTTACAGGCACATCAGGAATATTTTTTATATTATCTAAATTTAATATTTCCATGCGTGTTCCTTTACTCTAATCAAATTTTAGTGTGTACCTCTAGTCACTGCTCCACTTACCTGCATATCGGCTGAATATGATACTACATCTCCAACAGGGGAGCTTTTTGAGTAACTTGTCAAAATTGCCTCTCCTGTATATTTGATCTTTCCAGATCCAGTACCTTCAGGCGAATATTCAAAGGATAGAGTAGCTGATTGACCAACGACTGCACCAAAAATTGCGTCTGCAGTTGCGTCCCAAAGACCTGCAACTGATAAAGTGCTATCTTTTAGACCAACAATGTATGTTTTACTTCCGTCTCCAAGTGTGGTTGTTTCAGCCACATCTGCAGTTTGCGGGAAGTCAATAGAGTTAATATAAGTAGATATATCGGTTAATGAACCACCTGCATTATCTAACTTAAACTTGCTATCTTTACCATGCACAAAAGCCATGCTTATTCTCCTTAATTATTTCTTCCAAATCCAATTATAGCAGTAAATGAAGGTGTTGAGCCTCCAACTGTTAAAATCGCTTTTAGATATCTATTTACTGTTGTTCCTTCATCTACCAATTTTACCTCGCTTGTTTCTGCAGTGGCTTGTGTAAAAGTCACTAGATCAACATAGGTTGTATTATCGGCAGAATGCTGAATTTTTGCGTCTAATGTAGGTGAAGTCCCACTTTTAGCCGTTACAATTAAAAAACCTGCACCACCATTTGCAGTGCTCAATGTGTTATCTCTTGCAGTTCCTGTGGTTGTGGTTGTGACTGTTGAGTTTTCTAAAACAGTTCCACTATAAATTCCACTATCGGCTTGTATGTCTAATGAAGTTGCTACAATATCTCCAACGGGGCTTGATACACCATAATTATTTATATTACCTTGACCAAATATGCAACTATCTGTTGCGTCAAGTCCGTCAATTCCTACTGAAATGATCATATCAGCACCACCAAGCAAAGGTTGTAATGTATCGTCTGCAGTTGCGTCAAAGAAACCTGTAATAGTCATTGTTCCGTCTTTATTCCCACTTATGTATGTTTTTGCTAAATTACCAAAGGTTGTGCTTTCAGCAACATCAGCAGTTTGTGTGCTATCAACACTATTAAAATAAGATGAAAATTCTGTGTTATTTATAAAAACCTTTGTATCTTTACCATGTTTAAAAGCCATTATTTACCACCACAACAACCTGATCCACAACAGTCCATATTATCTTTTTCCTCTCCGACTTCCTCGTCTTGATCTGCGTGTTCGTTTTCCACTACTACTTGATCCGTATTTTCCATAGCCCATTATTCCTCCTCAAGCACTTCTTCAAATTCCGTGTCGTGATCATCAACGACTTCCTCTAATTTTTTGGCTTGATAATTCTTATCTATTTTAACAATTATTCCTTGATCTTTTAGCCATTTGATACTTTTATTAGGAATTTCTGTATGCTCAACAATAGATCCTTTTTCTATGATCTTATCATTAATTTCTAAATTTTGCTTTATTTCATATTTCATGCTATTACCTCTACTACGAACTCAACACCTAAATAATTTATATTATTAATATTATAGACACCATATTGTCCTGCACTTATCACTCTAACAGATTGAGCTTGTGAGTTCAAGGTTGTGTCACTTTCAACTTGTGCTTTGACTGAATTAGCACCTGAACTTGCTAAAAAACTATCTAAAGTTTCTTGACTATCTTGAGCATCAACCCTTGAAACATAAAGATAAATAGGTATTTCGTATCTATCAGCACCTCTTTGCATGCTTGTGTCATAGTTTATGCTTTCCATAACTCCAACGACTGCACATGGAGGCTCTATGCTATCAGGCACAAAACCAAATACAGATAAACTTGTAATATTTGCTAAATTATTTTTTATTTCATTTCGTATATTTGTTAAGCTAGCCACTACCCAAAGTTCCTTTCGGTAACCTACGACTTGCTTTCCAAGTCGCAGTAATTTTTACACCTGTTCCTTTTAATAATACCTTTTTTTGTGCTTCATTTTTCTTAATTGCAATTTTAAAAAATGGTATTATTGGAGTACCTTTTTCTGAAATTGATTTCTGCACTAAATATACAGGTATGCCTTTTGCGTCTGCCCAACCCTGTAATGCTTTCTTTGGTGGCCAATGAGGCTTTGTTCTGCTCCATGGCTTACTTAGTTTGTGTTTATCATCATAAAAACCATGCACAAATAACGCATGATCAGCTCTAGAAAACACATCAATTCCTTCAGGTAACCCACCTGCACCTCTAACATGCTTAAAAGTAAGTGATCCTCTTAAATCTCCACTAAATCTTGGAGCTTCCTTTTTTGCAGTTGTTACAACTAATTGACCATAGGCACTAAAAAAATTTCGTAAAGCAACTCCTGCAAGTGTATTTAATTCAAGTCTTTTTGCAAGATTTCTACCACCCTGTATATCAAAACTCATAAAGTTCTTTTAATATAACCCTTTATAAGCATCTTTGCGTCAGGATCAAATTTACTAAATAATTCTTGTGTACCTGTTGCTTCATTACCAAACACATTAAAGGGTGTATCTTTTCTTTTAAATAATCTTGTTGCCTGTAATAATGTTGCTTGTTTTATTGCTTCAGGTACTGCGGGATAACCAAATTTAGCTTCAATTTTTACATTTTTCATAATTAATGGATCAAATCTTTCACTTGATCTTGTTGCTAATATTTGAAGTTCTGTAAATGGTGCTTTATAATCTGCGTCACTTACCTCATAAGGTTGTGGATTTAAAGGCTTTAAAATAAAATCTGTATCTAATGTGAGTGTTTTTTCATGTGTTCCGTCATCTGTTGTGTCAAGTTTGACTACCAAGCCTGTGGTAGTTGATATATCATCAACAAATAAAGTAAATTGGTTAGTCGGATTATAAAATCTTGCATTGACACTTTCATCTTGATAAAAGTATCTATCTGTAATTTTATCAATTTGCCTAGAGGCTCCATTAATAGCATTATCTAAGTTTGTGTCTTGACCTGATCCACTCAAACCCAAATATGTTTTTAAATCGTTTTTATCTGCATATTGCGAGTGAGCCATTTTTTACCTACTTTGTATCTTTAGGTTCTTTAGCCTTTGTTTCTTTTTTTAAGCCATATTCTTTAGCTTCTAAATCACTAATTTCAGCACCTGCACGAGCAACTAACTTACCTTTTGCCCAACCATTAGGCAACTCTCCATTAGAGCCTTCTTTTACTTGGCCTTCTTCATTGATCCATAAATCTTTTTTAATTTTCATATTTTCCTTTTCTGTATGGTTTGCACTTGCCTGTTTATAAGACAAGTGCGAAACCAAAACTACTTAATTAAAAGTTTGTAATTGAACAGAAAGCTGCTGGACGATAGACTGGGAAGCCTAATCTCATGCTTGCTTTCATCATTACTTTATCTTTTGTAAAGAAGTCATCGTGGCTATCTGACATAGCAACTTCCATACCTTCTCTTGAGACGATATGTGCGGCTAAACCACCACCAAAAACTCCAACCAAAACTGTTCCTGCAGACATTGCGGTAGTAGGAACTACACGAACTCCCCAAAGGGAAGGTGTAACACCATTTCCGAACATACCTGCACCAACAAATAAAGGATCTTTACCTGCGATACCTTTAGTTGCATCTCCATTAAAGTCTGCAGTTACGGCAGTAACTACATCGTTCCAATCAGAAGGGTGCATTAATATTGCGTCTGGCTCTAAAAATGCGTCTTTTCTGATTTCAGTAATTGCTTGATAAAGCTGACCAATTCTGCCTAAATTACCTGCGTAACTTGAAAAGTTAAAGGTATTAATACCTGAAACATTTAAGATACCTTTGATAATTGGGGCAACACCTGATCCTCCAATAAGAACATCGTCAAGTCTTAACTGTAACATTGTTCTTAATCTGCTATCTAAATATCCATTAACAGAAGCAACATCAGCTAAAAGTTCTTCAGTTACAGGAATAGAAACACCAAATTTTCTGATATTTTCTGTTTTTTCTGTAAATGCTAAAGCACTTTCTCCGAATGCTCCACCTTCTGCAACTTCAGCTGCATTATTGGTGAAGGTTGTTTCTTCTAAATACTTGTATTGAAACTGTGTTGTCGGGATAACCGAAAACAAGTCAATAACTGCATTAGGATTTCTTAGTGCAGTAGGGATCAATAAGTCTGATCTAGTCACTGCAGGTGGATAGGCTGAGCCTTCATCTACAAGTGTTTTGCTTTCAAGAATTGGGTTGTACTTAATTTCTGATGAGATATTAAGTTGCCCATTTTCCATGTATTCTTTAAAAGCTCTAGAGTTACTTATTTGTTTTCCTAGAGTTTCAATTGGTTCTGCTTTTTCCTCATGAATAGGAAGGTTTTTTACCTCTGCTCCTTTAGAAATTTCACTTTCGTTTTCTGCCTTTTGTTTTTGAAATAATTGCTCATCTCGTACTGCATCTGCTAATTCCTTAGCTTCTGAGTTCATTTGAGCCCATTTTTCTCTATCATCAGCAGTAAAGTCAGAAAAATCTTTTTCAGCAAAGTTTGCAATACCTTCTCTTAATTCCTGAAGTTTTGCTGTTTTTTCACTCATTTATTTCTCCAATATCTATCATCAATGTGTCACTAAGTATTTCATTTGTTTCTTTAAATAAATCATTTAGTTCCTCATCGTGATAATCTACTACTTCTGCTTCATCATCAGTTCCAATATTTAAAAGTGTGTCAATATCTTGGTGCATATCTTGTAATGCGTCCTTTAATTTCTCCAACTCATCAACTGAACTTTCAGATAAAGTCTTGTTTTTACTTAAACGCAAGGCAGTAAGCTCCTTACATCTCTTTAATAAGGCAGTCATCTTGATAAGCAAGTTATCTACCTCATCTGTAAATCTTAAACCTATGTCTTTTACTTCTTCCTCGTTTTCTTCAAAATCTTTTGCTTCTTTTATTGCAAGTGTGTAAGTGTTTTGATTAGCACCAACCATTACAGGAGAAACTTCCCAAACTTTTACATCTTTTAAGTATCTTACTTCATGGCTTTCTCCACTATCTTTAGTAAAAGTTCCTATTTCACTGTCGTTTACTTCAAAACCAAAAGACCATTGTTGCATATCCTCCATAGCCTTTACTGTTTCATAGGCTTCTTTACCTGCATTTGTGTTTAAATTGAATTTACCTTTAAAAGTTGCTTTTCCTTCATCTTGCACAATTTTTCCTTTACCAATGATCTGTTTCCAGTCATGGCCCCAACACATAACCACACCTTTATCTCCATAACCACTTCTAATTGAGTTTGGAAGTACCACATCATTGTCGCTATCTATTTCATTGAATACAGAAAAAACTGCTTCAACAGTTCCATTTTCACTTATGTTTAATAAACTTTTATCTTTAAATTCTTTCAAGTTATACCCTTTTCTCATGGTAGCTTAAAAAACACCTACAATTTACAGTTAGATCTGGAGTAGCCCCAAGCGAACTATCTCCGGGATAATCTAACCTATATCCATTGTAGTCAAATAAGCTATCCTCGTTTATTTCCGTTCCGTCAAGGACTATATGTGCGTCCCTAACTTTTCCATCTCTTTGTGAGATCCATTCTTTAGTATAAACAAGATTAGTGGATTTTGCACCAACTTGCCTACCATAATTAGCTAATTTATTTCCTTCAGTCCTTGCAATAGTTAAGGCCCTTGTTAAGTTACTTTTGCTTAATAATTTTTTTACATTATTTGCAACATAATTTTGCAACTGCGATCCTGTGTAGCCAAGATCAAGTGCTTCTTGTAAAACTTTTGTAAATGTTTTATTAAACCTATTTTTGCTTGTTTGTGATAATGCAGGAAGTAAATTATCAACCTGTGCAGTTATATATTCAGCTACTTCTTTATTTGATCTTACATTTTGAATTGGGAAGTCATCAACACTAACAAGACGATAGAAAAGTCCTTGTTCAATTATTTCTTTTTTAGTTTGTTTTGTAATAATTGGAATTGAGTGTGGCATTTCTTTTTCTGTTGGTAAAAGCAAATCTACCTGATAAAAGGCATAATCATTTACAAGACTAATATTATAATCATAAACTTCACTTGACCATGACTTTGTGTTTTCATCTATTGTAAGTTCAATAATTGAATTTATACCTGCTTCAGTTGGGAAGTATCTTTTAAGTTGTTTTTGTATTTGTCTATCTTGTTTTTGTAATAAATTAAAATATAATTCTTGCAGTATTTTTTCCCATTGTGTAAGCAATTTGTCATGCTCTTTATATAAAATATCTTTTTTATCCTCTCCTCTAAATTTATTAAGTCGTATATCCCAACTATTTTCTCTAAGTTTATTTCTTCTTTTGATCAATTCAAAAGCGCTTGTAGCTTTCTCATCTCGTTTATTCATGGCCCTTACAAGTTTTTGGCTCCATGTTTTACCTGCTTCTCCACCCCATAAAGCCCAAGCTATACGACCATTTGAAGGATAACCTTTTTCTCCAGGCCTCCAACCTTCAGCTCTTTTATCAACCTCATGTCTTGGGAAGTATTTTGCTATATGTCTTGTTTTTTCAGGCCCTGCAGTTGTGTTATTAAGAATATATCTTGCAGAGTTCCTACCAACAGAAGTTCCACCTCTACCATGTTCTTTTACCCACTCAAGACCTCGTTTAGCTTCCTCTTTAGCACCTTTAGGAATTGTAAAGTTTAAATCATCATAAAGACCTTTGTAATTTTTTTTACTTGATAATGGGTGGCTTGCAGGTAATAAGTCAAGATCAAATTTACCACTTCTAAACCTTAAATTTCTTACTGCATATAAAAACGCATTAACTCTTGCGTATGCCCACCTGTCAGCTCCTCCACTTCTTCTAACACTTGGCCTTACACTTCCAGGATTTGTATTATATGCTCCAACACCTCTGCGAAAACATGCTTCTAACATACGAAGTGTTACTCTTCGTTTTGGATCATCTCCATATTTTTCATTATGTTCTTGAACTTTTTTTTTGAGTGCTTCTCTTACTTGAGCACTAACCTTCTTGTTCTCCATTAACCAACTTTTCATATTCATCGTGACTGTCGCAAGGCATAAAAATTTCTTTTCCGTCTTTGTCCATTGTATGAAAACCAACGCAACCGATTTTTTCTGCTCTTATCTCCGCTTCTTCTTGTGTTGAAAACTGATCTCGTGCATAGGCTATTTTTTGATCATCACTAAATCTTGATATTTGCCTTAACCTTATTTCTGCAAGTTCTCTTGTTGGATAACACCCCATATTTTTTCCTGAATTTTCTGCAATAACACAAAACTCTCCGTCTATTTCTTTTATTACTTTAAATTCTGCTTGTTTTTCCTCATCATCTTGTGTTTCAACTTCAGCACCTTCATATTCTTGTTCTGTATTTGTGTCTGCTTCCTGTTTATCCATATTAATATTTTCCTCTGGGATCAGCATTTTTGCACTATCTAATAAATAAACTTTTTGATTATCTGCAACAGGCAACCCAACTGCTTCTCGTGCCTCTGCTATTGTTATCCAACCACCTTGTACTCCAACATTTACTCTATTGTAAATATCTGCTACATCAGTTTGTAAGGCCCTTACCTCGCTAAAATTATAAACTGCAGTTGTCATTTTATTTGCTTCATAATCTTTTAAAAGTATCTGTTGTGTTATTTCCTCACCAACCTGTTTCCATAAAGGAATTAATTTATTTTCTGTAAAAAATTCTCTAAGTTCTTTTGCGTTTGAATAAGTTGCTCGTTCAAGCCCTGCACCAAGTCCAGCTAATATTGCAGGAACTCCAAGAACTGCAGATATTCTTTCCTCTGGAACTCTACGCAAAGTTCCTATGTCAAGTTCAGTAGGACTAAAAGCCATTTTCTTTATCTCCATTGATCCGCTTAATATCAAAGGCATACCTTTATTTTTACCTGCAACTTTTTGCTGATATGTTTTTGCAATTTGTTCTGCTTCTTCTTGTGTAGGCCCAAAATCATCTTTTGGAGAGATCATTACAGAAGGCACACCAGAGTTAGCTAATAATGCAGTTGCCATTTGTCCTGCACTCTCATCTCCATATATTTCTCGTAAAACAGTTCTTAGTGGAGCAAAACCTTTTTTATGATCTGTTTGATCAAGACCAAGTCTTATATGTACCATATCCTCAGGCATAATCATTACTTTTTTACTCATTGTTTCATATTCGTAATGTGTAATTAATTCCTCATTATTACCTTTTGGAGTTACTTGTTCAGGCATTAATGGATATAAAGCAACTAACTGACCTGCATTATTTTTTTGCTTGATTATATATGCGTCTCCTGATACATGCATAGCATTTATAATATATTGTTGTAAAATATCTCCACTCATGTATGGATTTGGCCTTCTCATAAGTAAAGTTAAAGGGTGGTTTGTTACAATTTTGTCAAGTTCATCTTCATGCTCTTTAATTTGTAAAACTGCTTCAGAAAAAGAAACACTTAAAACTTGAAGACAAGCCACAACTGCTGAGTTTGAAGCACCATTGCCCATTGTTGATACATCAAATTTGCCTGCACCTGTTTGCCAACCTTGAATAAAATTTTGGTTGTTATACAGTGTGTCATCATCTCTAAAAAAGTTATATCTTTTTATTTCATTATTATATTGTGTAGCGTTTCTGTTAAAGATTAAATCACTTAACTTTCGTCTTTCAGCCATAATATCCTTTCGGCTAAGAGTGAGCTACCGAACACACCCAAAAAGGAATAGCCCACTCAAAGCCAACCTGCATTGCGTTCAATATGCTCTAAACTCGTTCTTTCTTGCTAATTGTAATATACAATAAGCTAAACTATCAACTTGGTCGTCATGTTCTCCTGCAGGGAATTGTAGCATTTCTCGTTCAAGATCCAAATACCAATTACTCTGCTTGTCAAAATACACAAGACCTTGTTCCATTTTAGCAGATAAAGGCAGTGCCCGTGAGTATTTATCTTTATCTGCCTTTAATTCTCTAATAGGCAAATTTGTTTGTGATCGCACCATTTGTATAAATGCTAACTGATAACCTGCCCTTTCAATTCCTATAATTTCAGGAGACCATTTATCATAATGTTGTATAAGTGCTTTTAAAACCTGTGGTGCTTCTAATCTTGCTCTAATTACATCTAAGACAAAAACTCTTTGATCTTTGCTAACACCAATCGTGGTAATGACAGTATAGTCTGCACTTTCTTTTGTACTCGTTGCGAGATCAACAGAAGTGATAATTCGTAACTGATTAATCGGTATTTCTGTTTTATCGTATCTAATAAGTCTTTCATTTTCCTCATATCCATATTCGTTATAAACAGTTCGGCTTCCTGTAGTATAATATTTAAACCACGCGTGATCAAATAACCCACCTGCTTGTTCAATAAATTGTGCCTCATATTCCTGCGAATATAAAAAACTACCTATTTCTTTTCTTGCAATTTCAAGTTCGTCTAAAGGCACAAATGGATTTGTCGTAGTTGGAAGTTGCCACCTTTCCCAATCATCAAGGCCCTTAGAATTTTCAAATAGTTTCTCGAACCAATTATATCCTTTTGGAGTTGATATAAATAAAGCACCACCTCTGCGTTCTGTTAATGTAGGCCTTACAACCTCTGCCCATACATTTTCTTTCATAAATGCACACTCATCTAACACAACAAAGTCAAGACCTGCACCTCTTAACCTATCAGGATTATCTGCAGATTTTATTGATACCATACCACCAGTAGGAGTAATTATTGTTTTTTCTCCTTCTTTTACAACAGTTCCATACTCTATTCCTATATTCCTTAAGTCTTTCCAACCTTCTAAGGCCATAGAGTAAGTTGGAGCGATCCACCAAGACCTTTTACCTCTCCATGCTTGTTCAAGGCATAACCATACACCTAATCTTGTTTTTCCCCACCTTCTTCCTGCTGACAAAACCTTAAATCTTGCATTAGACATAGCAACTTCTGTTTGTCCTTCATGCAGTTCAGGTAATTTAACTTGATACTGCCTAACATTAGTATTTGATAATTCAGTCTCCATTTAAAACTTCTCTCCATTGTTGGCCAAGTACATGCTCTAACTCTGCATGTAATAAACTACCTACCTTTATATTATCCCAAATATTTTCATATTTACCTGATCCTTTAAAAGCACTTTCAAAATAATGTGCAACATAATAACTTTCATTTAGTATTTGATCAATAGAAGGTAGTTTGTAGCCAAATAGTTCAGTTTTGCCGTCAAATTTTGTTGGATAATCTAATGAGTAGCATTTATTTGGCCCTTTCCATGCAGGTATAGGTCCAAAATTTAATGGGGGATAAACCACACTTGCTACATAACTGTTTGCTATTTGTTTTAGTGACCACATTATGTAATTCCATGCCTTTGTACTTTTAACTGGTGGCTTTGTAAGTTGTCTTTCAATTTTATTAGCTAACTTTAAAAAGTCATAGGCCATATTTTTACCTACTTTTGTCGGGAAGTTGCTTAAAGCTTTTCCGTCCCATGAATTATCATTAATATTAAATGGTGGGTGGTTGTCTTTAAACTGTATGGCCATAGCACCTGTTACCTTTGCAGGTATTGTAGTAAAAAAACTATCTTGTTCAGGTAAAGGCCTTAACGCAACCATATCCATATCAGTTATTACACCATTTAAAACAGATGAGGCCCTGATACGCACAATATCTGAAATATGTGCAATACTGTGTCCTAATTTTAAAGCCCTAAATGCTAAATTTTCATTAAATATCTTACCTGCCCACTCAACATTGATCCCTTCAGGCACATTTTTTATTTTTTGATATGAATATAAAAAAACATCTTTGTTGTATTTTAATTGAGATAATAAAGAAAATTTATGAAAGTCATTTAACTCAATTTCATTATATAGCCAATCATTTACATTAGTTTGGCCCTCATACTTTGACCAAAAGCACACAACAGAATTATTATTCATATTTTCCTTTTTTTAGTCGCTATTTTTGAGTATTTTTATAATTTATCATGTTTAATCAACCACCAAGCAAGATAATTTAAACTAATTACTACAATAACAATAATTATTCCGTCCATTTATACCCCAAAACGCAATAAATACAAGACTTTACATACTGTAAATCGTGTTTTTCACAAATCATTATTCCTCTTCTTGAATTATTACTTCATTTTCTCTATTTATAAGCTTCCCGTCTGCCCAATTTAACTGTATTTCAACAGGTGCATTAGGATCTCCTGTTAATTCAACACGATCTCTCCTACCAAATTTTTCAGGATATTTCCTTTCTAAATACCAAGCATCAGCTTGCCACGATCCGTCTTTACCTGCATTTTCAATACGAGCTAATCTACGCATAATTGCTTCGCTTTCAGCTTCATTTACTTTTGTCCAAAAACTTGCGTATGGCTCAATGTTTTCACTTGCTTTTTGTCTCCAAAGACGAAATGTAGATGAATTTATCCCTGCATAATAACAAGCATGCTCAATAAAGGCACCAAGTCTTATTGCTTGTAATAATCGCTCTTGTATTTGATTGTCTATTAATTTATATGGTTTTTCATTTGGCATGTTCTTATTTTACTGCATATTATAGCAAAACCCCACCGATAAGGTGGGGAATTGCTTTTTGCGTTTCAGTGTGAGCTAGAAAGGAACTACGAGAAACGCAGTGTCAGTTTCATGCAAGACATAAACTGTTTCGTATTCGTTTAATTGTTCAGTATTTTCAATATTATGATCGTCACAAAATTGTGAGTATTCCTTAACAAATTCGTTCCAATCTTTATATTCGTTCCAACTTGTATTTATTACAACTTTATCTATTGAAATAAACTCATTTTCGTTTGTTTCAGTCTCAATATCATAGATTTTTCTTAATGCTTCATCACTAAAGGAATTATATTCCCAAGCTTTAAATATTTCTAC
>TARA_R100001463_G_scaffold27480_4_pt1 | contig 16996 bp, 6 predicted proteins | sample TARA_R100001463 | Tara Oceans TARA_R100001463 (sample SAMEA2622242) | marine metagenome | biome: marine biome (ENVO:00000447); feature: deep chlorophyll maximum layer (ENVO:xxxxxxxx); material: "saline water (ENVO:00002010), including plankton (ENVO:xxxxxxxx)" | depth 40 m
AATTCCTTCTCTTCTTAATCTTAATAATTCCTGCGTTGCGTTATCATAAGATATTCCAAGATTATCAGCTAATTGCATAACTCTAGCTGAATTGTTACCCATAGTCATATTAGTATAAAACTCATCATTTCCCATTTCTTGCATAGCATCTCTTCTATTTTGAAGGAATTTAGGGTCATGCGTCCTTGCTGTGGTGTTCCCTACGTCCCATACTCTTAGTCCTCCGCCAGTTTGCCCTATTATATAATATGAGTCAGGATTATTTCTATACGCTTTTTCAATACCTTCCATAGCGTGTCCAACATTGTCGTATTTAATTTGCATAGCATCATCATAATGCTCTCCTTTAAAACCGCTTGGAGTAGCTAAGTCTAAATCATGCATTTCGCCAGGAATTGATGCGTAAGCCAGTGTGTTTTTTGCTTTTTTGTCTTGAACGTTTCTAAATGCTCCAAACCCAGGAACTTGATTAAAATTATACATTGTATTGCCACCACCTAAGTCAACTGTACCCTCTTGAAACCAAGGATAGTTTCCAAATAATGGATTTTTAAGCTGACTATCGAGTCTTTCCATTAGTTCGCTTTGTGGAACAACTACTGGGTTTTGATTATTATCTAAAATTACCTGTTTATCTTTAGCCCATAAAGCCCTTGTTCTACCTTCAGCCCTTTCTAACGCATTCATAGTTATTCGTTGCTGTGGGTTTAAATCAACTTTTTGCCTAGGAGGAGCCATTGGAATTTGAAATCTATTATCGTGCCGTATTACTGGCTCAAAATCAGGAGTTCTTTTTGTTGGATATAAATAAGGAGTGTCTTGATAACCGTATCCTTTACCGTAGTTATCAGGGTACCTTGGATACATTCTAGTATCTGGTGTATTATCTGAGAACTTCTTTCCTCTGCTCATAATTGCTCCACCAATTAATCCAAGCCAAGGATTTCGCATAGCTAATTCATCTGTGGCAATACTTGTTATAGCACCTTTAGGCGTAGGGTATACTTCTGTGGGAATTAACGCAGGACTACCTGCTGGTATAATTTTACCTTCTTCAGTTAATGCAAAATTTCTCCGTGAAAATTCCTTATTACTTAAAGGCGATGTCATTTCAGTATCTTCTATCCCATAATACTGAGGACCTTTAAGCCTTGTTCCTTTACTTTTAAATTTTATTCCTATTGTTTCAAGTAAGTCTCTGTAATATTTTGCTTCTTTAGGACCCATCGTTATCTTTCCTTATCATATTTCCTAATTTATGTACTGGTATTCCAAACATGAATTCAGCAGTCATTTCTGGTCTTTCTAATGTCATAATAGTACTTCTTGCCAGTCTTCCAAATGGCATCATTGACCACGTATAGTAATTTGCCCATCGTTCCCATTCTCCATTAATTAGGGCAGTCATTAGTGGCATCCAATATCTATGTATTGGAGCTGTGGCTACCTGCAATGGTGCTAATATAGGATGTGGATAGGCACTGAAAAACGCTCTCTCCCTTTCAACTTTATCTCCGAATAACCAATCGGCAGTATCTTGTACGTAAGATAAAGGAGGTGGTAGTATGCTGTCAAAAAGAGAACCTACAAATACATTCGCTAATGCAAAGGTTGATAAGTCCATAATGGTCAATCTTTTTAGCCTATCCATTGATTTTTTATCATTAAACCCATACATCTTAGCTTGTTTATAAATATCTCTTCTAAAACGTATTGAATTCCACATAAAAGGTTGGAATCTTGTAAACACTTTTCCCATTGTAGAGCGAGAAACTGCTGGTCTATTAACGTTATGGTATAAAAACTGCGTAGCTTCAACGCCTTTTAATGCCATTCCTGTAAGGTAGGGATGGTCAAAGGGCATATTAGGTATTATTTGTCCCAAAGCTTCTCTTGCATTTAGATAATGTGCTATAAACGCATCGGTACGAAGTGTTCTTTCTGAGGCTCTCATAAACCAGCCACCAGCAGATAATATAGAATCTGTTACTTGGTATTTTTTAGCTAAGTCCATTACTGTAGCATCTGTAACATCTCTTTTAGAAAACACTTCTTTAAAAAATGGTTTCAATTTTTTAGCGTCTAATCGCTTATCCATCATAGCTTCATTGATATAGAACGATTCTAACGCACCAATTTCTGCTACCCATCTATGTATGGTATTCCTATCGGTAATTGGAGTACCGTCTTTTAGCTTGGCACCTGCAAACACGTTAGTTACTAGCCACTTTACATCTCTCGCCCTTTTAAATTGCCTGAAACCCATATTGGTTATGGTATTAGAGCTACCACCTACTACGTTACCTAAATATGTTTTTGGATGAGCTAGTAGTGATATCAATGAAAGTTTTGATTCGTAAGCACCTATATTATTAAGGATTTGATATAAAACTTGGTGTCTTGCTTTTTCGGAAGTAGGCAAATCCATTCCAAATAGCTTAGGTGCTTCTGGTGTACCGTGAAATTTTTTACTAATGCCAGGAATCGCCCATTTGTTTAATTGCTGTGATTTGGCATCAAGGTATTCAACCAGATTTTGGTCAGACATTCTGTATTCAATATTTTGTAATGGATTCCATGTGGTTACTTTAGTTCCATATAGTTTTTTAAGTTTATCATCACGTTCTAATTTTCGTTTGTCCAATTCTTTTTGAGGACCATCAGGTGCTTGTTTTATTCTCTGCTTAAGCTTTGCTTTTTCTACAATACTTAACCCAGTATACTTTGTTGGTAATGCATTTGGTTTCCCCATTAAGCTACTAGCATATCTTCTCATTTCCTTAGACCACATTTCTCCCATTTCAGGGTTTTCTTTAGCAAAGACATTGTTTTGCTCGTAATTATTTATGACTTTACGAAAAGTTAATGCGTTTAAGTTTTTAAATAAGGAGCTTACCCATTGATTAGTGTATGCTTCTAAAACTTCAAAGCCGTAACTAAAATACGGTACATGAGTATCGCCTCTTTGTCTACCAGTTCCTGGTCTAAACTCAGCGTTAATATCTTGCCATTGCTCTTTTCCTTTACGGAATTCAGCGTTTAAAAAGTTTACTAGATAGTCTGATTGACCCATTGCACTTTCTACTCTTTGCCCTAAGTACAATTGATAATCAGCATTTTGGCTTGCAAGCTTGAGGCTTATCAAATGTGGTTTAATAGTAACATTAGATACGCCCCATATGTCTATTAGTTGCTTATCAGACATTTTGCCTTTTAAAGCTTCTAATTCAATTTCTTTAAACCTATATCGTCTAGGTATTTTATAAGAAGAGTCTTCCATTACTGTTTTACCAGCATGAGTTAAGTCATTAACGTAGTTTTCTAATTTTTCTTTAAGCTTTAACTGCTGTTCTTGCACCCAAGGTTTTAATTTTTTTGTATCATGTTTCATTTGAGGGAAGTATTCTGTAGAAAACCCTTCTGTTCCTTCCGTACCTATTCTTCCAATTCCAAAAAATTCGTTAGCTTTCCTCCATTCCAGTCTGACATTTCTAGACTCTTCTGAATTAGGCTTTATTTTCTTACTTAGTATATGCTCTTCTAAGCCTATTTCGTGCTGTACCCTGTTTAATAGCTCAGTACCTAAAGGATTATTTCGATTCCCTAACATCTTATGTAATGCATTAACGCCAAATGTTTCTACGTGGTCCATTACTTTTTTCTGAAAGTTTTCTAAATCAAATCGTCCATTTTTATCGTAACGTATAAAGTCATGTATTACCAATCCGTTTTTAGCCCATTCTGCATTTTCATCAACTCGCTTCCAGTCAATACGCTTCCATTCACCAGACCTATCTATAACACCAGCTCCTAAATAGCTTTCATAAAATCCTTGTAAAAACTTTCCTTGTTGTTCTTGAATGTCTCTAATTATTTCTTCAGAGGTTTTTTCAACTACTTTACCAGCTCTAGTAAACTTGAATTTTTTACCTTTGTATTTACTGTCCCATAGTTTTAAGGATGATGCCCATTCGTTTCCATAAAACTCAACATCTTGAGGCTTTACAGCACGTTCATAGTTCATTTTCTTTTGAGCAAACATAAATAAATCAGTAAACGTTTGAATACCATTTGGTATTGCTTCCAATTCAGATTTCACAGTAATGCCATTAAATAAGGATTCTACCATACTGTTTTTAATAGAATCTTCAAGTTCTCTCATTTGTCCACCAACTTTTTGTATAAATGACATAGAGGATAATGGCACTTTTATAGTAGCTAGTCCCATATCTTTGGCATTACGTATAGGTGTTTTCATTTTAAATAACAAATCAAGGTCATGCCCAGCTTGTTTTTTACCTACTGTATCTGGAAAAAGGAAGTCATATATCTTTTTTACTTTACCAGTTGGATTCGTAGAGTTAACTATGTCCTTTAAAAATCGATTAAATGACCTTATGTCTTCCCAAGTTGCCATCTTAATACTTGTTGGACCATCGCCTTGTACTGATTTCATATAAGTATATAGGTCTTCAAATCTTAAAATAGCTCCATCGGGTAATGTTTTTAAACTCTGGGTAATACCTCGTAATACTTGTGGTATATCACTAGGCACGTCATCAGCTTTTCCTTTTGCATCTTTTGCAATTTCTACACCACCTAGCTTATCTGGTTTAAATAATCTATCAATTTCTACCTCAGCAATTACCTCAGCATCTATACTGCTTTCAATCTCTCCAAGCTTAGTGTCTTTTTTGGATTTTGCTAAATATCCTGTAAGTTCTCCTGATATTTTATCAGTAGTAACAGTATTGAGTAAATCGAAAGTATCAGCATACCCTTTCATAAATTGTGATTTTACTCGGTCAGGTATCGCATCCACTGACCATATAAATTGAGGTGTGCTGGTATTTTCGTATTGAGCTCTTGCCCGTTCTTTTTCCCTTTTTAGTATTTCTACTTTATCTGCTTGACCTTTCTTTTCCGCAGTTGCTATTCTACCATTAAGGTTTCTAATAATTCCCTCTAATCGAACTGGCTGTGGACGTAAACTGCTTAGTAGGTAATTGTAATAATAATCAACTGCTACTTCAGGTTTAATCTTTAATTCTTTTGCTATGTTGCTTATCTCAACTACGTTTTCTCTAATAAATTTATTGGCTTCTTGCTCGTTCTCGAATACTCTTTGATTTTCATTTTTAAACGCATGATTAAATTTGAGCTTTACAGCTTCAGCTTGTCTTGCTATAATGTCTCTTAATATTAAAAATTTGCTCTCAGAAGCGGTCTTTGGTTGCTTGCCAGCTTGTATGTCGTCTACTGCTTTTTGTATCTGTTTTGACCATTTTTGAGTTTCCAACATTTCGATATTATTGCCAGTTATTTGCTCACCATTTACTATTCTGTTAGCAATTTCATTAATACGCTCATAAGGTATTTGACCTTTCTCTGAAATGTGACCAGCGTTTTTTAATGCATCATCTAATGCCTTACCTTTTATGTTGAGTTGTAAGGCACTCCATATATCGTAGGAGTCATTTATCTTATATTCTTTTTCAACTTTAGCATCATATCTGGATATAGCTTTACCTATCTCCATTCTTTGGTTAGAAAATAAATTATTAAATGTTTTTTGTACGCCTTTACCGATATCTCCTAGTCTTTCTTCTAATGGAGAAATCCCTTCTTTATTTGGCGGTTCTAACGCTTCCCATAGTAGCTCCCTATATGGTTCTTTATCTTTTTTAGTAGCACCTTTTTCTGGAACTTCTCGTAAGGTTAGTCCATTTTTCGTAGTGAACTCTGGGTGTTTTAACATCGCTTTATACACTGCCTGATAATCTATGTGGTAGTACAATGGCATTACCCTCAGGTTCTTTCTAGTAATGTATTTTAGTACGTCTTTGTCTCGCAATAATTCATTGCTTAAAGTTCTTATAGCTTCTCTAAATGCTTGGTAGTTAAAATGCCTGAGTGGGTCAATGTTCAATTCGTTTTGTGCCACTTTGTGGGCAATATCAACGATAGAACTCATAGTTTTTACTTCGCCTTTAAATGGCTTTACAGCATTTTGTATTTCACTTATAGTAAATGCCCTATCGTTTGAAAAATCATACCCATACAACTTGTTATTCAATTCACTTAAATGAGCATATTCTAATGTGTTTTTTAAATCACTAAGTCTTCCATCTCTAATTTTTCCTTCTTCAATCGGGTGAAACTTTAAACTCCTAAAAGCACTTTGAGTAACAATGTCTACCATCTCTTGCGGAGTTGCCATATTGTAATAATTTGCACTGTCTGCTGTTCTGCTATGTGCCTCTGTACCTACTACGTAATAACCGTTTTCAGATTTTAATTGTGCCATGTCAGTTTGACCAATTAAGTCACCTATAAGTATTTTTTTACCAGTTTCTTTACTTGTTGTGTAAACCCCTAATCTTATTTTACCACCCTTATTGGTTATCACATCAGCTAACACATTATTTAAAAACGATTTAGCATTTACTACTAATCCCAATCCTTTTTTTCCTGTGTATGCACTTATACCTGTTTTACGTAATGCACCAGGAGACCATTGAGCCAATGGGTTGTTGTTAACGTAGTCTAAATCTGCTTTAGAAACTTCGCTTTTAAACAACTTATCCATTTTTTCAGCTTTATTTTCAAAGAAAACACTCTTACCTTGCTTTGCCCTTTCCAAAAAACTATCGTTTTTGACTAAATCATTAAGGTATTTCTGAGGTAATCCTTGATAAAAGAACACTTTATCGCCATCAACGTCAGCTCCATCTATGTAAAAGTGGTCTCTGCCTCTCATATAAACGCCCCAATCAGATAAATCAACGTCATTTTTTACAAATCCATCAAATATTAATGCCCTAGTCCCTGATATTGCATTAGCTGGGACCCTCATTACAGCAAACATGAGTTTGTTTCTCATTCTTGCTTTGACGTGTGGATTCTTTTCTTTTTTAAACTGCTCCCAAGCTTCGATTAGTTTTATCTGTTCACCTTCACCAAGCCATTTAACCTTCATGTCTTTATGGCTTATACCTACTTTAAAATGCCCCACTTTTCTTTTCTTTAACTTTCCATCTTCAAAAAACTCATAGGTTGCATTCTTTTTAATACCTCCAGTTACTGCCTCCATTACTGGGTCTACCCCAGCTACCCATCCGCTTCCAGAGTTTTTCCATTCTGGATTAGTAAATTTATTCATACGATATATATGCACAGACTTTTCATATAAACTATTGTTTATTATTGCAGATACAGGATTATAACCAGTAGCTCGGTACCATCGTTCAAAATTATTAGCATACTCTTTTAGTTCTTCATACACAGCACCTTCAAATTCTTCTGCCTTTTCCATCCTTTTGATTTTCTTAAAGATTTCTAGGTTTAATTCTTTGTGGAGCTTGTGACTAGGGTTGTTTATAACTGTAATAAAATCTTTATCACTTAATTCTGTAACCTTGAACCCCTTTGGTGGCAATGCATCAGGGTTTTCTTTTAAGGTTTGCATATACTCATTGGCTTGCTTTGAGCCATTAATTACATCAAAATGAATTGCGTCCATAAATTCTCTATAACCATCTCTACTCATAGTTAGGCTATCAAAAAATGAATGCATTTGTTTTTTAATTGTAGTGGGTTCTGCTGAGTGCTTGTCTCCATATACGCCAAAACTTATTCTAAAGTCTTCAACATTCATTTCTAAGGAAGGTTTGTCGTAGTCTTTTATTTCGTATTTACCATTCTTTTTAGCTTGTCCTTTATATACCTTTGCACCTTCTGGCATAGATTTGATAGCAGAAGTCACGACTATCATAGAGTTAGGACTAGGCATTGCATCGTTATAAGCCTTGTTTCCTGGATGTACTCCACCTTTTATTAAAAACAGACTTCCATCAGGCATTGTAACAGCTACTGCAGGCTTCATATGAGACATTTGAACGCCATCAAATCCGTTAGCTTCCATAAATCTTTTATATAAATCAGAATGCATTACTAACCAACCATCAATCTTACTTTCCCATGCTTGTTCCATTAGTTTTCCATTCTTATCTACAGTCCAGAATGTTTCAGGCTTTTTACCTTCTACATTTAGCCATTGCCCTATTCTTTTTCCAGTACTGCTAAGCTTTCCCAGTAGATTGGCTTCAGCTTCTATAGCTATAATGTTTATTTTGCCAGTATCGTTAGTAAGGTCTTTAAAAAACTTTCTGTCTTGCTCGTAAAATGACTTAGATGCAAGTAGTGCCTCACGTTTTACTCTTGCAATTGCGTTTTTAAAATTCCAGTTTTTTTCGTATAAGTAATTAGACTTAAAAGCTTTATTATATAAATTGCGTAACCCTTGATTTTCAATGAGGTCTTTTTCCAGCTTTAAATCAAACCCCATTGTTTCAAGCCAAACTTTATAGTCTTTTTCAATGTATTTTTTAAGTAAATCTTCTGTTATTGCTTTACTTTTTGACTTCGTTACTACTTCTTTTACAATAGTGTTTAATTCTGTGCTATTTGTTTTTGGGTGATACTTGTATATACGCTCAGTACCGCCATCTTTTTTAGGTATTTTTAAATACTGGTCTTTTTTATCTAGTCCCTTAGTTATGTTTAACCAGTCATTGCTACGCATTGCAGGGACCCATTCTTTTAAGTTGTCATTCCACACCTTGTCGTAAGGCTTTAATGTTATGTAGGTATTGCCTTTTTTGTCTACTAATTCAGAGAATTCTCGTACTGTAACTTTATCTCCCCATAAATTTTCATACATTTTTTCATCTGCTGAACGTGGCTCGCTACCTGATACTTTTCTCTTTAATACATTAAATCCCCATATTGTTTTTCTTTTCTGAGTAGTTTTGTCGTAACTAATAACTGGTCTTATAACGCCTTGCGATAGTCTAGTGTACATTTGAGTAAGGCTGTTTTTCATTTCTGGTGTGACTCTGATGCCAGGAAACTTATCCTGAAGAAGCATTATGTATTCTTTTACCATTCCCTTTACGGGGATAAATCTTGTGTCTCGTTTACCACTTTCTGACTTTGGCAGTAATTCATTATAAGTCTTTACTGCGTGTTCTAATACATCGTTAGGTTCGTAGATGTCTGTTTCTTTTTGTAGTTGATTAAGAAACCGCCTAATAACTGGCTCAACTACAAGTTCAGGTTGGTCTGATATTAAATTCTCTTCTGCTCGCAGTATGTCCTGAGCAGTTGTTTCTATTTTTTCTTGAGGTATATTTTCAAAATACTCAACAATCTTTTTCTCTAATGGCTCTATATAGCCTTCTTTGACTTGAGAAAGTTCTTCAGGAGTAAGTTTATCTACTATTTCTTGCTGTGTATCTTCTAATTTTTCCTTAGGGTTGCGTATCTTTTTTAATAACCCTTCAGATATTACTCTTAGGTTTAAATCTCTTGCGTATTGCTGAGGTACTACCTCCATTAGTTCAGCTTGAACTTGGGCAATCTCAAACGGCTCTAAGTCTTCGGTCTTCTTACTGACTTCTTGTGCTTTTCTTTCTAATGCTTCGTTGTAGGGCTTTAGTATTTCCCTTGCTAGTTTAACACTAGGTAAGGAATCATCTGTTTGAAGGGCTTCTCCTTTGAACCTATCCCAAAAATCTCCAATATAATTTGTGTATTTTTCTCTTACTAATTGCTGAGAGTCTAAAGGGAGTGCTTTAAACTCGTCTGACTCAAGCATATTCCTTCGCTCAGCAAAATCTTTCTGTAAAGCACCTTCTTCATTTCTTTTTTCATAACTGTTAAAAAACTCAGATGCTTTCTTTTCCCTAATTCCATGAGCACCAGCACCAAAAAATGCCCCTAATGCATATTCATATAGTTGCGTAGCAGTTGGTGCACCTTGCATAGTAGCCATTCCACCTTGAAAACCAGCACCTAATGCACCTCTAAGAATTTGACCTCTATAATTATATAAAGTATCTGATAATTGTTTTGACGATTCCCAAAGATTACGTTTCCCAGCTTCTCGTACTACCTTATTAGGGTGTTGTATCATGTTACCAACACGCACAAAGTTTCCTAAGCCTCCAAAAAACCCTCCAGCTACAGCACCAAATATTAAATTATCTACTTCATCGTCTTCGCCATTCCACATTCCACTTACAGCACTTGCTACAGATAAATGCTGTGCTTGAAATGCAACATCAGTCATTTTTGCTTTAAACCCAATCTTGGCACCAGCCTCAAGGTACTTGCCAGCTTCAAACCCAGCGTTAGCTAAAATCTTTTTTGTAGCATCTACAGCTTTATCACCTACAAATAAAGGTACAGACTTACCTTTTTTCATAGCCTGACCAAAGCCACCTATTGTTTTACCTGTAGCTTGAATACCCTTTGCTATTCTACCGCTACCCATCAACCCTAGTCTTGCTATTCCAGTTCCACCAAACGATACAAGACTACCAGCCAGAGGCAATGCAAACCCTAATAAATGCCCTGCACTATGGGCGATAGATTGGAATTCATCTTGAGGGTCTTCAGCCCAGCCACCCATAGCAATAGGACCAAGTAAGCCCTCTGTAAACCCAGAACTAAACTGGGAAAGCATATTGCTTTGTTTATTGCTTGAAGTTTCTTCTAGTGGTTGGTTTTCTTGAACAAAGCCGTATAGCTTTGAAAATCGCTCTAATTCCCTTGCTTCTTCTTGAGTGAAGTTTTCAGGTCTAAAGCGATATCTTTTTAGTTTTTCCCTAGTCTGAAATGGGTTCATTTACTAGGATTAGATTGTTCAACTAAAGTTTTTAAAACACTCATCATTTCAGCTTGTTGAGCATCGACGTTTGCTATTTTTTTACCAGAAAGTGCACCTCTTTGCCCTCTCCATTCTTGATAAAACTTTCTATCTTCTGGAGAAATGTTATACATATCGTCTAAAAGTGAATTGCTACTTTTTTTATCCTTTAATAATGTTTGCCACGTTTCTAATTCGTCTTTAATTGCTTGTGCTTGTGCCCCATCTGGGTCCTCGCCTCCAAATATACCCCAATCTCCGTCTAAGAAATCTGTATGCCCAGCTCTTTTTACCATCTTATTAAGAAATTTTAAGACTCCTGCTCTTTTCATATCATTGGGTGGCAGTTTCAAAGCTTCCAAAACCGTCAATTCTAAATCGTCTCTTACTTCTGTATAATCATTTAGCATATCTGTTTCACTAAATGGAAAAGATTTTTCAGTTCTAAACTGCAATGTTCGTCTGTTTAAATTGTTTAAATCAGGAGTCCATTGTCTAGCATCTCTTTTTGCATCTTCTAATTCTCGTACTTTAGTACGAATATTTTCATATCGAAAATCACCCTTAGCTATTTGATTGCTTAACTCTTGGTTTTTTGTATCTGTCATTGCTGGACCCAAAGCAGTCATAAGACCTAATGCTTGATTTCCTTTTTGAAATCTTTGAGTATCTTCATGTCTTTCATTTGCTAAAGAATCTGCTCGCATCATTCTTTCGGTATCTAAAGAATCTTCTAGCATTGCGTTTTTAACCCCTAAGGAATCTGACAATAATGCATTTTCTCTATTATTCTCATTTAATTGTTGTGTGTTTTTTACGCTTAAAGAGTCTTTTAATAAGGCTATATCTTCTTGTGCTTGAATTGTTTTGTCTAATCTTTGATTTTGTTGATATCCATCCAAGCCACCGCTTATAATTGAGCCTAATAGTCTTGTTATGTCATCCATGTTATGAATCCCTTATTGATTGTGTTTCAGCTTTTAAGTTGGCAATCTGGTCTTCTTGTCCCCATAACCTGTCTTGTGCTGAAGTTATTGTTTTGTTTAATGAAGCATTTGTATTGTTGATTGCTTGATTAATAATGTTTTGAAATTTTTGGTTTTTACCTGTGTCAGTTGCCATGGTAAGTGGTGATGCAGAATTCTTTCCTTGAAGTGTATTCCAATCATTTAGCGTTTTTCTGTTAAAGTTTGTCATTTCATCTGGGAAAATATCTGCTTTACGACTTTCTATATTGGCTATCTCTTTTGCAATACCACCTATTGCTCTACGTTTCCTATCTGCTTTTCTTCCACCTAAATATTCTCCAAAGAATCCCCTTCTTCCAAGAAGAGCATCATAGCTTTTTCCTAAAAATCCTTTTTGAATATCTCTTACTATACCGCTTGTTTTGGCTCCTCCTGGTAGAATGCCACCAAGTCTGTTATCAAGCCATTCATATGGGTTCATTAATATCTCCTTTTATTTCTTCCGCCACCTTTGCCTTGATGAAGCATTAAAGCTCCTCCTGCCAAAAGTGCCCAACCTACTGGTCCCATTGATGTCAATGCTCCTTTTAAAGCTGTACCAGCACCAGTTATTAATCCACCAGTTTTTGCAAATCCAGCTTTAGTTGCCATACCGCCAAGATTAGTTATTGGGTTTGTTAATGTGTTTGCTACACCTGTTTCCAACCCAGCCCATGAAGGATTTTTTACAAATCCCATCAGTCCTGATTCAGTAGGTTGACCTGCAAATTGTGGACTATTTAGTTTTGGATGAACATTTGACGCTGTTGATACAATATTTTTAGCGACTTTAGGTGGATTCTTTTTTGTGTCTAAATAATCTTGAACCATAAAGTTCGCTACTTTACCACCAACATCAGAAGCAACAGCTATATTTTTCTCCCTATTATTGTGATAATCCCAATATCTTTGGATATCGGCTCTACTACTATGCTTTGAATAATGATTGTTTGCCATATTAATTCCTGTTAATTGGTCTGTAAGTAAAAGTAATATCAGATAATTCAAACCCATCTATGTCAGTACTTGAGTTGAAACTCATACCAGATGCAATGTATGCAATCTTTATCTGTACTACTTTACCGTATTTATTGTTTTTAGCAAAATCGAATTCTGCAGTTTTAATTTTTCCATTGGTCCTACATAGCCTAGCTCCATTATCATATACAGAAAAAGCATTGTCATCTACTGCGTCAAAGTCAACAAAAGAACCAGCCTCATCTAGTCTGTATGAAACTTTTAAAGGAGTTATCCCAGTACTCTCCATCTTGTAAGTAACATTACATCTATTAAATTTTTTATTAATGCTTACATCGCCCATATCGTAATGCTTTGTAATTAATTTTCCAGATGCGATATCTTTTCTAGCCGATGTAGTAGTTTTAAGTAATATTGCCATTAGTTCCCCGAAGGTGGTGGAGGTGCAGTTTGCACATCACTTGCTTTTTCCGTTACTTTATTTGTTTTATTAGGAGTTACAGCAGTGCCCCTAGTTCCGTCAGATACTTTTTCAGCCCACAACAAGTGACCATCTCTATCTGTAACAAAACCAGTTCTTTTTGAGCCCGTATACATATCTGAACCCTCTGTAAAAGCCCCCGTATTAAAGCTATAGATTAATACTTCAGAGTTTGCCATTATGTCTTTGCATATATGAGCCTGATTCCAGTATGCATCATATCCTACATGGGTTCTTTTTCCATAAAAATTTTCCCATTGAGTTTTGTCAATAAGACTACCTTGGGGATTGGATGTAAGTGTTTGAATATTTTGTCCATTATACAAATAAATTCCACTTCTACTAACCCAAAATAACCCGTAAGGAGTGTCGCAAATTTGATTATCACTCTCTAAGCCGACATGATGTAGGGTTTCTTCAATTTCCTCACGATTTTCGCCATTTTCTAGCGTTTTAACACCCATTATGGTTAAGGAATACTTCTTAAATTGACATAGTTTATTACCAATAACTCGTAGAGCTACAATATCATCCCCATCGTTCACAGTAGCTTCAATTAAATTACTCTCTCCAACAGTTGCATAATTACCTAATGCAGATTTTAAAATACCATCAGGATAATATTTTATTTGGTCATCTTTGCCTTTAATTCTGACATTGCCATAATAAGCTCTTCTGTTAAATACGCAAGCTGTCTTCCATCCAGTACCATCACTTTCAAATCCAATAGGCTCATCCCACGCTAGTTGATATTTATTAAAGAAACTCTGAAACGTAGGTACTGCCTTATAAATAATATGGTCAGTTACTGGACCTCCAGTAGAACTTGTATAACTAGTTCCGTAATGCGATACGTTACCAAACGTTGTAAAGTCTTTCCATTTTCCAGTAGCAAATGACTTCCAACCTTTGTTTAAATCTATTTCACATAAAAGATATATGTTATTAGGGTCTGTATTTGTAAAGCGACCATATATTTCAATGCCTTTTAGCCTAGCATTTAATACACCATCTTTTTCTGACAACCCTGACCAGTTAGCGTTATTTCCTTTTCCGCTAATTAATTGAGGTCCTATTCCAATATGCAATCCCAATGCACAAGAATCTGCTTTAGGTGCAGTAGAAAATGGAACATTTATTGAATCTGCTCCACTATTACCAGCATTATACGTATGTTCATAAAACTGCTGAGGTTGACTTACATACCCACCTTCATAAATGTAACTAAAATAAAACTCTGTTAATTCTTTTTTTAGAAAAGAACCCTCCATCAAAGTACCAACTTCACTTTCTTGACCATCTATCCAATCGTATTGAATTTTGATTCCTAAAGGATGACTTGCCCATGTGCTTGTTGAATTAGGAGCACTTTTTACTAAAGTCTCATCATCAGATAAATCCGTACCAGATGAATCTTTAAATTTAAATAAGCCATTTACTTTTGTAGCAATATGCGTATTTTGCCCTTTTAATGCCGTAGCTGGACTATTTGTAATTTTAATTCGGTATGGTTGAGGACATAATGCATCTGTGCTAAATCCTTTTGCTTTTTCTACCTGAGGAGTATTGTTATTGAAATTATTTGAAACACTATCAAATTGAGTTTTTAGATAAGTTTTATTTAAATCCAAATAGCCAAACCACTGAGGTCTGTTATTGCTTTTAAATGTAATGTCGCTTGCAAATAAATGCCCTTCTGCGTCTACATATGAAACATCTACATTCATTGAAGAATCCCAATAATAAACCGTCCCATTTGAAATCGCTGATGATGTATTTTTACTTAGCTGTATTGTAGGAGGCGTAGCACTTGTATCTTGAGCAGTCACCGTAGTACCAGGTTTTATCCCTGTTCCCCTTACTTGCATTCCAACTATTGAAGGGTGAGCTAAGGTTGAAAAGCTGTTATAAGTTCCACTATTAGAACCGTTATTTATATTAACTGTGCCTATATATTCTGTTTCTTCAAATTTAAAATCCATCTGCCAGTCTAACCATGTGTCGTTTTCCATGGAGTAGACTGTTGCCATAGAATCTTCATTCGTTATTGCAACTAAATGTTGATATCTTTGACCATCTGTAATTTTTTCACCAAGGTCTACGATGTTGGTTTTTGTCACAGAAACGTTTTTTATTCCATAAGCTTTTAATGTATCTACGTCTTGAAATATTCTTACTTTATCGTCGAGTATTTCAAATTTAATTTGGTGGTCAGTAGGAACATCTGATAAAATATTATCAGGTTCATAAAATAATCCAGATTTAACACTCATTGCATTTTCAGCAAGTTGCAAATCGTAACTTCTTGTTATTGAAGCTTCACTGGTTTGTTCTACATTTGTATAGTAAGCAATAGTCACGCCATAGGTAGCTGTCTCAAATCTTTTTACATTACTTAAATTATATGTCCATTCGCTAAATTGACCAAAAGAAGGAGCTCTATTAAACATATAATAGAAAGCACCACTTTCAACACACATATGATTAGAGCCAACATGATTTGTTACTTTGTTTTCAAAAGTGTGCCCATGAAAAAAAGGAGCTAATTCTCTATATTTATATGTTACTCCATCAATAGTTTTACTTGGAGCAGGAAAATTATCATTTCCTATAGGTCTAAATCCTTTCCCTCGAGCATAGTTGATTGCCCCATCTGGATGCTCATTTGGGAATTTTATATTCATTTTTCCCCAATAGTCCCACTCTATTATCATGCGATATGCATAGGCATCATCTTGAGATGCAGAGGCATTAAAAGGAGTTTTGCCAAATTCAACTGGATTTGTTGTATTAGTTGCAGTGCCACCATTTGGAACAGATTCTATTTTAAAGGCACCACCGTTTCTTTGACCTCCTGGAAACACAATATTGCCATTACTAGCTTCGTATCTAAAGTTTCTTCCCATTGCATTATTTGAGGTAGTATCTGTATATACAGTTGTATTGCTTTCAAAGGTTTTAGTGCTATCCAACCACGCAGGATTATTATATGTATTCATTGCTGTAGCTTCGCTACTGTTAGCTGTAAATCCATGATTGCCACCAGCATCTATTGGACCAAAAGAAGCTTTAACTGTATTTGAGCCATTAGGACGAGTATCGCCACCAGCTAATGTTTTAAAATGCCAAGGGATAGTAGGGTCTTTATAATCAGACCCTTCATTTGATGATGGTAAATAATGTTTATGCGTCATTATTTCCAACTCATTTAAGCTTAAGCCTTGTATAGAATTCTTAGGAACTTTACTTTGAAATCCAAATTCAAAAGGATTTTTAACTATAGTTTCAATTATATATTCATCTCTATCTGCGTCTTTAATAATTAATGCTCTATCTTGATAATCTGTATTATCATTACTTGATTGAAAAGGAGTAAAGTACAATTCCATATTCGCTCTTTTTGCAACTTTTACTTCCGTAACTGAAGGAGCAACAAGATTTGTACTTTGTGCTGAATTACTCAAATTAAAATCAGCAGACCATGAGTGTATATTTTTTGAATAACCATCAGGTAATTCTGTGTTTAATTCATTAGTACAGGCAATATTTTCATCGGGTATTATTTTAAGCTTACCTACGTTATCTGCTATGAAATTAACACATTCCGATAGCTGATTATCTTTTAACGATAACGCATCTACGCCTTTAGCAATTCCTCCGCTAAAATCTCTTATTGATTTTGACTGTTTAGGCACTTATTATTTTCCCTCCGTAGGATGTAACGCCATTATTTATATCAAGAACTACAAGATTAAAGTTTCCATTAGTAAAAATATCTACTAGACCTACATTATGAGTCCAATTTGTTGGTCTACCTTT
>TARA_R100001463_G_scaffold2994_2_pt1 | contig 16824 bp, 25 predicted proteins | sample TARA_R100001463 | Tara Oceans TARA_R100001463 (sample SAMEA2622242) | marine metagenome | biome: marine biome (ENVO:00000447); feature: deep chlorophyll maximum layer (ENVO:xxxxxxxx); material: "saline water (ENVO:00002010), including plankton (ENVO:xxxxxxxx)" | depth 40 m
TTTCGCTTTAGCTCCCTCACCGATACGACTAAAAGCAGGAGCGGCAGTAGTAGCCAAAGTAGCCATGATAGCCATGGTAACTGCAAACTCAGCAAGACTATTTCCTTTATTACTTAATATCATTTTACGCTTTTTAATAATCCTTTTTCAAAAACCCATTCTCTTGTTTGACCTTTTGCATTATAAACAACTTGCAGTTTACCATCATATCCTGATACACTAGCATTTGAACCAGCAGCTCCTGTGTCACCTTTATCTCCTTTTGCACCAGCAGCACCTGTAGCACCAGTTGCACCAGTATCTCCTTTGTCTCCTTTGTCTCCTTTAGCTCCAGCTGAACCATTGCTTCCAGCAGAACCTGTATCTCCCTTATCACCTTTATCGCCTTTAGCTCCAGGTGTTAAAGATATTGTATCTACATCATCAATAATTGCATCACATTTAACAAATAATTGTTTTATCATAGCTGCTTCTGGAGAATCATCTCCACCTGTGCCATCTGTAGAGTTTTTATAGATAGCATCAAACTCATCTATCTTATTTTTAAATTGAGTATCAGTTCTAGTTTCTAAACTTTTACCTCTATGTATTGCAAACTTCTTTGGTCTAGCCATTAAAAACTCCTATCTCCAATTATTTGAAACTCACCTACAAAAAAAGCATAACTACCTGAACCAGTATTTGTTGTTCTTCTCATTTGAGGTACAAGTATATCGCCTTTATTTATAGATACACTCAAATTACCTGCTCCTAATTCATTTAATGCGCTGGTAGTACAAGCTAATGTTTCTAAAACACCACCATTAACACTTGATATATTAACATCTGTTGTGCTATTACTCCAATTTGGAGTACCTTTTTTTAATACAAGCTCAAAAGTATTACCCCAATTTGTTGAACCACGAAGATAACATTCTTTAAGTGTAAAATTAAACGGAGCAACAAAAGGAGGATTGTGATAAGCTAACCAAGTAGTCTTTTCTGTACTTTGTCCTGTTGACCAATTGTTACCATTATTTCCAAAAGTACTATTAGGGTAGTAGTAATAACCATATCGTGTATACCATCTACAATTCCAATTCCAATAAACCTTTGTTGAACTTAATCCTAGTGAGCTTCTAATTGCTGAGTTATCAGCAAACGTAATATTGTCATAAAAAGTAGTCACTCCGTTTACAATTAAATCACTACCAAGTTCAAGATTATTAAATTCTACATCATCATTAGGACTTAATCCTAAATTAGTTCTAGCAGAACTAGCACTTGATGCACCTGTTCCACCATTTTGTATATGTAAATCTGTACCACTCCAATTACTATTATTTACAGAGGTTAAACCAGAAGCAGGTGTTGCCCAAGTAAATGTTCCATCTCCGTCTGACCTTAAAAATTGTGAAGTAGTACCATTGCCACTAACTGCTAATTCATCTGCTCTGACTGCATTACTATCTATTGCATCAGCACCTACAACACCTGTAGCAAGTTTAGAAGGGTGGTCAATAGCACCTGATGCTAACTTTATTGAAGTTACAGCAGAGTCTGCTATTTTAGCTGTTATTACAGCAGCATTGTCAAGATTAGCTGACCTAATTCCAGAAGCTTCTATTTTAAATCTATCAACAGAACCGTTTTCTAATTTAGCATTAGTTACTGCTCCATCTTTTAATTCAGATGTGTCTACTGCATTAGCTCCTATAGCATCTATATCAACTGCACCAGCGGCAATTTTTGCACTAGTTACTGCATCATCAGCAATCTTAGCAGTTGTTACTGCATTACTACTTAACTCACCAGAACCTACTGCACCACTACCAATCTTAGCATTTGTTACTGCATCATTAGCTATCTTAGCTGTAGTAACAGCGCTGGAACTAATATTACTAGCTACAACGCTGTTACTTTCATTTAAGATTATTTTTTTCCAACTAGCCATTCTTCTGTTTTCCTAACTCCTTCTCAAATGCTGTGTCTATTTTGGTTATTACTTTAGCAAATGCTACAGCATCTTCACCTTTTAAAGTAACATTTTTTAGAGAAGAACTGATAACATTTAAAGCTGTTATATCTAAATCAATCTTCAAGATAACTCCTATGTATTATTCCTAGTTTCTGAATTACTTTATATCCAACTTCTATTTCTTCGCCACTAAAAGAACTTCTTTTAATTAAACGTAGTAGAAAGTCTGTATCTTTAATATTTAAAGATAATTCAGAATCATGCTCTTTTACAACAGGCTTGTTGTCATCTATCTTAGTATACTTAGACATTAACTGTAAATGTATACGTTACCTGTAGCTGTGTTAATGAACATACTTCCAACTGATGTATCTGAACCAGAGGTACCAGTTGATGCTCTTTGTATTACAGGGATCTTACCATTATAATTAGTAGTATCATTAGCGCTACTCTTATAAACTTGAGATGTCCACTCATGACCTGATTCATCCCATATTAAGTTTACATTAGCTCTTGAACCACGTTCTACTTCAATACCACCATCTTCAGAAGGTGTACCAGATGCATTAGAATTTAATACGATTGTATTATCAGCTAATTTTATCTCTTCAGTATTAACAGTTGTTGTAGCTCCACTTACTACTAAGTTACCAGCAATTGTGATAGTATCATTTGAATCACCGATAGTTAACGAACCTAAATTAGAGTTAAGAGCTGATGCTACATTAATCTTATCTGTTACATCGGCACCTGCTTCAATTCCATCTAGTTTTGTTTTATCACCATTAGCAAATGCGCCTTCTGATGGTTTAACTTGTAATGTAGAGATAGTAACACCTTTTACACCAGCTAAATCAGTCATTTCAGAATCCATTAAAGCACCAGCAGCTGTTACATTTGTTGCATCAGTAACATCAGCAGAAGCTTCAATAGCATCTAATTTATTTTTTAAAGTAGTAGTAAAGTTATTATCAGTTTGTGATGATACGACAAAATCCATATTATTGTTAGCATCATCATAAGTAACACTAATGCCAGTTTTAGTACCACCTGTAGCTACAAGCGCTCCAGCAAAGTCTTCTACTTCTTCTTTTGTTAAGTTTGTATCTACGCCTAACCCAGATACAAAGTCTGATTTAGTCATCTTTCTATTAGCAGAAGCACTTACGTCATATATTAATATTTCATCAGCATCTGCAATACTTGTTTCTGCAGTATGACCATTAATCATATCTACAGCAATTAAAGGCGCTCTTATTGCACCATCAGCTATTTTGCCATGAGTTATTGCATCACTTGCTATCATACTTCCAGATACTTGCACCTGTCCAATTGCTCCTGCAGTTGTTGCACCTAATACTCTGTTATTAACTGTAGTATGTTGCATCTTTGCAAAAGTAACTGCATCATCTGCTATTTTAGCAGTAGTTACTGCTCCAGCTTTTAACTCGTCTGTATGTACTGCATTTGTTCCTATAGCGTCTATGTCTACAGCACCAGCAGCTAACTTTGCACTTGTTATTGCATCATCTTGAATTTTAACAGTTGTAACTGCATCATCACCAAGAGCAGCTGCTCTTACTTGATTATCACCTATTGCAAACCTATCTACACTTCCAAGGGCATAGTGTTCTGAATCTATTGAATCAGCAACTATGTGTTCTGAATCAATTGAGTCATCAGCTATCTTTGTCCCTGTAATGGAGTCAGCAGGTATGTCACTTGCAGCAAGGTTACTATTTTTATAACTACTATCATCATCTGTAGTAATTACTCGTTTCCAATTTGCCATTGTTTTATTCTCCTATTATTAGCCTACTGTACAGCAACGTACACTACGCCATCTTTATTGATTAAATCCCCATTATTAGGGTTGGAAGGTAAAGCTGCTGTTGTTGTTTTCAGCTTTAACGTACCATCTGTTTTTGCTTCTAAGCCATTATTGGCTTCTAGAATTAAGGTTCCAGATGAACCATTAATTTCAATTTTTTCTTTCATTATAACTGGTCTTAATATATTTAATCTTGCACCTTCATTAGCATCGTAATTAATTCTTGCTACTGATATTTGTGTATCATTTGATTGGTCACGCAATGATAATGTATCACCTTTAATATCATCTGCTACTATATCATCTACTGTTAAATCACCAGTAATTGTTAAATTACCAGTCATTGTAGTATTACCAGTTATAGTTGTAGTACCTACAATATCTAATGTACTAGTACCTAAATATAAAGGACTACCTACGCCTTCTCCATCGAAAACTCTTTTAGCGCCATTTTCTAATCCTTCATTTTGAGTAACACCAGCTACTGTTAATAAATCTTTAAACGAATCTTTTATCGCTCTATCTTGTAAACTAGCCATATTGAACCTCTGAATATGTTGGGATAGCAACTTCTGGTACAGCTGTGTAAACAGGAGTTGCAATACTTATCTCAGATAATGTTGTTGTATTATCTATTATAACTGTTGCAGTTAAGGAATTAAAATCAAAAGAAGCAGTACTAAATGTAACATCTGCTAAATTCCAAGTAGCACTTATTACTGATTCTTGACTATATGTAGGAGTAAAACCCATTATAAATCATATCCTGCAATAGTATATCCAGAACCATCTAATCCCTTATTAGCAGTTTCTAAAGCATCTTTAGCTTTTTCTTCAAAAGCCATTCTAAAGTATTGTGCTAATTCTAATGTTTCTGGTTTCTTTTCGTATCCTTGAGATATTACTTTATATGCTAATGCTTCATGAAACTCTGGGTCAAATGAAGGTGATTCATGCATATGTATCTTATCAGCTACAGAAGATGTGCCTGATGTAAATTCATCATCTTCTTTAATTACAAACATTGTTACTTCTTTTACTTCTGTTGGACTTTGAAATTCATTAAAACCATTGTGCTTTACAATTGCTATAGCACCTCTTTCTATAAAATATAAATGTTCCATTATGTTAAATCTCTCTTTTCTGGTCTAACTAAACTTCTTTGAATTGTTCTACCATCATAATCAACATGCTTTACTTCTATAATCTTTTTATCTAATCCGTAATATCTTTGACCCACAGCAGTATTAAAATTAAATGCTGATGTAATAGCTCTACTTTTTCTAGCAAACTCTTTTGACGCATTATTTAATCTTGTGCGTATTTCTGTTTCAGACATATCTGGGTGATGTTCACGAATTAACTCATGTAATTGTTGTTGTGTCATACTAATGCTCCTAATCTCTGCAATTCTTGAGTGTACAAAGGAGTTAATGATTGAATTTGTATTGTAGTACCTTGTGCTAATTCTACATCTTCATCTGTTTGTACTTGTGTATTTAATACATTCTGTAAGAATTTTATAGCAGCACCTAATACAACAGCGTAATAAGCTGTACTTGGCATATTAGTTATTGCAGTATCATTACTTGCAACTGTTGGATAAGATAAAGTATACAATCTAGCAACTTCTGTTGCAGAGGGATCTGGCTTAATAATTAATGTCGTTCCTTGCATATAATATATAGGTGTTCTATTAGTTGCAAAATGTAAACTATTAACATCTATTACATCTGCTTTATTACCCAATGGTACTTCAGAAACACTACGACCATTGCGTTCTATGTTTACAGCTTCTTTATCTGCAATGTCTAAACCATTTCCATTATTTAATACATTTTCTGTACCATAACGCATTTTTAATCTAGGTGGTAAAACAGACTGAACTTCTCTAGCAGATGCTGTTAAATATTGTAGAATAGCAGTATCTAATCCAGAATCTTGGTCACCAATTAAATCTTCTACTTGTTCTATGAAAGTCATTATTAACCTAAATAAGCTATGTATTTATGTCCATTACCTGCTTGCAATGCACTCCATTTACCATAAATTATTGTTCCTGCAGGTAATTGGTCTGTCATGGAATTACCATTACCATTAACACCCATACCATTTGTAGAATCTTCTGGAGTCATTTTTGAAAATGTGCAATTACTTATACAATGTATTGCTACAAATGTTCCTGCATGCTCTGCACCATTGTTAATATATTTAGCTCCAGCCTGACCTAGCTGGATGTTTTGTGCTTCTTTTACTGTGTATTCATTTATATTTGCCATCTTGTTCTCCTTATAACTTACCGAGCTTGGCAACTCTCATAGTTATATAGTTTATTTTTTACTTTTCTTTTTACCCATTTTCTTAGGCATGGATTTGCCTTTTTTTCTTTTTGGAGGTCTCCCTCTTTTTGAACCATAAGTTCCCTTGCCCATTGGCATACGCTACTCCTTTATTTAGAGCAGGGGAGCAAAAGCTCCCCATACTCATTGTTAGTTATTAAGATACAATCTTGAATAAAGAATGACTCTCAATTAACTGGATACCTAGTCCTTCATCAGACATGTACTGGTCTTTAACACCATCAAAAGCATTATCGCTCTTAATGTTAGCTTGATACATAGCTGGTCTGTACTGAGCGTGAAATAAATTCTCGTCAGATACTACAACCATGTATTTGTTATAGTCACCACGTAATGCTGGTGTTGGGATTAACTGAATAATTCCATGAGGAGTTTCTAGTGTTCTATAGTTAAAACCATAGGAATCTCTCTTCATGTCACTAAGATTTACAGTCCATCCAGATTTACCAGCGTTAAAAGAAGCGCCATCCATCTTTGACCAATATCCTAAAGCACCAGCACCTACGAAAGCACGCTTAACACCTGCTTCTGGTACATACTGGAATACTTTTTCCATATCATCTACAAAGTTAGAATACTTATAAGAAGCTTCTGATATTGAAAAGATATTTTGATAATCATCACTAGTAGTAGAACTACCATAGTTCTCAATAGCACTTACAATTCCATAAGTACTTCTAATTAGATTACCATCTTTATCAGTTCTTCCAGCATCTGCAAAAGAATCACTTGAAGAACCATCTTGTAAATCAAGACCTGTTCCACCTACTCTCTTACCAAATAAGAAAGCTTTTTCTTTTTGCATCTTATGCTCTTGAGCTTTTTGTCTTCTTAGTCTAGCTAATTCTGAAGATTCACCTCTTAGAACAGCAGCTTGTAATGTACCAGTAACTTGCAAGGATGTCTTGAAAATCTGTGTACTATTCCAAACCATGTCTAAGTCATCAGACCAATGGTCAGGTGCAGAACTACCTTCACCATGAGCATTACCAACTACTTGTAGAATGTCGCCTGTTGCTAAGTTAAAAGCAGAACCTAAGTTCTTTAGCTTATAAACGTCACCTGTTTTAGAGATTACTGCAGAACCTTTGTTAGTTCCTGCAGATGCTCTTACTTCTACAATTAAACCTAGAAAAGCATCAGTTATTGCTGAAGCTCCACCAAATCCGTTTGTTGATGCAACTGGTGTTGCTGGATTAGATGCACCGCCTAGTGTAATACCTGTATCATTTGCAGGTACTGCTAAACTTCCACTTCCAGCAGCACATGTACCTAGTACAATATTCTGCTTAATCCATGGGTTTCTGTGTTCAAACATTTTGAAAACAGGGTCTGGTACTGAACGTAGTTCCTGATTACTAACCATTGTAGTAAAGGGAGCAACATCAGTCCATAGTTCTTTAGTGACTTGTGGGTCTACGTGAAAATCTCGTCTTTCAGTAAAGAGGATTCCACTAGCACCACCAGCACTCATGTTTTTTGCTGTCGCCATTTTATGACTCCTTTATTAACGACCTAGTAATGCATCACTAAATGCTTGCTCGTCAGTTCTTGGTTGTTCAGATTTCCCTGTAATTACAGAGGGATCTTTAGGTACCGATAACCTTTGAGCTTGATTTTGCATTTCTTGTGTTTTTTGTTGCACTACTGGGTTCGCACTTGTTCTTAATTCAAATAACTTAGCTAAATTATCCATAGAAAGATTATCTGGTGCAGCTGCCCATTTGATAAACTCATTAGCTTTTGCATTATCCCATCCATAGTTGTTAACAGCATGACTATAAGCTTGATTAGTTATAGCTTGTTGCTGTTGTTCAGCTACTTGTTGTTGATACTGAGCTTGCAATTCAGCTTGCCTTTGTGCATCAACTCCTTTAAGATAACCAAGATATTCATCTCTATAGTTTTCTTTAGCCATTCGATACGCAAACGATTTTGATTCTGGGTCGTTATATGCATCGACTTCATTGTAATTAACTGGTTTCTCAGGTTCCGTAGGCTCCTTCAATGAAGACTGCTGAACTCCCATTTGGGTTTGTCCTGCAGGTTGTCCATTGGAGAGCTTGGCTTCTAAACTGTCAAGAACCTCTGGATTATTTCTAATAATTTGCTCAACTGGAGCCATACTATTTCTATAATAATCTAGTTCTTCTCTCAAGTTAGACAGCTCACTCTTGGCTTTATCAGCCTGTGACTGCCAGTACTCATACCTATTAGTGTCTTCCTTTTGGTCAACACCGTTTTCTGTGGGTTCACTAATTGGAGCTGCAACCTCTTGCCCTGTAACAGGGTCTAAGTCAGCATTAGGAATTGTTTCAACTTGAGGTGCTTCAGCAGCAAACTCTCCTTCAAACATTTCCACATCCTGTCTCGGTGCAGAACCAGCATCAACTACTTCCAAATTATCCATTTTCTTTTTCCTTATTTTGCGATTTGGTTAATTCCAGCAACCGCTTCCTCAATTCTCTTCGTTTATACTTAGTATAGTTTCGTTCATCTCACGCTGTGGATTATCTTCAGCAGCGTTAGATAAATCATTTCTTGCATTCTTTAATTCATCAGAAAGTCTAGATTGATACAATTTTTGTGCCATCTCAACCTTTGCTTCTGCTTTAGCAAGTTTCTTTTCAAATTCTTTTACTTCTACACGTTTTCTATCATGTAATGATTCTCTCTGTGCAGTTTGTAAATCACCTTTAAGCTTTTTAATTTCTTCATTTTGCATTTGCAATTGACCTTGCAATTGTTTCATTTGTCCATTTCTTTCAAGGACACCTTCCATATCTGCAACATCAGTTTGTTTTAATAGCTCTATTTGGTCAATTAAACCAGCTTGATACAACTGCATGTAGTACTCAAATCTTCCCCAACGATTACTTGGTAGAGTAGAACCAGACAATACTATTACATCATACTTACCAACTGTAATATCACTTTGCTTACCTACAACATTTCCTATATCATCATAAAGAGGACTATTAACTACAACTTCATTAGGTTTATTATTAGGTTGCATTATTCTTATAACTTTTTCATCGGTGTATACTTGTTGTATTAATCCTACAACAACTTTAGCTAATTGATTTACACCTTCTTCTATATCATCTCTTTTAGATTTAATACGTCTTTGACCATACTCATCTAAAGCAACTGTTCCTTTAAAAGTTTGTGGTGCAGCACCCATGTCGCCCTGCATTAAAGCGTATATACCAAGGATTCTTTCAATATCAGCTTTTGCATCTGCCTCATTTTTATATAATTCATTAGGCAAAGGTATAGGGGATGCTACTATAGGACTACCTAACTCTGGGTCAAACTCTATGACCGCTGTTCCTGCTCTACCCCAATCTTGTTCTACCTGCTGTTTGTTTACTGCACCACGAGGGATTAATAATTTTACGTTTGTACTACTAGATGCATGTGCAATAATTAATGAACGTATTTTATTTATGTACTCTTGCAATCCTTTTACAAGTCTTACATCAGACATAGGATAAGGATTACGATTAAAACCATTCATAAATGGTACAATTGGATATTCTTCTATAGGTAGGATTGCTTTATACAGCATATGGTCACCTACAGAAACACATTGCTCTATATTTGTAACTTCTATTTCGTTTACTAAAATTCTTTTGTCTTCTATTAAATGTTCTTTTGTAGCTAAGTCTATATAACTAGTTGAGTTAGGTATAGAACCTTCATGCTCTTTCCCTGCCATAGGCATTGGTTGCCCTGTTTGCGGGTCTTGCATCATATGAAATGTATCACCCATCTGTTCATGTAACTGAACATAACCTCTTACTTGCTTTTCTTCAGTAAATATTTGAGTATCACCATTATTATCTGTCAATATTACTACTTCTTCTTTTTTATACTCTTCAAATTGGTCGATATTTAATACTTGCTCAGAATTAGCGTAAGGGTCATAAATCTTATAATAAGGCATACGTATCTTTGTATACCTTGTAAACATTTCTAGCTCTCTATCTCCAGATAGCTCTTCTCCTGCTGTTCTACTTTTAAGAGTAACATCTTCAGACATTAGAGAATGCCTACTTTCAGAAGGAATATTTATATGGTTTGTTTCTTGAACATTTCGTATCTCTTCTTCAAACTCTGGAAAGTGTTGTATCAATTGATTTTGACTCATCAATTTTGCTACAATAATATGACCACAGTCTCTAGCAAAGGGATCTTTACTGCTTGGGTCAAAATATACTTCAAGAGGGTCTATTGACTTTAGACAAACTTCACCACGACCAAAGTCTTTATCTGGGTCTGTATATGCCATCATAACTCCCATGCCTTTAACATAGTAGTCATCAATAGCTTGCTTGAGTTCTACGTTGCCATTGGAATTATCCCAGACGTAGGACATCAAGTCAGAAAATAAACGACCAACTTCTGTATCGCTGGTTTCTCTGGCAGTTGACTGAAATCGTGGCTTATTAGCAGCGAGCATAGCTTTTGCTTGCTCTACTGCAGAAAATATTACATTTACTACAATTGGTTCTTGAGCCTTATTTCGTAATGTGTCAGCTTGTTCTTTTGTCCATTGCTTACCATTACGAAACTCATTATCCTCTACAGCTTGTTTTGCCCAGTTTTCTCTGGATGAGCTGTATTCTTTTAATAGGTCGTGGGTAAATTGTACTTCTGGGTCTTTACTAGAGTTATTTTTACGCATAGAGTTAGGTTTTAGTTAGTTAAACTAGATTAATATATAAAAAGTTCCAAATTAAGATGTCTTCCAATCATAATTGTTTGCAGCAGACTTGCTGCTGGATTGTTTTTCTTTGTTTTCTACAACATGGCTTGGAGTATAACATTTTTTCATAGCATAGTATAATCCATCTAATAAATCATCATGCTTACCTCTAGGATATAATAATAACTCATCTTTTAACGATAGTTGTTCTTTTTTAATATATACTTTCTTTTGTGCAAAGTAAGGTTCCATTGTTTCAAGTCTAGATGATTTACTAGTTCTTGGAGCTTCTTTTATTTCTAATCCACTAATAAATAGATTCTCCTCTTCTGTTCTTTGTCTTAAATATTCTCGTAACATCTCTTGATAGCCTACAGACTCAATACGTACTTTTACAGGTTTGTATAGTTTAAAATACTCTATGATGCTTTCTGCTAAATTCATAGGGGTTGCTCTTTTGCGGTAGTATTCTAGAACATACCTGTTGTTTTTGTTATCAACTGCTATAGGCATAATTACACTATAGTCAGCTGTTTTGCGTATTGAGGATGCAGGGTCAACCCCCATAAAGACGTTTACTGGTATTTTTTCATTTTTAGATTTTAAATAATGTTGGTTATCACTATCTATTTCTAATTTATAATTATGATATTGTATATACTCTTCTTTAAATAGCTGGTCTTCATCTCCAACTATTTGACATAGATATTCTCTGTAGAATACACTTACTCTTGCTATAGACTCTAGTTCTTCTTTTTTTTGTTTTAATTTTTTTATAGGTTGCCATTCTTCCCATAAAGCTACTTCTTTGTCCATATCTGGACTAAAATGCATATTTACCCATCCCTTCATTTGTTTTAATATTTCTACTAAGCAGCGTTGATGCTGCGGAGTACCAATAACTATTATTCTACCTTTAGTAGGGTCTAATGAAGGAACTGCTGATTGCAATAACCATCTAAGGTTTTGCTCCATAGCTTCAGCAGTCTTAGTATTATTCTCATCTTCTGGGTCATCTACAATAATTAATGTAGGTCTTTGACTCCCTACTTTAATACCTCTAAGCTGTTGACCTGTACCTTTACATATTATCATAGAACCATCTTTTAGTTCTACTTCAGATTTTGCCCATTGTTTAGCATTGTGTTGACCCCAGTATCCATAGATAGCTCTAAATGTTTCGCTATACTCAAGAACATCTTTTATTGTTCCTAATAGTTTTATAGCATGGTCTTGAGTTCTGGATACTAAGACTATTAATTTACTCCCCTCGTGATGCATAAGGTGGTATAAAGGGTAGACACCACCCACAATGGAGGATTTAGCATGACCACGAGGGGCAATGATGTTTACTTGCTTGGAGGCATTATCAAGTAAAGCATCAGCAATCTTATAATGAAAATCTGGTGAAGGAACTGTAAACATATTTGGCATTATAATCTTACCAAACATTATCATGTTCTTCTTTAATTTATTAAAAACTAATTTTTTATCTTCTGCCACGTTTCTTTTTCTTTGGTTTAGGGCATTTTGTTATATTATGTATTTTTGTTTCTTCATAGCTACCTGTTTTTATACCACAATGTTTATGGTTATTACAATCTGTAGCAAATGCACAAGTTCTATCTATAATAGGACAGAATGAAAACATTAATATATATCATCATGCCACATCATTCCATATGTTTCCATTTCTCTCAAAGCATCAATTGCTACGGAAGAAAGAAACTCAGGGTCAGATGAAGGCATAGCCGCAATAACATGTAAAGCTCTAATAGCTACTTCTAGCTGGTCTTCCATGATATTAGCATTAACATGCTCATAATCTTCATCAGGAGTCAGGTTGCTCATTTGTTTCCTCTTTTCTTTGTAATGTTAGTTTATTCTCCTCCGTTGCTATAGTATCAGCTATCTGTTTAGTAACATCTATCTGAACTGTATCTGTTAATACTTTCTTACTAGGTTTCATCTCTAGTAAATCCATTATTGCATCGTTTGCTTTTAGAAAATTGTTTACATCACCCTTACCTTCTGCCATATGCAATGCTCTAAGCAGGTTATCTAATGCAAATTCTTTGTTAATACTCTTTTCAGAGAGTAATTCTTTTAATTTTTGTTCTACCATGTCTTTAGATACCTTTTGTTTTAAAAATCTTCTTACTGTTGCCGCAGGGATCTTTTGGTCAGGTCTATATACCTGTCCTAGTTTATCAAAATCCACTTTATCTCCAGATAATAGCATATTAGCATAGGTATTAATTGTATTCTTTGCTCTTGTAGTGTTTATCTCTTGTTCTTTCCAATCTTTTGTAGGATTAGTCTTAGAATAACACTCATATGCGTGATTTAATTCAAATTTTATTTTAGAAAACGAACTGCCCCATCCTACTCCACATGTTAGCTTAATAAATGTCTTCGTATTGCCATTCTTGTCTGTGTAATCCTTTTTAGACACACATTCACTAACATAATCATCGTCTGTTAATCCCCAATCTCCAGTATTGCACTCTTTCCAGTATAAATATTTAATATTTTTATTATCAGCCTCTTTTTTCGTATAAATAGAGTATTCTGATGTTTTTCTATTAATTCTTCGTTTTATTTTTATCATGTTTTACTAGTAACTGTTACTAATTAGTAACTGTTACTATATAAGTAACTTATATAATATATTATATACTTTAATCCATACTCTCATCAGGCTTATATCCTTGCTTTTGTTCTATAATCTTGGATATAATCTTAAATTCAGCTTCTAGCTCTTCTGCATCGGTGTCCATCCTATCCATAAGCTTCTGATAGTCAGCTTCAGTCATGGTAGATTTCTCCCATGTACCTGTAATCATGTTAAATACTTCGTAATCTCGTTTTTTACTAGTCATGTCTTTTTAATTTAAAGTAAAACTTTATGTTATTTCAACATTCAATTTAAGTATTATGTTCCAATACTCTTACAGAACAAGAACAAGACTGGGAGTGGGAGGTGTATTACGTTACCTACCCCCACGTTAGTTGGGGTGCAGGGGGTTGATTTGGTTGAGTTCAAAGATTGAGTTAAGGTGTTGCTGCCGCAACTCGTTCTTTATCAACTCGTTATCATACCCACCCAACGTACAGCTCACGACCCCCATTGCCTTCAGCAATGCCGCAGTCGTAGAGGTACTTGTACCTGCCCTGTATATGTACATGCCCCCAGCTATGTATATATAATCCTTACACATAGAGAGAGTACTTGTACTCATTTGTGAGGTCGTTAGACTTCAGTTGAAAACTTCCTCATATGTTTCAAAGGTTCTTTATCTTTGAATTAGTTCACTAAAATAAGGAGTTCTTATGTTTAAAACTTTAGTAAAAGACACGCTGTATATTGCTCTTGGAGCAGTAGCAACAGTAGGGTATGTTTCGTATAAAGCTGGTAAGTATGTTGTAGATACTTTACCAGAAGATAAGGAGTTTATCAAAGATACATATAATCAAGTTAAAGGTGTAATCAAGAAATGAAATTAAAGAGTCAGGCGTTTGCTTGGCTCTTTTTTTATTTATGATATTCACATAACTTAGGAGATTAATCAAATGAATAAATTACTTCAAAATACTGGGTATTTCCTTGTAGGCACATCAGTTCTTGCTGGTGCTGGTGCAAGGGTAGCTTACACTTATGCATCTGCTGGCGTTTTGACAGCAATCAAAATTGGTAAGCGTGAAATGTGTTCCGAGGAGTTGCATGGTCATCATGATGGTTGTCCATCTTGTGATTCGTAACACGTAGTGAAATTGGGAGGTGTCTTGTACATCTCCCTTTTTTATCTTTGATAATCTAGAACAACGGAGGAACAATCAATGTTAGAGTTAATTGTCATAGTATTTTTAGGCTTTGTAAGTCTCAATCTATTGTATATGTTGTATATACTTGTAGATAAAATAAAAGCAGTATATCAAATGAAAGAGTCTCTTGAGTTTGATGTAAAGCGTATGGAAACACATCCTCATGGTGAGCATGACCCTGTTACAGGTACATGGTATGACCAATATGAGAGACATGTGTATCCTTATATGCTGGCTCAAGCAAAGTTAGACTGTAAAGAGTTCGATGAATTTTTTCAATCGTTCCCTTTCAAGTACTTTGCTAAGTAATATTAGAGGGGTGTTTTTAAATGCCCCTCAATATCCTATAATCTTTTTTATCTTTGAATAAACATGGAGGTAATCATGATAGTATGCATAAGTGAACGGAGCTTATATTACAAATTTCAAGATTTGAACTCAGGCTCCGTTGAGTTAGTGAATAGAAACCAGTTCAGTACTAAAGAACTGGCTCGTGACGAGGCAACTCATAGATTTGCACAGAATAGTGCTATTCAATCTGTAGAGTTTACTCAGTAATACAAAATCCCCCTCGTAAAATTTCTCCTAATGGAGTTGAGGGGGTAAAATTTATTTCTTAATTAACAACGGAGTGTAAATAATGAATAAAGAAGAACTAGAAAGAAAAGTAAGACAATATCGTAAATTGTCTCGTATTCAAACTAAGTCAATACTGAAGAAAACAGATGCAATCTGGGAATTAAAATTCAAAGTTACAGGTCTTGAGTTCAAGGTTAAAGAACTTGAGAAAGAACTTAAAGAATTAGATAAATTCAATAAGATGCAATCTTAGTCTCGGAGAGCTTCGCTCTCCTCTATTTGTGTGAGTCTACTAGCTCCCTAATATGCTAGTAGCCTCACCCAGTATATTTATATTATAATGTGTGCTTTACGCACCCTTTACTTTAAAAATGTATTGCTAATCGCAATCCCTATCTATTATCCTCATATACTGTATTTTTTATTTATAGCTTATACACAATGTATGAGTTAAATACAAAGTTAGGAGATAACAGAATGAAATCAATAACATCAATACTAAAAGAATATGCTAAAGAAATAGACTCTTTAGTAGTAGCACGTGATTCAAAGCGAGCTAATAATCCTGTATGGTTTAATCGTAGCAAACAGGTAGACGGAACTTGGACTGATAACCCAATCAGTAAAAATGAAATTGCTGATTCGATAGATGACGGATACATAGTTAACATGTTCATCAAAGATGTAGAAGACAAAGAAGAGGTTCTTTCTACTACACTTAATGAGTTACTTAAAGATAAGTTCATGTTAAATCTGAAGACTGAAAGAGAATGCAAGAATAATACCCTACGCTATATGGTAGTTGGTACTGATTCATAATAAAGAGTAGATAAGCCTGTAAAGGTTGTGGAAATGTTCACTCCACATTAAATTGTCCAGAGTATGTGGTGTCTGTAAAAAGGCACCACATTTATTATAAAAGATGTGCTTCGCTCAATATTATAGTTCGCCAAAAAGCTCACAGCCACAATAACCTACAGCAAAGCGTACCAAGAACAAGCTACGAAATTAAACGGATCTAACTGTCTTTTTTATATGTGATATATTCTGGCTCTGCAAGGTAGTAGTATAGTACTATGCGAATCCTTCATCCCAGCAATATCAAACTGTCGCAAGCAATCATAATTACCAGTGTTCATGCCTGTTTTGGTACCACAATCTGCATAAGTCAAGATGAAACAGCAGAGTCATAGAACCCGTAATTATCATCTTGGATTAGCGTAATTAACTAATCAGTCAGACAGCGTATAACAACGAGAACAATGGTAAGTTGTAAGACTTACATACTGTTACTCAAACAAGGTTTGCTCTGTACCTTGACACCAAAACAGAGCAAATTTTATTTACGTTGAAATAATGATGAGTCTAGTATAAAAAAACTATGTGAGTGAAAATAGACCGAGAAACCACACATCATAAAATATTAAAACCCCTTTGAAACAAATCCTTACCACGCTCCTTTCATATTGGATTATCATTTTTGACAGGTAAGTTGATAAGTAGAAGGGGTTTATATTTACTGTAAAAAGCCAGACTCTGTGTTAGACAGCTGTTGATACCC
>TARA_R100001463_G_scaffold91025_3_pt1 | contig 16816 bp, 35 predicted proteins | sample TARA_R100001463 | Tara Oceans TARA_R100001463 (sample SAMEA2622242) | marine metagenome | biome: marine biome (ENVO:00000447); feature: deep chlorophyll maximum layer (ENVO:xxxxxxxx); material: "saline water (ENVO:00002010), including plankton (ENVO:xxxxxxxx)" | depth 40 m
TTTTGTCTATCTGTAAGACTTTCAAAAAATTCAGGATTTACTGCTAATTGAACACCAATACCATGCTTACTTACACCTGCGGTAGGTATATCTTTTCTATATGCTTTATTCAAGCCAATAACAAAGAGCCCATAAAAGGGCTCTTCAAATATTAAATTTTTAATTGTTTTTGATAATAAATCTTTTACCATTCAATTTTAATTTTTACAGTCATGAAGTCAAATCTGTTGTATCCAGAATTTACAACTTCCATGGCTATTGATTCAAATATTTCTTTTGCTACAGGATCTTTTGAAGATTTAATTGACTTATATATTTCTGTCAAAGTATAATCTTTTGGTTTAAATCCTAATTCAAAAAATGTTGTATACTTATGCCTATCTGTAAAGACTAAATCTTTTATAAACAAACTGTGATAAAATTCTGGTAAATTTAAATTTTTAATTGTTTCAAGTGCTAGATTACGATCTTCTTCAGATGCTTTTAACATTTTACATAAATTAAAAAATATTTCTTTACTAAAGTCAATATTCATTAGTCTTCAATTTTTAAGGTTTTCATCATCCACATGGGTTTTTTCTTATTAGCCATTTCAACTAACCATTCTTTTGCGGATGGGATATAATTATTACAATCTTCTTTTACATGTTGTTCTCCAACATATCTTGTATACACGGTTTTACCGTCAGAATTCTTAAAGGATTTTCCAAATACTTTTTCACATTCAAATATACCTTCACAATGATGTCTAAATACTCTATGCATAGAATGACCTATCCAAGATTTTGTGTCATCAAACCAGTGATGAATATCTATGTAATCTTCTGGAACACCACCCCATTTTTTAACTGAGGATTTTGCATGTATTAAAGGATGTGCCATTATGTAAATAGTTTTTGATCAGACCAACTATATTCTTCTGTTGTTCTTTGATTATAATCAATTGAAAAGGATTGGGTTTTTACATTTATAAAAATTTGACCAAAGCCTCCTTCATTATTTATCCAATCATGTGATCTATCAACGGTTTTATTTAAAAAGTCATAACATTGATCACGTAAAAAATCTACATCTTCTGGAATTAAAAATTCTCCAATTGCATAATATGTATCATTTATTACAGTTTCTATATCATAGATTTCTCCATCATCTCCACTTCCATCAAATGATACGATCAACTTTTTTGCGTGATTGTCTTTTAACTTTCCCAGTATTGCTCCTAATTTTAGTTCTTTTACCATCTTTTAAAATTTCAATTATTACTCCGGGGTTTTCTTTATTGTATTTATATGGATTAAAGACTGGTATAATATTAACCATATTATCATCTTCAATCCAATCATGAGTTACCATATCATCTTGCACAGTCTGTGCAGGATTTATGTAATCAAATTTATGTTTAGTACCGCGAATAAATGTGAAAGCTATTTTGACTGGTAGTTTATGCTTTTTAAGTTCCTCTTGAAACTCTGGAGCATACTTTTGATAGATAGATTTAGTATCTTTTCTATATTTCATAACTGTTTTACTAGATATGAAGTACTTGCCTGTCCAACGTCTTCCATTTTTACTTGATGGTACATTACCTGGTATAAACCATTTCATACAATAATTATTTAAGTGCTTCTTTTAATAAAGGTTTTAATTCCTGGTGTACAGTTTTAAAGTCAAATTGACTTATTGCATCAGAAATATCTTTACTAAGTTGCAATGATGTGCCTTTTATTTGATATACTTCATTATATCTTTTAATAGCTTTGTAGCCAGCATCATCATTATCAAAAAGCGTTATACATTTTTTATACTTATTTTTTAAATTCTCAATAATATAAGGTTTTATCATAGTATTTTCACTATCGGGTGCAATTACTTCTATATTATAACCAAATGATTTTAGACATATTGCATCTTTTAATGATGAACATATTACTAAATACGGTTGATTATATTTTAATTGATCTAGTCCTTGTATATGAGATTTTACTTTAAAAAATCTTCTCTTACTTTTAGGTTGGTATATTTTATAAACTTCACCATCCTGTGTAAAATAACCATATATATAGTTATTTTTTATTTTTAAACTTTTTATTCCATCACTTTCTTCTTTTACTAAGTTATAGTATTCAATTGGTTTTACATTATATTCATTAAGTAAAGTACTTCCTATTCTATACTGCAACCAATAATTTGCATCATCCTGATTCCAGGATCTAATCTTTACAAAGTCTAATTTCCACTTACTCTGAGGTTTAAAGACAATGTCTTCTAAACTATTACTTTTTGCATAATGATTGTAATCATTAATCATTTTTTCAATAGCACCGGAATAATTTAAATTAAATAATTCTTGTACAAGATTAATTTTATTTCCATACTTGCCAGTAGAGAAATCTTTAAACATATAGGCTCTTTTTTTCTTATCCACAAATAAACACATGCTTGGTGTTCTTTCACCAGGATTCCAAATAGATTTAATCTTTATATCTTGACCTGTAAGTTTCTCATTTATATTTAAATAATACTGAAAAACCCAGTAGCTTGGAATATCTGATTCTTGAACAACTAGATTTTTAGTATTAATCATATTGTAAATTTAATAAAAAAAGACAGAGGTGTGCTCCTTTGTTTTCAGTTGATGCCGGTCTTAACCATACTAACGTCCACTTTTTCACGTGTCTTTTTTAAATTTATAAAAAAGAGTACCAAATCTGATACTCTTTTCAATTATTTTATATACCTATACAGGTCTTACTTTTTTTCTACAACAGCCGTTGAGTCAGAAGCAGGCTCTTCAGAACTAACTTCTTCATCAGAAGTAGCATCTGCACTTGCATCTGCTGATTCTTCTGTTGCTGCTGGTGAAGCATCACCGCTAGCATCTTTTGTGTCACATGAATAAAGGCCACACATTGCAACCAAACTTAAACTTAAAAATAACTTTTTCATAATATAGATTTAGAAAAATGTAAATAAAAAAAGGGGTTTATAGTTAAAGACCATAACCCCATTCAAGATGTCTGTTTTAAAAATTTTATAGATCAAAGTCATCACCTGCAGATCCATTTAAGGATGTAGGCTCAAAACTTGCTGCTTTTGGAGATGCTTTTTTTTGAAGCTCTCTAACATGATCTTCTTTTGTAAACTTGTATAGCCTTGAATTTTCAACATCCAAAGCTTCTATAGGAATACCATCTTTTGACATTCTGGGTAAGAATAAATCATAGTTAACATAACCTTCTTTATTCTCCCATTCTCTACCACCTATACAAGCATTAACATAAGTATCACCAGATAATACTTTATCAACTGAAACCATAAATTCCTCTATTGTTTCAGCTTCAATCATATCTAGATCTTCTCTTTGACCCAATGCTTCAGATAAAAAGATCATAGATTTTAATACTTCTGTATCTCTACTAATCTCTCTACCACTTGGTAAAGTTGTGTCCTTAAATGGAAAAGGAGTCATTCTCACTCTTCCTACCTGACCTTGGTATCTTTCACCATTTTGGTTATTAGGGTCAACTAAAAAACCTTGGAATTCACCTTTTACAGGCTCACTTTCAACATGTAAAACAATGTTAAAAGCATCCTTATCATAAGGAGTTTGATCAAATGTAATTTTGTTGATTTTAATCTTCTGATTACCAACCCCAATTACAGGTTTTGCTTTGCCGCTTGCAGCGGACATGTCTTTAGTATTTAACATACGCTTTAAAAATTAATTAATTATTCTTCATATTTTTGGATACACTCTTTTACGTACTGAAGATCATTTACAATAAAAGTTTCATCAAACATATCCATTGGTGATTTACAGGTATTCTCTCCATTGTTTTGAGTTTCAAAACCATATTCAAGAGTACCATCTTCTTGTTTTATAACCCTACCGAATAATACAATAGAGAATAGGCCTTCCAAAGTTAATGCATTATCTATCATTTTACCAATAGTTTTTGCTTTAACTTTTCTATGACCATTTATGTCTGTTGATTCTTCTGAATGAGTCAAGAAAAATACATACAAATCATCTCTCAAATCTTTTGGGATTTTTGCAACCTGTGCCAGGTTAGAAGCTATTTGAGTAAATTTATCATATCCTTTTTCATTAGCTCTATCAAAATATTCAAAGCTGGACATATATTGCCAATCATCTACAACTAAGTTAGTTATATGAGGCATTTTATCATTAACATGCTGAATAGCTTTAAGTATTCCAGCTGCTGTAGAAGCTGCTGTCATGTTTCCTTTTGGATTTTCTTTAGAAATCATTGTATAATTCTTCTTCCAACCCTTAAAAGGTAAAGGTTTATTTGCAATATTAATTATAAAGGTTTCATCAGGATTTAATTTTGAAATTGACGTTGACTTACCTGAACCAGAGTCTGCAATTATTAAAACACTTTGTGCCATATTTATTTATTTGCTATTTTTTCTAATGCTAATGCTATCCTATTTAGTGCTTTTACCATAGGATCTTTTTGATCATCCGGATTAGGGAGTTCCTCTAAATTAAAAATACTTTTAGATTCTTCCCTTCTATCTGTTACATCATTTATAATTTGAAGTTCACTAACTGGTATTAAGTGTCTTTCAAATCCTGAATTACTGGTTATTAACTCATACTCTTCTTTCCAATGAGCATTATATTTATGCAAATATAGTGTTCTTTTTGGATCTTCACTTTCATAATTTATACTTACAAATTCAGTATAGATGTCAATACCCTTTTCTAATTCACTAGGAAAAAATGAAACAAATAATTCATCCTTGCCTGATGGTCTATAAGCCATCTTTGGTATATACAGAGCTTTTATATTTCCAATAGTTTGAAAATAATCTTCATGCTCTTCTCTAAGTTTTCCAACTTTTTCTTTTCTTTCTGATGGAGTCATTACTTTATTTTTAGTGCTTATCATGTATTTTGAGTTTCAGGTGTTGGCATTTCTGCAATCTGCATTTTTTCAAATTGACCTTTGAAAAAGCTCATTCTTGCATCACCATTTCTTGCTTTAAGAAAATGTAACACCAAAGTTCTATCATCTTTTATCACATATCTATCTGGACCATAATATCTAATTTTTTGCTTTGCAGGTCTATTAATTCCAATTAATGTATCTGCATGTTGCAACATTGCATCTGATCCAAATATATCTGATTCTAAAACATAATTTCCATATTTACCGTTTATTGCTCTATCAGGATTATCAATATTCCTATTAAGTTGTGATAAAGCAATGAATAAACACGGATAATCACGTTTACATTGTGTAAAGAATTCTCCTAATTCAAACAACATATCTAATCTGTTATTTTGATAGGGCGCTCTTTTTACAAGGATTGTGTGATCAAGAGTAATAATTGTTCTTTTACCCTTGTGTTTGTCCATGTACATATCTATTTGCTCACGCATTTGATTAACAGTCATTGGTCTGCTAATAATATCTACTGGATTTTTTACACGTTCTTTTGCATATTGATGGCAGGTATTAATAATATCAGTAGATACTGTAGTGCCTGCACTGCATAATTCCTTGTATGTTTTCCCCGTAAGAGAACTAAATTCTCTTATAGCTGATGTTCTTCCAACCATTTCAAATTGAAATTCTAATACTCTAAAGTCATCATCAGGATTTAATGTGAATGATTCTCTTATAATTTGATCTTTAATTAATGTTTTACCTGAACCAGGTCTTCCACCAATTACAGTAAGAGTATTCCATTCTAATCCATCTGTTGTAGCATCATTAAACTTAGGCCACGGAGTGTATATAGACTTTTCTTGTCCGTTTTTTCTTTTAAGCATATATTTCAATGCTTCATTGAAGGCGGCATATTGTCCACCCCATGCTGGTTTTATATTACTCATTTCTTATTTCTATGTAAAGTAGTATGAGTGCTGTTATTGACATAACTAAAAGAAAATCCGTAAATGATAGTCCTAAAGCCATTACTCAATTGACTTAGTTGATTTTAAGTAAGATACTACTCTATACCATTTACCTGAACCTGTTTCTTTAGCTAATAATTTTGCTGTAACAATTGATGCTGCAGTAACCGCATTAAAATCTAATCTTTCATCTTTAGAATTTTTATATTCCCTATGAAGATCTATAATTTCATATGCTAATTTTATATCATTAGATTTATCAACATCTACATTTTCTTTAATATTATTCTTTCCATCATGTATCATACTACTTTTTCTTTAAAATGTTTTTCTTCTGTACTAACACCATCTTTAATCATATCACAATAATCTGCTAATTTAGATGTCTTTACTTTATGCTTATCTTGTTTAGATATAAAATACTGACTATTTTGCATATACATATAGTCATTGTTTTTATATTCATTAACATACATTTTAGTAGCTTTCATTACTTCTTCCCAAGTATATGCATACTCAGAAAAAAACCATCTAAAATTTTCAGTTAATATTTTAACATTGTTTCTTGCAGGAACTCCTGAAGGTAATTTACCTTTTGGAAAAATACTTCTATACTGCTCTATATTTAAATTACCTGATTTACCAAGTATTTGTTTTGAAGTTTTCTTCTTATTTACAAGGAAGTAATTGTTTAATGTTACAATTATTTTATTTCCTTCTGGTGTTATAGAGCCATCTATTAAATAGCCTTCTTTAATTAATGCTTTTACATCATCCTCACTACAAGTTGACGGTGTCACATCCTCATAAAAAGAGAATAGTAAAAAGCATTGATTAGGGGTTAAGTTGTATTTTTGAATCTTTTGGAATAATTCCCACATATGGTTATAAATTTACAAAATTTTAGCCCTCTTACCAAACAATAATGGGCTTATTATGATTTTTTAGATCTTCATTTATATTATTAAAAATATTTTTTGCATTCCATTTACCACCCTTGTATGCAGCGGATGCAGGATGAGGAACTTTATATATTTTTTGATTTAATAAATGCTTTTCCCAAGACTCTGCTTTCTTACCTAATAAGGCAACAGAAATATCTTTTTTATCTGCATTAATACAGTCTAAAATAAATTCAGTAAACTTATTCCAATAACTATAATGAGAACCTATTTTACCAACTTGAACTGTCAGCGCTGTATTAAACATTAATACTCCTTGATTAGACCAGCGTTTTAAATCTGGATTTCTATCTAAATCTATATAATGTGTTTCAAGATAATTAAAAATATATCTTAATGATGGTTGCTCTTTCATTGTTTTAGAACAACTAAAAGATATACCATCTGCTACTCCAAGTTGAGGATAAGGGTCTTGCCCTATTATCATGACATCTAATTTATCATAAGGACATTCTTCAAAAGCTCTAAATAAATCTTTTATAGGAGGTGTAAATCTCCTACCCTCTTCAGCTTCCTTTTTTAAAGAATAAATTAATTCTTGAAAACTATCTGAGTTTATAATTGGTTCAAATACCATTCCCCAACCGGCTTTGGTTAAAGGTTCAAGTAATTTTTTTTGCATTTCTTTTATGTTTATTTCTATTTTATTCATAAATTTGGTATATTAAACAAATATAAGTACAATGTCAGAAAAAATTAAATTACAAGATACTTTTGATCCTAATTCAAAAATTGAAAACATAACTCTTAGTGCTACATATATATTTGCATTAGAAGAACTAATGATGTATTATATAATGGGTATGGACGAACCAGACCAAGTCAAAAAGATGTATAAAAAATTTGAAGATTATGTTAAAGGTGATATTGACATTGAAGCTAATCCTTTTTCTAAAGAAGAAAGACATCTTTATACAATATTTTCATTGCAACAATTACTTAGAGCTAAGGCTTATGAACAAGGCTTAAACGTTAAAGTTAAAGGTACAGTAAGTAAAGAAACTTTAGCTGAGTTGATGAAAGCTACTGTAGAAAATGATATGGAAGCTTTAAAAAAGATTAATGAAAAACTCAAAGAAGAGCTTGAAACATCATCTTAATTGAATTCCACTAAAATCTCCAATTTCTAAAGCTGCTTGTATAGCAAGATTTAAGTCAGATTTATCACATTCTGCAAAAGACTTACAATATTCTTTGTTATCTCTCATAAAACATAAACCTGCTTTTCTTTTTACTTGAAGTTTAATTTCTTCAAAAGTATAGCCAAGATCATTAGCAATTTCTCTAATCATTGCATGCAATCTAGCTAATTGTGCATTACTACCTTTACCAGTACTAACACTTATAAACATTTCTAATTTAGCACCATCCGGTATATTTTTTAAAAATGTATTTAATCTTGTTTGTTGTGCTTTCATTGGAAAGTCAAGCTCTCCATCTTTGACAGAAAGCTTTAAAAATATATTATCTTTCATAGATATAATTTATCTGAATCTTAATGTGGTATTATCTATTCTAATAAAGTCATAACCACAATCTTGACATTCAAGAATGTTTTCTTTTTCAGTAGATATTAAAGAATGCTTAAAGCAGTTTGGACAAGCTATTTGTTCTTTTTCTTCTGCATTTTTTAATTCTTCTACATATTTTTTCATATAGGCATCAGGATCACCTTGGTAATCTTCTGCTTGCATTTGAATGAATACTTCTTTTATTCTACCCATTTATAAATTTAAATTAATAAGTTGTTTAATGGAATCTGATTTCACATTATCATCAAAGGAGTTGACAAAGATTTTTAAAGTCCAATAAGCTTTTTTATAAGTTTCAAGTTCAATCTCTAAAGATTTAGAGTTATTTTTCAAAATTTCTATTTCTTGTTCTAAACCTTTTTTGTAAACTTTACTCATAATCTTCTTTTAATTTAATATGAACTTCATGTTTATAATCTATAGACCCTTCAATTCTTTTACAAAAATGTTGACTAACACTTTGAAATAGTTTTTCTCCATCCTCGTCTACTAATAAATGAAGAACATCCCAATGATATACATCATCAGTAGTATAATCAAGGACCATATGTATTGCTCCTTTTCTAGCAGCTTCTTTCATTTGCTCATAGCATTTGTCTGCTTCTTTTTTAAGTCTTATTTTTCTAACGTCATGATTAAATTTTAATCTTTTGTATGCCATAAGTTATTTAATTTTTGCAGTTAAACCATTATCTAATAATGCAACACACATAGGTTCTAATTTTTCATAGTAATCCTTTTTAACAGTGCATTTACCATTATTGTGTACTATAAGAGCACATTGTTCTGCTTGTGAAAGTTTATGATCACAGTATTCTATTAAACAGCTTATAACGTGATTAAATGAATTATGATCATCATTGTATAGTATTAAATCCTTACTTTCCGTTTGTTTAGTAAGTTCTTCAACTATTGTTTCTATTTCTGGTATTGACATTTTTATTTTTATTATTTTTTACAATTAATGCATATAATTCCAGATTAACATTATCCCAATATTTTGTCCATTCTAAATTCACTGTATTAATATACAAAAATTTAAAGTAAATAGCAGATTATATTCATCTGCTATTTATCTAAAGGGTTAAAATATACAATTTTAGTTTTATCAAATGATTTTAGAGCTCTTTCAACCCATTTCTCATCCACTGTATTTTCATAACACAATATATGACAAACAGCTTTTTGATCAGGAGATAGCCTTAATAGTCTTCCTATCCTTTGGGCAGTTTTCCTTTCATTACCATAAGCATGCATAATAATACCTTGACGCAGATTAGGAATAGATATACCCTCACTGAGCTGTAATACACAAGATAATTTGTCAATTCTTCCATCACTAAATAGTTCTAAATTAAAATCTGAATTTGCATTTCCGGAATGATAACTATAACTACAAATTCTATCTGCTTGTTTTTGAGTATTTGCAAATATAATACACTTTTGACCTATATTAGTTAATAAACCTTTAGTATACTCTTCTTTTGTAGTATATTCCATTAAACCACGCATTCTCATTATTGCTGAAAATTGTTGTTGTTTAGATGTTATAGCTTGGTCAACTCTAGAACATAGATAATTATAATCTTTTAATTCTGAAGTATACCATTTTTTACCATTCTTTGTTTGTTTTTTAAACGTACTAAGTTTAGACAACTGAAGTTTATGAATTATTATTTTATAATCATTCAATATATTTTTATCTGTTGCCTCATCTACTGAAAATTTATATATAATAGGACAGTATTTTTCAACCATTCTATATTTTTCAGAATTTTTTCTTTCAGGTGGAGTACCAGTTAATCCAAGTATCTTACCTTTAAAGTTTTTTAAAAAAGGATCATGCTTTTCTAATAAACTATGACATTCATCAAGATAAACTATATCATAATCATCAGGATTATGTTTATTTATTGATAGATATGTACTAAATGTAAGATGACTTTCCATACTCTGAATGTTCATCTTTTCAAGTTCATCCATCCAAGATTGTGATACTGAGTTTTTTGGTATTACCACAAGAGCCTTTATAAAAGGATTATAGTTTTTCTGTAGATGTTGTATTGCTATTCTAGTTTTACCAACACCCATAGAGATTCCTAGACCACAACGCTGGTGGTCTAGTGTCATCTCTAAGACTTTTTTTTGAATCTTATCTCTGTTATTGGGCATGTCTTACAAAATCTTTAGCTGAATCATATTTAAAATTACAATCTTTTTGCATTTTTTTAATTATTTCATCAGTTAATCTATAAACTTCAACAGGTTCCCAAGTTAACAAGTCTTCTTGTTTTGCTCCTGAACCAATATTATGTACAACTAAATGACGTGAATCATATTTAGATTTCACTACAATTCCTGTATGACCATTAGCAATATCCCAGAATAATATATCTCCTGGTTTATAGTCACTCATGTTATCAGGTCTTTCAATACCCGCATCTAATCTAGTTAAATAACTCTGAATATTTTGAGTTCTTCTATGATCAATGTTTTTGTCAACATGCTTTATTCTTTTACGAATTCTATAAACATCAAGATTTTTTTTCATATCCTTATGGATTAGTTCTTGTAAATCTATATCAGCAACTCTAAGAGCTCTAATTACAACATCTGTACAAACACCTTGTTGGTATCCAGGATCTCCTCCTGGATATCCTATGCTTACATAAGATCCATCATATTGAGTATCTTGCTCTGTTTGTTTCATTGCATGATCTATAATTTTTCCAAGATCAGTTGTATCTTTAGATACTATATCACTTGCTTCATAAGTAATCATATCTTCTCTATGGACAACATTACTTACATCAACTTTTCCACAAGCTGATAAAATAGTTAATGCTGCTAAAATTTTAATTATGTTTTTGCTATTCTTCATGGTTTTAGTATTAATAATTATTTTGATATAGAAAATCCTAATTCTTTAGCATCTTCCGGATTATTTTCTATCCACGTATGACAATTACGACACACTGGAAGCCATGTACTGGTATCTAATAGATACTTTCCACGACCTCTCATATGGTGAATGTCTGTTGTTTTTAAAGTACAACGACTTATTTTTGCATGACACATTTCTTTATCAGCAAGAAACTCTTTTCTAAGTTTACTATATTGATTGTTTAAACGGGTCATTTTTGCAGACATTTTCTTCATTTTATAGAGAGAAAATTTCTAGGTAACAATCCTACAGACATAAACTTTAATATAACATCTTCATAGGTCAAGCCCACTTCTTTAAGTGTCATTTTGTTTATGTAAGTAGTATCTGTTTCTGTAGTAGGTACTTCCATAATAGATCTGATCCATGGAATGTTTCCAAATCCTTCAAATTCTATTGCATGTTTAGCTAACCAATCATTACATCTTTTATTTGTAATTTCTTGCTTCCAAACATTTAAAGTATCTTGAGCACGTTTCCATACTTTTCTAATTCTACGCTTCTTGTCCCAATGCATATTGGCAACTTCTTCTTTAGAATATACATTTAATCCGTGAAGCACTCTTTTAAATGCAAAGTGCTGCGCAGGATTTAATTTAGAATATTGTAATTTGTTAGATCCATATAATTGGTACTCATTTAATATTCCATAGTAAGAATATCTTTCTTTTCTTTTTTCTAATTGAGAAATGGCACTCTCTTTTATTAAAAATTCTTTTTGTTCTGGTGATAACATAATTTCTGGGGGTTTTAAATAAGAAAAGGGCTAAACTAATAGCCCTTTTACTTTGGTTTTAATATATAATTTTATAGTTCAAAAGCATCTTCATCATCTTCCACCTCTTCCACTACTTCTTCTTCTTCAATTTCAGAACTTACTTCTTGTTCTTCTTCAGCTTCTTCAGTTATATCTAAAGAATCTTCAGTATTCTCAGACTTAAACTCATCTTTAGCTATTTGTTCAGCTCCATTTAAATAAGCCTCTCTAACGGCAGCACCATTTGCATGAGCTATAAGCTCATCAGGTATAAGACCTGTTTCATCATAAAAAGTTATTCTATGAATTGGTTCTCCATCAGCAGTGCATAATATAGGTCCATCTGCACCTGCTCTTTTAATTGATCTTTCTGGATCAGCCTCATCAAATGGTGTTAGTTGTTCTTTAATAACAATATTACCTTCAAGTTTTTTAGATTTAGTATAACCTTGAGATTTAAGAGCATCTATTTCACCCATAATACGGGCTTTCTTTGTTATGTTTTTAATCCAAGTAGTTGAACCACTTAAAGTAAGTTTTGTAGATTCTTGTGCTACAATAACATATCCATAATCTGGATTTTTAGTCTGACGTATGATATTACCATTTTCATCAGGCACAACTGTGACTTTGTTTTCTTTTTTTGACATTTGTTAATAGATTAACGGGTTAATAAAAAATTTTAGATATCATCTGGTAGAAAATCCGGATCCTCTAATTTTTCTATATTATCTATTTCATCAAGGGAAGGTTCATATTCATCCATGTCTTCAAATGCTGCTTCAGCAGCTTTCTTACCGGCAAATGAACTATAGAATGGATTACCATCTGTGTCTTTTGTATACATTGGGCCCAAACCATTCAGTTCTTGAATTTCATAATCTTCAAGTTCTAAATATAGTTCTACTGAACACTCAATTATACGACCATTAGGTAATTGAATTATCATGATTAAATTTTAATCATTGGTTTTGATTAGTATTTAATCAAAAATAATTAAATAATTAAACTAAATAAAACGTTTAATGTATTTTTTATCTATTTTGATGAAATTAATTTATAATAATATAGCTAACTTAGATTAACTTTATTTTCTTACCAACTCTTTTTATGTAGTTTTTACACTTGAGTTCTTTAATATATACAGATATTTGCGTAGTACTTTTATTACTAATATCTGCTAATGTTGATATTGACGGATAGCAAGTTCTGGATTTATTAGCATAACATGTTAATAATGCATATAATCCTTTTGCTTGTATTGATAGCTCCGGATCAGTCATTACTTCATGGTTTACTATACCAAATCTTTTCACTTCATATCTTTTATTTCAATAGTGTGATTGTTTTTAACGTGTGAATAGGCATCATAATCTGAAAGTTCTAATAAATGGTGGTCTTTAAAATTATACTTATCATTTATTTCTTCTCCAAAAGATTTTTCTTTATTTCTTAAGAAGTTTTTTAAACTGTTATAAGTTTCCCACTCTTTTTCTAGTAATTCAATAGTTATAGATGCCATATTTATGTATAATAAGGAATTTCCTCTTTTTTAATCTTAGTTAGTGTTGCACTGTTGACTTGCATACTTACCCTTTTAATTTTCTTTTCTTTATCATGGATAAAAATATGAATGGTCATCATTGGAGTATATGGATTATGATCACGCCAAGTATTTACATCACTTTGAACTTCACCAAAGATATAATTATTGTCATATAATCCCAAATCCATTAATACATCTAACTCATATATTTCAGATTTTAAATCTGCTGGAATTCTTAGTTTAACAAAATCTCCTGGAAATAATGGTTTCCATATTGTCTTTTTAGCAAGCAGCTTTAATATAAATTCTGCTGTTGCACTGCTAAGATTTGAATTAATACATTTACGTATTGGTTCAATATTCTTTATGTCAGTAACGTAGAGATTCTTAAAAATAAAATCTAAATGTTCATCATCAATTATCATAATTCTTTTTTAAAATAAATAAATTGATAGTAACAGAGGCCATAAAGACCTCTGCTCTATCGGTTACCACTCATCAACCAAAAACTTAAATATGCAATAACTATAACCTTAATGAGTGAGTATTATTAATAACCATAATACTGGTGTTGTTAGTGTACGGTATACCGTAATTATTTTAATAAACTATTAGGAAGCATCCATTTTGGAGAGTTAACACTTAAGTGCTCATACTCTACCAGATTGGGTAATTCTCCAAGTTCAGAAACAGGGATGTGCTTGTAATTACTTTTAACTCTATAAAATATCTTTTGCATTTCTTTAATGCAGTTTATATTTTCTTTATGAGACAAGAAATTAAAACCATTAGTTTCACCTATAAAATCTGCAATAATACAGTCATGAAGGAAAGTAAAATTTAATTTAAAATCCATTATTTCAAGACCATTAAATATTTTAACATTTTCTTGAAGAGAAAATACTGCGTTATGAAATGAACAGCTGGGTATGTATAAATCACTAATTTCTTTGTGTTTTTTATTCATCCATTTTGCTTGAATTGTTTCTAAATTAATATTTAATTCAGTAATATCTTTATTAAAAAAGTATTGTTGTGTAGATGATGCATTAAAATAGTTATTAGAATATACAATTGATTTTCCACCTACTACTGGGTTATCATAGTGTCCAAAAGAAAGAGAGTGTCCTTTAAAAGAATCTCCTCTTCTTATATTAAGTATTGTTTTCATGGGTTGAGAGTTATAATGGGACCTCAACTAAGAGGCCCCAATAGGTTATAAATTAATTAATCATTAGGGATACTGCTGTAATAAGCGTAAACCAACATGCAACAAGTGCAAAAGCGGGTATCTTTTTCATAGTATAAATTTTAAGGGTTTAACAATTTTTAGTTTAAACAGATAGCATCTGGATGAGTAAGAGAAAATCTTGCTCCTTCAACCAGAGTATTTTTTATGTCTAATAATAGTTTTAAATAACCATTATTAAAGTGCATTCTATATTCAATAGGTAATTCACGATAACTATTTATTATTTTTAAAGATCTAATTACTCTATTATAATCTTCACGTGGATGTGATTTACTCATAGTTATAAGATCTTTGGCAAACTTATGAAATTTTATAACTGCTTCATTATCAAGTGCTTCAAAGTCAGTTGCCATTCTTACTGTAAGTAAATCTGCTATACGATTTGGGTCTAACATAGTGGTATGTATTAAATTAAAAAAAAATTCCAAGCCAGTTTATGCTATCCTAAAGATATATATAAACTAAACTAAATTACTGTGGTGATAGACTTATCAACTGGCTGGAACTTAAGAGGTTATTCTGAACTATTATTATAGTCCAGCTGATGTATTAGCCAATGAATAGATAAATAAAAACTTATCATTAACATTGGAATCCCTGCAGCTTTTTGTTCAACTACAAGGAGTAGAGTTATTAGAAGATTAAACATTATAATTAATCTCATAGCATCTCAGCTTTAAGATTAATGTCTCCATTTTCATAGAGCTTTGTTAATCTAAAATCAAAAGACCAAAATAAAAGTATACCTTCATAGTTAATATGTTTTTTATAGGTATAATCTGTAACTCTTCTACCTATTGCAATACCTAAAGCAGGTATCATTTCAACAGATAGTTCTACACTTCTTTTGATCTTTACATTTTTCTTACGGCCTGTACTTACTATAAAACAGGCAACGGATCCGCTAGCTGTTAGGATTGACCATACAATTGGTATCCATATAGGAGTTGTAGCTCTAAGTGATTCAGTTATTCCAACTGCTTCTAATGCGAATAATAAGGATACTACACCGAGTAGTGCTCCCACAATGAAGTAAATACTCTTTATTATTTTAACTTGTGTTTCTTTTTTCATGATTTAAGGTTTAAGTGGTTTAAATTAAAAGTGTTATAACAGTTACACATACTAATATGCTACATACTGTTATTAATTCTTGGATGGTGGTTTTTTCCATAATAAAAGTTTAAAAGAAATACTTGTTAAGGTACAAGTATTAAAACCTTTCTTGTTCAAAGCACAAGAATTGCTTACTAGTTTGAAGTTATATCATCAGGGTAAGCCTCATTATATGAGAACTCTAATGTTTCAATCCAATTTAATATCTCTCCTTTATAACAATAGTCATAAGTAAATGCTTTATCAGTTTCAGATACAGTTTGTAGTCTTAATGCTTCATCAAGATATTTAAATGCGAATTCTTCTGTAGCACCTTCAACACCTTCTTCTTGTAAATCAAGAATATTTAATCCGATTGTATCAAAGGTTTCTGAGTTAGCATTAGGAAATAATGCATAAAGTTCTCTGCCTTCATTGTCCTGATTCATAGGAACAATTACTCCGGCAGATAACATAAGTTTAAAAATAAGTAATGTAAGTGTTTTCATAATAAATGGTTTAATTAATTTTCTTTGGAATCTTTTTTATGTTTTACCTTACGGTAATACTTTTTTTTATTCCTTTCAACCCTATGCTTCATAGCGTCTTGAATTTCTTTTTGGGTAACAATAATCTTTTTCATAATTTCCTATTTATTTTATCCTGTTCATAAAGTAGCCATATACCTACAGCTAAAGATAGGACGAAATATCCCATATTAAGTTTTGAAAGAATTGGATGAGTTATACCTAATATAAAAGCTATAATAAATAATGTTGAAGTTATAAGGATACTATCTCTATATAACTTGAGTTTTCTACGAGTTTTCATAAGGTTT
>TARA_R100001463_G_scaffold23284_1_pt1 | contig 16812 bp, 19 predicted proteins | sample TARA_R100001463 | Tara Oceans TARA_R100001463 (sample SAMEA2622242) | marine metagenome | biome: marine biome (ENVO:00000447); feature: deep chlorophyll maximum layer (ENVO:xxxxxxxx); material: "saline water (ENVO:00002010), including plankton (ENVO:xxxxxxxx)" | depth 40 m
AGATATAAAAAACCTTTATGCCTACAAGAAGACGAATACAAATGGCTCACGGAATGGTACGCAATAGACAGACAAGTAATGAAGCCAAGCGAACAAAGACACATGCTTAGTATCTATAATAGAGTATTTACTGCAAACCAACAGGTGACAAACTGCGCTAGTTGTCTAAGAGAAATAAACACGAATATGCACAAAGTCTATAAAACTTACGAAGATGGCAAAAAGGGGTAGACCAAGAAAGATAGAAAGCACAGAACAAATGTATGATATGTTCAAAGCTTACAAGGTTCACAGAAAGACGAATCCTAGAATAAAATACCACTTAAACCAAAGAAGTGGAGATATGGTAGGAGAACCACTAGAAGTACCTTTAACAATGGAAGGTTTTGAAATATTCTGTTGGGAAAAGTTTGACTTAACCGTAGAAAATTACTTTAATAAGAAAGAAGAATACAAAGAATTTTACACCGTCTGTACGCGTATACGCAAAGAAATACGTGAAGACCAAATAAGCGGCGGTATGGTAGGTCAGTATAACCCAAGCATTACACAACGTCTAAACGCACTAAAAGAGCAGATAGAACAAACAAATATAGAACAACCATTATTCCCCGATGTTAAAGAGAACGACAGCGATAAATAAAATCTTAGCGTTAAAAAAACGAATCAAGATTATACAAGGTGGAACTTCTGCAGGAAAGACTTTTGGAATACTTCCAATACTTATAGACAAAGCAGCTAAGAAAGGTGGCTTAGAAATTAGCGTAGTAGCTGAGAGCATACCACATTTGCGTAGAGGTGCGCTTCGTGATTTCTTGAAATGTATGAAGTGGACTAACCGTTTTGTAGACGAACGATTTAATAAGTCACTACTAAAATACGAATTTGCAAACGGCAGCTTTATAGAATTTTTTAGTGCAGATGATAGTAAGAAACTTCGTGGAGGTAGAAGAAATATTTTATATATCAATGAGTGTAATCAAATATCTTTTGAAAGTTTTTTAGAAATGTCTATTAGAACAAAAGACGAAGTATTTTTAGACTACAACCCAACTGCTGAATTTTGGGTACAGACAGAACTTGAAGGACAAGAAGATGCAGAAAAGATTATCTTAACATACAAAGACAACGAAGCTTTAGACGTAGGCATAGTAGAGCAAATAGAAAAGAACATAAAGAAAGCAGAAACTTCTAACTATTGGAAATCGTGGGTGGATGTTTATGTAAACGGTCTTATGGGCAAACTTGAAGGCATCATATTTAGTAATTGGAAGCAGATAGACACAATACCAAAAGAAGCACGACTTGTAGGCATAGGACTTGACTTTGGATATACAAACGATCCGACAAGCTGCATAGAAATCTACAAGCATAACGAAACACGAATACTAAACGAAATAGTATACCAAACAGGTCTGCTAAATTCAGACATAGCAAAGAAGTTGCCTAAAGACGTACCTGTATACGCAGATAGTGCAGAACCTAAAAGTATTCGTACACTACAACTAGCAGGAATCACGATAAAAGGCGTAACGAAAGGACGTGACAGTATTAACTACGGTATTGATGTTATGCAACGTGAAAACTATTTAGTAACGTCTAATAGCACGAATCTAATAAAAGAACTTAGGTCTTATTGTTGGGATACAGACAAGACAGGTAAGAGACTAAACAAACCCATAGACAACTACAACCACGCAATAGATGCGGTGCGTTACCACGAAATGGAAACGCTAGGAATGAACAAGAACTACGGCAGCTACAATGTGCTGTAAAGTACAAAAACACGAAAATTAAGTTATTACTATATGAAGTTAAACATAACACTTCCTACAAGCTTATCTGAAATACCACTAACAAGGTATCAACAATTCATTGAAATGAAAGATAATAGCAACGATGAAGAATTTATAGCGCAGAAGATGATACAGATATTCTGTGGTATTAAGTTAGGCGAAGTTGCTAAAATAAAGATGAAGCACTTGAACGAATTAATCGCACACTTTACAAAGGTGTTTAGTGAAAAGCCACAATTGATAAGACAGTTTAAAATCAAAGACATAGAATTTGGCTTTATACCTAAGTTTGATGACATAAGCTTTGGTGAATATGTCGATTTGGAGAACTACTTAAAAGATTGGAAGACGTACCACAAAGCGTTAAGCGTAATGTATAGACCTATCACAACACGACACAAAGACAAGTATGAAATAGCAGACTACGAACCTAACGAAGATATGCAAGACTTGATGAAGTTTGCACCTTTAGACGTAGCAATAAGCAGCAGTTTTTTTTTGTCGAGTTTAGGCGTAGAATTACTGAAAGCTACGCAGACTTATTTGAAGAAAGAACTGAAGAAGATGACGAAGGATTCAACCAATACTCAGAAAGAGCTCAATTCGGAAAAAATTGGGGATGGTACACTTCTATCTATGGATTGGCTGACGGAGACATTACAAAGTATGACCAAGTTACAAAATACAGACTTACTAAATGTCTCACCTATCTCAGCTTCAAAAAGCAAAAACACGAAATCGAAGCAAGAGAACTTAAACAACAAATGAAACGATAATGAATTATTTCGACATAATAGACAAACTAAGAACACACTTTGAAGCAGACGTACTAGTAAACACAGTCACGCAAGGAAACCTGTTCGACATAGATTTAAGTAAACAAACCATATTCCCACTAATCCACATCGTAGCCAATAGTGCAACACTAGAAGGTAACGTGGTGCGTTACAACATATCTATATTGGCTATGGATATTGTCGACATAACAAAAGACGAAGAAGAAAATAAGTTTGACGGCAATGACAACGAACTTTACATACTTAACACACAGTTACAGGTGTTAACACGGTGTTATGAACTGTTATTAAGAGGCGACCTATACACGGATAAATTCCAAATAGACGGAAACCCAAGCTGCGAACCTTTTGTAGATAGGTTTGAAAACAAACTTGCCGGATGGACTATGACTGCAGATATTCTTATACCTAATGAAATGACTATTTGCTGATGTCACAATTTGACAACATACAAGAACTACTAGAAGACTTTAAAGACAATGTCATTCGTGAAGCTAAGAGCAACTTAAAAACGAAAGGCAATCTTAACAATAGTCTAAGAGGTTTTGTAAAGGAGTCTAAGAACAGTATTCAAATAAGCTTTGAGATGGAAAGTTACGGTGCTTTCGTTGATCAAGGTGTTAAAGGTAACAAGTCAAGTAACAAAGGCAACAGACAAACGGAATCACCTTATAAGTTTGGTACGAATAGTAGTCTTATAGGCAAAGCTAAAGGCGGTATGTCGGGAATTATGACTAAGTGGGTAAAGCAAAAAGGTTTTCAATGGAAAGACAAGGAGACAGGCAGATTTATGTCATATAAGTCTATGGGCTACATTATAGCACGAAGCATATATTCTAAAGGTCTAAAACCTACATTATTTTTTACAAAACCATTCGAAAAGTATTACAATAGACTGCCGGATGAACTTATGGAAATGTTCGGCTTTGATATGGAAAAACTATTTGACCAAATTACAAAAGAAAATTTTAAGAAATGAGTATAACACTTTCACGTTCACCTTACATAATACTAATAAACGAAACAGGTCAGACAGGTTCTAAGATAGAGCTGTTTCTTTGGACTACCGGAAGCCAACCCGCTTCACCACAATACACGTTAAGTAAAAAAATACCTGCTTCAAACAACATAAAGACGTACTATAATGTCTCACCGTATGTACAAGAATACTACAACTTTACGAATTGGGCAAACGGTGGAACAGAACCTTACAATACTTACGATGCAGATATAAGCACAAACTACATAGTAAACTACGCCATAAAGAAGTATAAAGACGTAAGTGGTACGTTTACTTTACTAGGTACAGACACAGGTCAGTTTATGAATGGTTATAATCACTATATGGAAGGGTTTAACACGGTAAGTAGTACAGTTTTACTTTCTGAAGGTAGATACTTTTACAACCACGATAGTGGTGCACTTTCTACAACAATTACTAATATGGCAGGTAGCTTTGACGTAGACCTAGAAGTAAACGATGCTATAAAATATACTAACTTAGTAACAGGAGCAACAAGCACAGTTACTGCCACTACTGCAGGTGTTAAAACCTTTAGTAGAGTTTACTTGCCTTTCTTGTCGCAAGGTAACAAAGTAGAATTTTTAGGTGGTGGTAGTGCAGTACGTTGGACAGGTTTTTTTGAACCACAATGCGAACCTAAATACACGCCTGTAGCCGTAGACTTTATAAATCGTTACGGTAGTTGGGCAAGAATATTCTTTCAAAAAGCAAAAACACGAAACATAAACGCACAAGCAGATACCTATAAAGTAAACCCAAGTGTTTTACCTTATGTGCCTACAAGCGAAGGACAAGTAAGAGAATTTAACAAGAACGGTAAAGAAACAATAAAGTTGAACACAGGATATGTAAATGACTTGTACGGTTCATACATAGAAGAACTATTACTTAGTGAAAAAGTTATGCTTTATGATCCGGAAAAACTTTACAACAATACTGCAAAGTATGCACCTGTAATAGTGCAAAGCAAAAGCTTACTTAAACAAAGAGGTATAAACAAAAAGGTAATGAACTACGAACTTACTTTCGAATTTGCTTTTGACATAATCAACAACGTAGTATAATGCGAACAGTACAAGTTTACATAGAAGGTCAACGCTTAGACTTATTTGATGACGAACAAATTAACGTCACAAGCACACAACAGAACGTTCAAGATATTAGCAAGGTATTTACAGACTTTAGTCAATCGTTTAGTGTACCTGCTTCAGTAAACAACAACGAAATTTTTGAACACTTTTACGAAAACGACATAAATAGTACCTTAGACTATAACATACGCAGAAACGCAAATATAGAAATAGACTACACGCCTTTCAGAACAGGAAAGATAAGTCTTGAAAAAGCGGAAGTAAAAAACAATCGTGCGTATTCTTATCAAATTACTTTCTATGGTGATGTTGTAAGTCTAAAAGATAAATTTGGAAAAGATAAGCTAGTAGACTTGACTTATTTGAATTTACTGTCACACGCATATAATGCAACAGAAATAAAAAACAGAATTATAGACGGTGCAACAGACTACAAAGTAAGATATCCTTTAATATTTAGTAGAGACATAACTTACGGAGGTGGTGGTAGTACAGATATAAACCCAAGTACAGGAAGTGGCGCAGTTAAATTTGACGAATTATTTCCGGCTATTCAGTTAAGTCAAATGTTGGCTGCGATAGGCACAAAGTATAGCATAGCTTTTACAGGTACTTTTTTAGCGACAAAAAGATTTAAGAACGCTTACTTACTTTGTCAGAACGCAGATACTTTTACGTTTTTGACTGCTGCAGAAACCTTAAATATCACGGCAATAAATTACGCAACCGGTGAAAACACGAACCCTGCAAGTACATATTTTAGTATAGCAAACGACACTTTGACTTATGGACACGAATCACCGTCTAGTATGTTCCCAAGTACAACGGCTACTACCTTACCTATCATAAGCATAAAGCACAATGTAAGCATAAATGTCACTAACACAAGTAACACGAACACATACTATATTGACGTTTTTTTAAACAATCAACTTGTGCAGACTTTAGAAGGTTCAAGCACCGGGATAATACCTGTAACAACAGACCTTAATAATGAAATATTAAATAAGCAATATAGGTTTGAAGTTAGAGCAACAGGTGCAGTTGATATAGACTTTACAATACAGTACAATCAAGAATGTGTTGTAGACGTGGGTATTGGTGTACCTGCAAGTATTTTTAACATATACACGGCAACTGCAAATAATATTTCTTTAATAGCAGATATAAGTGTACTTAATTACTTGCCTGATATGACTGTAGAAAACTTTTTTAAAGGCATCTTAAAAATGTTTAACTTGACTTGTTACGGTACAGATACAGACGTTTACCAAATAGAACCACTAAGTGAATGGTACGCAAAAGGTGCAGTAGTAGATATTACCGAATACACGGACATAAAAAGCATAAATATTGATCGTGTAAAGCTTTACAAAAACATAGAATTTAAATATCAAGAAAGCGAAAGCGGAACAAACACAATATTTAAAAACTTAACAAGTAGAGGCTACGGTAACACAAATGAACAGTTTGACTATGACGGTGGTGAGTTTAAAGTAGAACTACCTTTTGAAAATATGATGATGCAAAAGTTTGTAGGTACTAATTTACAAATAGGCGAAACTTTAAATACAGACGGAAATAAATACACACCTAAACCTGTTATATTATATCAATACGATAATCTTACAACGTCTTTTGAATTTACAGACAATAGCACACCGGTAACACTTACTACTTATGCACCTTTTGGTCAAGACGTCTTAGACACGAACGTAAACTACACATTAAACTTCAACGCAGATATAAGCACTTTGCTTGATGCTATTGTGCCAAACACTTTGTTTAGTGTTTACTATTTTCCTTACTTGAGCAATCTTTACAATCTAAAGAATAGGCAAACTAGCGTAAAAACGAACCTACCTATAAGTTTACTTACAAACCTAGAACTAAACGACAGACTTATAATAAGAGACAAGCGTTATATCATAAACGATATGAAGTCTAACCTTACTACAGGTCAAGTAGAATTCACTTTACTAAACGACTTTAGTGATGTAATAAGTCAAGGTGGAGGCGAACCGATAGAACCACTTTTACCTAGTTTAGATGCACAATGTATAGACGTTAGAATACTATTTCCTAACGGTGCAGTAAGTGCTACTATAGCCACAACAGATGCAGGTGTAACTATAACGCCAAGCACGTTAACAACAGACGGCACAGTTGAAGTATGTATTCCGGCAAACACAAATACTGTAAAGTTGATCGTAACCGAAGACGATGCAGACAACATAAACACGGAAGACTTTATACGTCTAAGAACTGAAGAAGGAACTGTAGCAATATACACTTTGACAGTTACCTATACTTTTGCAGATGGCACTACCGCAGCAAACCAAATATTTATACAACAACAACCATAATGTTAAAACACATAATTGACTTACTACAAATAGATGACTTCTTAGAAGAAAGCTACAACATACAAGTAGCTAAAGGTTTATACGCTATGCCTAAAGGATTAAAGGAAACATACAAGCAGAAGAAACGTGAACAAGTGTTAAAAAAAAGACTTAAACAATGGCAGACAAAACAACAAAAATAATTGAAATTGAAGTAGAATTGGAAGGTGGCGAAAAGGTCACTAAACAATTTGAAAAATTATCTGACGGAACACTTAAAGCAGTTGATAGTGCAAAAAAACTTGATGCAAAGTTTGAAGATATATATGAGAATATAGAACCGCTTACAACAAGAATGGGTGAAGCTGAAGACCGCCTTTATGAATTAGCTTTAGCAGGAGACACGACAAGCAAAGAATACCAAGAACTTTTAACAAAGGTAGGTCAATATAGAAAGGTACAAATACAAACTGATATTGCGGTAGATGCGGCAGCGACAACATTAAGCCAAAAACTTGGAGGCGCTTTAACAGGTGCGACAAGCGGTTTTGCTGCAATACAAGGTGCAATTGGATTAGTTAGCACGGAATCTGAAGAATTGAACGCTGTATTATTGCGTGTTCAGAGTGCATTGGCTTTGTCACAAGGCGTACAAGGTGTAAAAGATGCAATACCCGCATTTCAGCAATTAGGTCAAGTTGCCGTCAAAGCTTTGACAAGCATAAGAAACGCTATAGGCGCATTGGGTGTTGGTGCATTAGTGTTTGGTATAACATTTCTTGTCACAAAATTTGATGAGATTAAAGAGATATTAGGCATCAACAATAAAAGCCTTGAGGAGCAACTTGAAATTGAAAAGAAAATTTCAGAAGAAAAGCAAAGGCAAAGGTCTTTAATGGATGAAGAGATAAAAAGTAGTAACAACACATTAAAAAGCAAAATTGAAATTCGCAAACTTGAAGAAGATATAAAAGACCTTTCTATTGATCAAGAAAAAAATCAAGATGAAATTTTTGAAAAGCAAAAGAAAATTTTGGACTTAAAAAAAATTCAACTTGATGCAGAACTTTTTAGTTTAGAAGGTTTATTGTCTAAAGAAGAACAGGTAAATAGACAAATTGAAATTGCAGCAATTAGTAGAGAAAAACGAAGATTAATTGCTCAAAGAGAATTTGACCTTGCTCAACAAGCAGAAAAGAAAAGACAAGAGGCAGCAGCAAAAAAAGAAACTGACGAAAAAGCAGAAATTGCAAGACAAAAAGAACTTGCAGAATTAGAAAGACAACGTCTAGAAAACCTAGAAAATCTTAAAAATCAATTACTAGACGAAATTGCCGAAGTTGAAGAAGAAAACTTTGAAAGAACTTTAACAGAACAAGAAAAAGAAGTAAGAGCAGTTGAAGAAAAGTATTTTAGACTTATTGAACTTGCAAAGCAAAACGGATTAGATACTACGGAACTAGAAATTGGAAGGTTAAACGAACTAAATGACATCAATTTAGAATATGCAGATAAGCAAAAGGCAATAGACGAACAAGTTGCCGCAAACAAAAAAGCTTTAGATGCAGAAGAAATTGCAGCAAATAAAGAAGTTTTGGACAAACGTTTGCAAATGACAAATGATGCCTTTGGTGCTATTAGTGGACTTGTAACTGCACTTGCAAAAGATAACGAAAAGTCACAAGAAAAAGCGTTTAAGATAAACAAAGCAATAAGCATAGCACAAGCAGTAATAAATACGGCAGGTGCGATAACGGCAGCAATTAATCCTGCAGTAGGTGGTTTAGGTATTCCGGCAGGTTTACCGGGTGCAGCACTTGCAGCAGCTACAGGTATAGCACAAGTAGCAACAATTGCCAAGACAAAGTTTGAAGGTGGTGGCGGTGGCGGTGTAGATGCACCTGCTACAAGCGTAGAAGCACAAGCACCACAATTTAACGTTGTAGGTGATAGTGGTGTAAACCAATTAGCACAATTACAACAACAACCGACACAAGCTTTCGTAGTTAGTGGAGAGGTTACAACGGCACAAGCTTTAGATAGAAACCGTGTGCAAAATGCAACACTTTAACAATTTAAAAGTTATTATAATATGAACAAAGAATCAAGAGCGTTTAAAATCGTAGAACTTGTAATAGACGAAAACGATGACCAAGCAGGTATAGATGCAATTTCAGTAGTTTCAGAACCGGCAATTCAAGAAAACTTTGTAGCACTAAATAAACACGAAATACTTTTGAAAGAAGTAGATAGTGAAAAGCGTATTCTTATGGGTGCGGCTTTAGTGCCTAACAAACAAATTTACAGACGTAACGACAAGACGAACGAAGAATACTATATTTACTTTTCAGAAGACACAGTTAGGAAGGCTTCAGAACTATTCTTTAAAAAGTCTAATCACCAAAACGCAACTTTAGAACATAGTGAAAAAGTTGACGGTACTACAATAGTTGAAAGTTGGATAGTAGAAAACAGTAAGACCGACAAGTCTGCACTTTACGGTATGGATATGGTGAAAGGTACTTGGATGGTGTCTATGAAAATCGATAACGAAGACATATACAAAAAAGCCAAAGACGGTGAAATAAAAGGTTTTTCTATTGAAGGATATTTTGCAGATAAGTACGACTTAAACACGGAAACACTTGAAGAACTAGAAGAAAGGTTTACAATAGAAGAACTTAAAGAACTTCTAAGCCAAGAAAAACTAGCATCTTATAATGACTACCCGGAAAGTGTAAGCAACAACGCTAAACGTGGACGTGAACTAAATAAAGCAGTAGGTAATAAGTGCGCGACACGCATAGGAAAATTAAGAAGTAAGCAATTAATGGACAAAGAAAAGTTGTCGGTGTCTGTGATTAAACGCTTGTATTCTTATTTAAGTAGAGCAGAAGTTTACTATGATCAAGGCGATAAAGAAAGTTGCGGATATATTTCCTATTTACTTTGGGGAGGTAAATCTGCGAAGACATGGGCAGAAGCAAAGCTTAAACAAATAGAACGTGAAGACTTAGCAAGTATGGTAGTAGATGACAACTATGCTATTATAGACGATAGACTAGCGTATTCTTCTAAAACTATGGCAGAAAAAGCAGCTAAAGACGTAGGTGTTGAAGGCATACACGAACACGAATACGAAGGTAAGACTTGGTATATGGTAGGCAAAACACACATAGTAGATATGTACGGTAAATGTCCTAAAGGTTACAAAAAAAAGAACGGCAAATGCGTAAGAAAGTAAGTAAAAACACAAGCAAAGAAACACAAGGTAAAGCCACAGGTAAAGGAGGCAAAAGAGGTTGTTTATGCAAAGACAATACATACTCTTCAAAGTGTTGTGATGGCACACTTAGAGCGCAAGGAATAGGCAAGATTTAAAACGAAAATGCAACAAACAATTTAAAATAAAGTTATTATAGTATGAATCCACAAATGAACAAAGTATTTAGCAAACTTGCTAAAGAAGATAAGATAACAAAGTTAGCTGCACAGAAAGTAGAACTTGGACTTATTGACGATTTGAACAAAGCGTTAGATCAAGGTGAAGATATTTTAAACGGATTAAAACAAGACAATAAGCGTATGTTGGATATGCAAAAAGTTGTCGATAGAGAAGTAAAAGCAAGACAGAAACTTTTAACAAATCGTGAAAAAGCTTCAGATAAGTATTTTGATTTAGAAGATAAGTTTCTTGCAGCAAAAAGACAACTAGAAGATGCTAATAAATCTTTGAAAAGTAATGAAAATCAAATAGAAGGTTATGAAGCAGAAGTTGCAAAAGCAGAAAAAAGCAAAGCTCCAAAAGTTAAAAAAGCGCAAAACCTTTTGAATATATTTGACAAAAATTTACAAAAAGCAGAAGCAGCAGCAAAAGATTTAGGTTTAAAGTTGCCTATTGCTAAATACAAAAAAATGCAAGACAATTTAAGAAAAAACCTATAAACACGAATAAATAAACAAAATGAAAGATAATTCAATTTTAAACAAAGTAAGAGAACTTTTAGGAATGGAAGTTAAGTTAGCAGAAAGACGTCTTGAAGACGGACAAACACGAATCGAAGCAGAAGAATTTGCTGCAGGTTTTCAAGTTGCTATCGTAACAGAAGACGAACAAAAAATACCAATGCCTGTAGGTGAATATAAACTTGACGGTGATGAAGGTGAAATGCTTGTAATCGAAGAAGAAGGTATTATAGCAGAAATTAAAAAAGAGGAAGTAGAAGAAGTAGTTGAAGAAGAAGTTGAAACTAAAGAAGAAGAAGTAGAAGCTGCGACTGAAGAAACAAAACCTGTTAAGAAAACTGTAGAGTCAATTGTTAAAGAAACTTTCTTTAGTGAAATTGAAGCTTTGAAAAAAGAGAACGAAGAACTGAAAGCAGAAGTAGAGCATCTTTCTAAGATCAACAACAAAGAAGAATTTTCAAAAGACGAAACTACAGAAGAAGTTACTTCTGAAGAAGTAGTAGAAGAAACAGTAGAACTTTCTAACGAAGAACCTGCTGCTAAACCTATTACACACAACCCGGAAAACGAAGAGAAAATAGAACTTCATCAATTCTCTAAAAATAGAGCAAAGAGCACTATGGATAGAGTAATGGAGAAACTAAGTAAAAAATAAACAAATAAATTAATAAATAAATTATGGCAAATCCCGTAACAACAGGAACTACTTATGCAGGCGAATTTGCAGGCAAGTATATTTCTGCAGCACTTTTAAGTGCACAAACTTTAGAAAACGGTTTAATTACCGTGATGCCGAACGTAAAGTACAAGTCTGTACTACAAGTAGCATCTTACAACGACATCGTGAAAGACGCAACGTGCGATTTTTCAGCAGATGGAACTTTAACTTTAACTGAAAAAATCATTCAGCCGGAAGAATTCCAAGTAAACGTACAACTTTGTAAAAAAGATTTACACGCAACTTGGCAAGCTGCTGAGATGGGCTTTTCTGCTTTTGATTCTTTACCTGCTTCTTTCGAAGACTATGTAATTGGTTACACAGGTGCTAAAGTAGCTTCACAAATCGAATCTACAATTTGGAGTGGTCAAACAGGAAACGCAGGAGAATTTGACGGATTCTACTACTTAGCAACTGCAGGTGGTAGTGGATGTACTGCAGTAACAGGAACTGCTATTACTGCCGCAAATTGCATCGATGAGATGGGTAAGGTGGTTGATGCCATAGGTCAAAATGTCTATGGGAAAGACGATTTATTCATTTACGTTGCTCCAAACGTAGCAAGAGCATATATCCGTGCTTTAGGTGGTTTCGGTGCTAACGGTCTTGGTGCTAACGGTGTTAACGCTGAAGGTACAACTTGGTTTAACAACGGTGCGCTTTCTTTCGATGGTATTCCTGTAGTTGTAGCACAAGGTCTACCTGCTTCTTCAATGATGGCAGCGCAAAAGTCTAACTTATTCTTCGGTACAGGTCTACTTAACGACACTAACGAAGTTAAAGTATTAGATATGGCTGACCTTGACGGTTCGCAAAATGTTCGCGTAATTATGCGATTTACTGCAGCCGTTCAAATGGGAATTAATTCAGACGTAGTAATTTACGCTTAATACTAACCACGAACTATATTAAAGCAGGAGGTAAAATGCCTTCTGCTTTTTTTGTTCATAAAACTAAAATAAAATGGCTTGTGATATTAGCAACGGTCGTATAGAGCAATGTAAAGATTCCGTAAGTGGTCTTAAGGCAATTTACATAATCAATTACGACAAATTAAATTCAGATTCAGCATCATACTTAACAGGAACAGGTGAAGAAGACGTTATAGACTATTGGACTCCAATTGACGATAGTGCTTCTATGAACCTATACAAATACGAATTAAAGTCTACGGCAAACAGTTTTACAACTGCAATTAATTCTTCAAGAGACAATGGTACTACTTTCTTTACACAGACTTTAGTAGCTAACCTTAAAAGACAAGATGCAGCGACTACTAAAAACGTAAAACTTCTTGCTTACGGTAGACCAAGAATCGTTATCAGAACAATGACTGACCAATTCTTTTTAATGGGACTTGATCAAGGTGCAGACGTTTCTGCAGGTGAAATTTCTACAGGTGCAGCGTTAGGTGACTTCAACGGTTACTCTTTGACGTTCACGGCAGAAGAAGAACTTCCTGCGAACTTCTTAGATTGTACTAACGAATCAACATTAAAAACACTATTTGCAACCGTAAGTGGTGCAGATGCAACTATAGTAACTTCTTAAGTTTTTTGTTTTCATAGTGTAGATTTAGCACCTTTCGGGGTGCTTTTTCTTTTTACATAAAAACGAAAAGAAAACACTTTTACACTTTTTTAGTTATTATAGTATGGTAATACTTCAAGCAATAGCAACAGAACAAAGTTTTAGCTTCATACCAAGAAGCCAAACTTACGATAAGCTATTAGTACAGAACGAAGCAACAGGCGAAGAAAAAGAAATTACAATTACAAGTTTTACAAACGGTGACTATTACGATACAATAAACGCTACCTTTGTAAACGGTTCTTTTAGTCTTGTAGAAAACAACTTTTATAAGCTTACACTAAAAAACGGAACTACTACAGTACATAAAGACAGAATATTTTGCACTAACCAAACGCCTGTGGTAAACTATTCAGTCAACGAAGGTGAGTACACCCAAAACGTTTCAAATAACGAATTTATAATTTATGAGTAACAACATACACTTATTGGAATTAAGCACTTACGAAGCACCTGTAATTACAGAAAGTAAGCGTAACGATTGGGTTGAATACGGTGAGGACAATTTATATTACAATCACCTTATAGATATGTACACTAATAGCACTACGAATAACGCTATTATAAACAACATAACACGCTTAGTGTACGGTAAAGGTCTAAACGCTACAGATGCAAAGGTAAAGCCAAACGACTACGCCGTAATGATGTCTTTATTCAAAAAGACGGATGTAAGAAGACTTGTAACAGACCTTAAACTACTAGGTCAGTGTGCAATGCAAGTAATTTATTCTAAAGATCGTAAGAAGATAGTAAACGTTCATCACATACCTGTACAATTACTAAGACCGGAAAAGTGCAATTCTGAAGGTGAAATAGAAGCTTACTACTATAGTGACGATTGGTCAGACGTTAAGAAGTACAAACCTAAAAGAATACCTGCTTACGGCTATTCAAAAGAAGGTCTAGAAATTATGATGGTTCGACCTTATTCTGTAGGAATGAAATATTTCGCACTTGTAGACTATACAGGCGGTTTACCTTATTGTGCTTTAGAAGAAGACATAAGCACTTATCTTATAAACGAAGTAAACAACGGTTTCAGTGGTAGAACGGTAGTAAACTTTAACAACGGTGTACCAAGTGAAGACCAACAACACTTAATAAAAAGCAAAGTCTTAAACAATTTGACAGGAACGTATGGCGAAAAGCTTATAGTTGCCTTTAACAACAACGCAGAAAGTAAGACAACGGTTGATGCGATGCCTGTAAACGATGCACCCGATTTGTATTCTACTTTAAGCGAAGAATGTTTACGCAAGATAATGTTAGCGCATAACGTTACTTCACCTTTACTTTTTGGTATTGCTTCAAGTAATGGCTTCAGTAGTAATTCAGACGAACTAAAAGACAGTTTCGCACTATTTTCGAATATGGTTATCAAACCGATGCAAGAAATGCTGCTAGATGCCTTTGACGAAATACTTGCTTACAACGGAATTAGCTTGAACTTGTACTTTAAGACACTTAAGCCACTTGAATTTATAGAAATTGGTGTGCCTTTAGACGGTGAAGAACTTGAAGAAGAAACAGGTGTAGAACTAAGCGATATAAACAAGGACTTACAAGACTTTATAGACTTAGGTGAAGAACCTAAAGAAGATTGGCTTTTGCTTGACGAATACGAAGTAGACTACGACACAGACGACAAAGAAAACGAACTACTATCTAGCGACATAAAAACGGAACTATCTTTTAAAGACAAATTAATAAACCTAGTTTCTACAGGTACTGCTTTTCCAAACGCAAAAAGTGAACAAGACGAAGTGATAGACGGTATTAAGTTTATTACTAGGTATGTTTATGCAGGTAAAACGACAAGCAAAACTAGGAAGTTTTGTAAAGCTATGATGACTGCTAACAAGATATATCGTAAAGAAGATATACTTGCGATGACTAACAAACCTGTAAACCCCGGCTTCGGTGAGTTTGGCTCAGACGTTTATTCGATATGGTTACACCACGGAGGCCCAAACTGTTTTCATCGGTGGAACAAACTTATTTTTGTGGCTTTCGAAGGCACAGGAATTGACGTAAGAAGTCCAAGAGCAAGACAAATTGCAGGTGCAAAAGCTAAGAAGTACGGTTATGAAATTAGAAACCCAAAATTAGTTAGCACAAGACCAAGAGATACACGGACTAAAGGATATTCACCAAACAATCCTAACACAAGAAAATATTGGCAATAATGGCAAAAGCACTTTTAATTTCACAAAACGATGTTCGAAAGTTTACTACTGTAAACGGCAACGTAGACGTAGACAAGTTTATTCAGTACGTTTCTATAGCACAAGACATACACATACAAGGTATGTTAGGTACGAAGCTACTAGAAAAGATTCAAGCAGACATCATAGCAGGTACTTTAGCCGATCCGTATTTATCACTTCTAACGACTTATATTAAACCGTGCCTTATCCACGCATCTATGTTAGAATTTCTACCTTTTGCGGCTATTACAATAGGCAACAAAGGCGTATATAAACACGGTGCAGAAAATAGTGAAACGGTAAGTAAAAACGAAATAGACTTTTTGATGGAACGTGAACGCAAAACATACGAACACTACAAAGAAAGGTTTATAGACTACATTTGTCAAAACAATAACTTGTTTCCGGAATACAACGCAAACACAGGTTCAGACGTTTTTCCAAACAGTTACAACAATTTCGAAGGATGGGTACTTTAAAATACAAACCGAAAGCAAAAAACGTAAAGCGTTTAGAATTATATTTAAAAAAATACTATGGCAGAAATACGAATAAGTCAGATAACGGCAAAAAGTAGCAACTTAGCAAGTACAGACGAATTTGCTATTGCCGAAAGTGACGGTGCAGGTGGTTTTGCATCTAAGAAGATAAGCGGAGCGCAGCTTAAAGATAGTACGTTAAACGAGCAAACGGTTACAACTTATAACCTTGTTTTGACGGATGCCCATAAAACGGTCATAGTCACAAACGGTAGCGCAATAGATTTAAAAATTCCTACTAATAGCGGAATAGCTTTTCCTATTGGAACACGGATTGAAATAATTCAAGGCGGCGCAGGTCAAATTACAATAGTACCATCGGGAGGCGTAACGGTAAATTCAAGCGGTGGAAAGACGAAACTTGCAGCTCAGTACGCAGTAGCAACAATATTAAAAGTAGCGACAGATACTTGGTATTTGTTTGGAGACATAACAACATAAGAAAATGGCGAATACAATAGAATACGGTCAAGGAGCAGTAAATAATACCATAGGATGGGGACAAGGTGCAAAGGTGGGTTCGTCTTTTTCTAATACAAAGAGCGTACGGTTTGACGGCGTTGATGACAGGGTAGAAATCAATAATACTTTAGGAAGTGGATACGCAGAAATTTCTATTTCTACTTGGGTTAATTACAATAACAACGTTGCTACTTCAAATCAATACCACCCAATAGTTGCAAAAATTGGGCCGTCTTTTGGTCATTCTTTTCAATTAGCAAATATGAGAAGCGGT
>TARA_R100001463_G_scaffold20843_6_pt1 | contig 16771 bp, 31 predicted proteins | sample TARA_R100001463 | Tara Oceans TARA_R100001463 (sample SAMEA2622242) | marine metagenome | biome: marine biome (ENVO:00000447); feature: deep chlorophyll maximum layer (ENVO:xxxxxxxx); material: "saline water (ENVO:00002010), including plankton (ENVO:xxxxxxxx)" | depth 40 m
GCTTAGTCTCGTTTGTGTTTGCTTCTTCAATTTCTCTTGAAATGCAACCAACCTAGCGTTGTTTTGCACATCATTACTTACTGCTTTTCCTTTATTTTGTGTTAAACTCATTTTAATTCCTCCATCTTTTAATGTCATTTTCTGTATAAATTGTTCCAATGTTGCCTTTCAATACACTCCATGCTTCTAGAATGTTAATGGCATCAGAAACAGTTTCGGCCATGACTCTGGCCTCTTTTGTTCCAATATGGAATTTAAGTAGATACTGGTTATTGTTGTTTTCGTTTTGTGTGAATGTAATAAACTCTACTGAATTCAAATCAATAACATAACTTCCTTCTTTTACTAGAAATCTATCTTGTTTAATATTCAATTTTCTACCCCCATAAATTTTCCATAATTGTAAAGGAAAACATCTCTTTCTTTTTCTGTCATAAAGACAATTATATATCCGCTAGCGGAATAAATTTTAACTGTCAATTCATCTGTAACGCCATCCCTTGACCAAGAAAAGTGTTGAATCTTGTCAAAGTGAATAAACGCTCTGTTTGTTTGTATTGCATTTTTGTATATCATATTAATTACCTCAAAGTAGGGCATTGCACCCATTCGGACATCTATTTTCTTCCAATAAGTTTATGTCTACACTTACGCCTGACGGGGAGAAACCAACCCCATTGGAATTCAATCAAAACCAGTCAAAGTCTTCCTCAACAGGTTGTGTTGTCTCTTCTACGGCTGAACCATGCTTAACGGTGCATAGAAGACCTGCGACGTTAATCGTTACAGGTTCTACTTCACCATCAATGGTTCTTTGACTTGTTCTTCCGACAACAATGACGGATGAACCAATCCCAAAATCAAGAGTAAGATGTTCGGGAATCCAACAAGTAATCATGCCAGAATCATTCTCATAATCCAATTCAGCATTCAAATCGGTAATGTTGATAATTCTGTTACCATTCTTTGTTGGAGTCATATTCATATTACAGACTGTTCCATCAGTAACAATGAATCTCTCCTTTGAAGGAAGGGCTTGACGCTGAATGTGCGCTTTATCCATTTCTACCAAAGGAATAATGTGAGAAGAGAAACTCTCTTGCAAAGCAGATTCAAAGTTGAAATCTGACATATCTCGGAAAGCATCATTCTCAGGGTCAAGTGAAGCATTCATTTGTAGACTGTTGATTGTCATATCCGTTGCTCCATAAATGTCCGTTCCATTAGAACCTTCGATGCATAAGAAATGAACCCATTCAAAGGTATTGGGTTTGAAATCAATTCCACCTTGATTCTTATAAGAGAAGTAGAACATTTTCATTTCTTCTCCACCAATAGAACCGTAGAAGATTCCTGCTCGTCGGAACTGTTCCTTTGGAAGTGGTCTACCATAGTTATTGTTTTTACCACCATTCATGTAAGTTGCTGTGCTATCTAGAGGAATATATATTCTTCCATCTTCTAGCGTTTCAGCACCATCGGGTAAAGAAGCGACAACTCTTTCTTCATACTGACCGTTATAATAACGTGATACAGTAAATTTGCCTAGAGCGTTTTCTGTTGCTACTGCAACAATTCCCTTCTCAAGAGCATTATCTTCGTCTCGCAAAAACTCTTCCTTAGCCTTTGCTCGATTCCAACTCATCATATCTCTAGGAGATTCTAGAGAGACAAAGAAACCAAATGCATTCTTGTAGTAAGAATCATTTGTCTTGTTACCACTCTTTTGGCTTCTCTTAGCGTTAGCCACATAGTTTCTCCAAAGACCCAAACCAATAGGGTTTGACTCCTCAATTCCGTTCTGTTGGCAAAGTTCAGCAAACTTAGCCATAGCATCATCTTGAGATATACTCAAGACTTCTGCGCCTTTCATTATTTCGTTTTTCGTATTTTCATCCATTTTTTTCACCTTATTTTTTTTGTTTTTTGTTTTGTATTTTCACAATAATTGACCCACCATCCATGATACTAGGACTCTTGGGGTCATGCTATTGGAACGCCATTCTGTTTCTCCTACTGTTCTTAACAGTTTGAATTTTAAAGTGCTATCAAGTCCCTCCGAACTAACAATAGCATCGTGCAACCCATTACAAATTTCTTTGAGGGTTTTGCCTTGAAATAATAAGCCATGAATTTCACCTAACACATTTTGATTCTTATTTGTAATCTTGATTAACAACTCATGGTATTCGCTTAGGGATATTTCGACTTGCTTTTTGAGGGTGGTATTACTTGACTTCGCCGCCTGTATTTCCGTGATTGCCCTCCTCATATCACCATTCATGGAGTATAAAAAGCCCCCTAAGTCGTCGTCAGAAAACCTAGTTACGTTCTCCTTAACAAGAATAGATTTTATCATACCCAACATCTTTTCGTTTGTAATTGGTTTAAAATGATAATTAGCACATCTACTTTGTAATGCGAAGATAATCTTGTTTCTATCATTGCAAGTAATAATAAATCGAATATTATTGGCATAACGCTCCATAATACGCTTTAGTGCATTTTGGGCATCAGTTGTCATACCATCCATTTCATCCAGTAAACAGACTCTAAATGGAACATCCCCTAGAGTTCCGCTTTGTGCTGCTTGTTTAATTGTCGTTCTGACATTCTCTAGTTTCCTGTCATCAGAGGCATTTATCTCAATGAAATTATCACTAAATGAATCACCTAGTATTTCTTTTGCAAGAACAATACCTGCGGTTGTTTTACCATTACCACTATTACCATAAACTAATACATTTGGCATATTGTTATCTTGTTTCCAAGACTGGGCATCCATTACGAATTCTTCTTGTCCATAAATATCTGATAGTCTATTTGGTCTATATTTTTCTGTCCATAACATTTTTATTCACTCCATCTTTTATTATTAATATCTTTACGAGTTAAGCGACGATACACACGATGTTTTGTGCCGTCTCTTTTTGATTCAATCAATCCCATTGATTCTAATTCAATGAGAAAGGTTGTAATTGAATCCGATGTAATCTCCATCACATCAGGGTGAGATATTCTCCTCAGTTGAGAAAGGGTTCTAAATTCATTATCAAGTGCTAATAAAATGATTGCATAGTTTGTTCTCATAAATTCTTTCTCAATATCTCTAAAGGTCTTAGTTATCTCTAGAGTCATATCTACTCTTGTTAGAAATCCTTTCCTGTCTCCTAATTCAAATTCATATCTCATTTGTTCTCACCTGTAAATTGAAAGAGCGAAGTTTGCTCTATTTTTATTGGGTCTAATTTTTTACGCTTCTTCTTTTCACCCAAACGAAAAAGCCTTGAATCTGCATTGTTTAGTTTGCTTCTAGCCCAGTCTTTGAACGCTTCATCTTTCAGAAGTTGATGAAAGACCTTTACTTCTTTAACGCCTAATTTTTTGGCTAAGTATGGCTTTTTGCTGTATGTTCCTCTAGTGGGCATATTCATTCTACCACTAGTTCCTCCCATATGTGTGTATGCGAGTATGTCATAGAAGTAGGCTTGACTCCATCTTCTACGCACTACACCATCAACAAATAGTAATCTGTTGGGATGTAGATTTTCTGTTAGCCATGTTAATACTTGAGTATCTGATGGCTTATTGAAATGTAATAGTTCTCTCACTAAGTCTCTATCTCTCATTCTAAGATAATCACTTACCAATGAGAAGGTGTCTCTTTCATATGAAAAAGGCTTCTCGCTTCTCGGTGCAATTTCATGCATTTGTTCAGCGAGATAATTCTTAGAACCTGCTCTTTTGATTTGACACATTGATTTAATTTCTTTTGGAATGCTTTTTTCATTGATAGATGTGATAATAACTTGTCCTCGATAAGTTCTGAGGATTGAAAGAATTGCGGTTTTGTCTGGTTTGTAGTGGGCATCTTCGATAATGATGCCATTCTCTACTGGTATTGAGCCAATATCATAATCAATATCATTAGCGTAGAATACTACTGGGTCGTTTACAAAGGTCTTAGCCTTCGTAGATTTACCTGTTCCTATTTTTCCAGTCAAAAGAATTGGTCTTATTTGTTTTAAATTACTAAATCCCATTATAATACACCTTTTATTTTCATTAACACTTCTAACCCTTCGAGGGTCTTGTGTTTATTTTTATTGATAATATTCATTGTTCGTTTGAAGTCTTTTAAATTATTGTTACGGTCTGGTAAGTCTGGTATTAGATTCTTCAACTTCAAAAGATTATCCTTTCCAGTAATTTTGAGCAGGGGTCTGCTTCTAGTCGAGGATTCTGTTTCTTTAAACAGGGTCGTGATTCCCTGCATAGAGAGACTTCTTTCAATACCCTTAAGAAAGTCTTTTTCTCCTCTTATCTCTAAAGAATACTTAATGCTATAACCGAGTTTGGCTTTCTCATTGTGGAAGATAGCCAGTTTAAATCTAGCACAAGATAATAAAATGCCAATTAACATATGTTTACTATACATTATTTACACTTTCCTCAGAACCTAAGTATTCGCTTTTGTATCTCAAATATTCTAAACCGTCTAGAACAATCATTTCTATTATTTTACTCAGGTCTTTCTTTGAAGAAAGAGCAAAGGTAAGTGCTACGCCTCTATATTGCTGAAAAATAACTGCGGTTTCTTCATCCACTTCTTCGACAAAAATCATTCCTTGTCTTTTGAGATTCACACCGAGAGTGTCTAATTGGACAAAAAGACCCTTTACTATAATGGCTATTTCTTCCTCTGTTGGAAGACCAAAAATCATAAACCGATGAGTAGAAACATTGTCGTGGGAATTGATAAAATCGGTTAATTCTTCCATAGAATCACCCCTTGATGTATTCTTCATGTTCCTTCCAAAATCCTTCATGTTCTGAATTTGTTTCAAGCCAATGGATATGTCCAGCAGTTATTCTACTATGCCCAAGTCTTATAGCATTTCTCTCAGCATTGGCAATTTGATTTGCTATTGCTGTCTCAACCCATTCCATCATAAAGTTCTTTGCAGAACGTGAAATTTGTAAGTCCGTAGACTCTTTCATGAGTTTAGTGAGATTTAACTTACTTCTTGTGCGAGGACGCTGAACCTCCTTTTTCTCAGGAATAATCAATTCATCGTTTTTAATGTAAGGGCATTCTTCTACTTTCATTTTCTTTGCTCGGCCTTGTTCATGTAGAATGTTTTTAAGATAAGCAAAACCATCTTCGACTTTAATACAGAGATATGTTGTTGTTCCAATCATAGTCATTTGACCCTGTGTAATCATTCTTTGGCCTCCACATCCTCTAATGTGTTAATATCGGCAACGAACTTATCATCTCTGATTCTTTTACAGCGAGGGAATCTTAGGCCAATGTTTCCTTTTGCATCCCTACTTACTAAATCGGCCTTTACTTCCAAAACAACGATAGGTGAAACCATATACGTTGGGTTCTCAAATGTCTCAATGTTTCTTCTAAGAGTATGTGTAAGTTTGATAAGGTCGCCTTCGCTAAATCCAGTCCCAACTGAACCTACGCTGACAAAACCTTTAGGGCTAGATACTGCAATATCGAAAGAAGCAAAGACATTTGCCCTTGAACCCTCACCATATCTAGCACCAATAATTACCACATCTAAATCAATCTGTGGTGGTTTGTATTTAGCCCATTTTCTTTTTCCTGCTTCATACGGCATAGTAGCATCTTTAATCATAATACCCTCAAAACCATCATTGATTGCTCTATTGTAGAAGGCCATGACATCTTCACCTTCTTTCATTCTATGTGCTTGGTCAGGCAACTCTTCAAAAAAGGAAAGCCTTTCTTGATATGGTAAATATATAATTGTCCTATCTCCCATCTTAAGACAGTCAAAGATAACCCACTTGACTCTTACTTTCATTCTCGCTTCTTCTACATTCTTTGAATGGACTCTCGTTCCCATGTGTTTATGGTCTATCGGATTACCAAACTCATCTATTGGATAGATTTCCCCATCGAGAATACATTCATGCACAACATATGCTGAAATGGTTTCTACAATGTCGGGAAACTGATTTGTTACGATTTTGCCCTTTCGATTGAAAATGATAACCGAATCTCCTTGTTTGTGTATTTGATACCTATTACCATCATACTTGTAATCCACAATTTTATTTGTTGGCCACTTTTTCATAGGGAATTCTTTTGCTAACATAGGGGCAACGAATGTTCCATGACTTACAACTGTTGGAGGTTCTTCATTCATATCATAGTATTCTGATACAATCTTCACACTATTGAAGGTAAGATGTTTCTTGACATCGGCTTGCTTCTTCTTGTAGTGTTTAGCCATTACTTTCGCAACAATACCATCATTGATTCCGTTGCGTGGTGTTCTCAGCCAATAACGAATGAACCATCGTCGTTCATTCGGAGACATTCCTAGAATAGATTCTTCAATTAATTTGTATTGGTTTGAATCAACCTTAGAACAATCCAACTCTAAAAGATTAACAATCGCTTGTAGAGAGTATTGGCTTTCATGCTCAGAAGAAAAGTCTAGAAAATAGATAGCATCTCCTAAATCATCATGGGCGTGATAATACCCATCAATCTCTTCATCGAATACGTCGAAGATTTTTGCCATCCACTTCTTTGCTTTGGCTAATCCGATGTTATTAACTTCGTATTGCCTTGAAAGAATCTTCAAGAATAAAGGTGCATTAAAGTTTTCTAGTTCCCTAGAAAGCATATTGATTTGTTGTGTTTGTATTACTCCGTCTGTTGATTCTAATAGTCTACTCATTCTCGCCCATGTCATCTATAATCACATCCATATTATTATTAATTTTAATAATCAGTTCTTTAATTAGAGGGCTGATTCTCCCCTCATTTGTTTCAGCAAAAGTCCACATTGTTTTTGCTAGATAAGTCCATTCACTCTTCTTCATCTGTATCACCGTCCAGTTTCAACATCAGTCGCAGGAAATTTTGCATCATCATGGTAACAACTTCTACTTCTTCATTTGCTCCCATTTCAATAAAACGATGAAGCATATGAATCAATGATGCTTGAGTCATGGCAGGGGCTATCTTTGCTAAACTGCCATTCGAGTATATCTCCCAATAGCATACAAAAGATGCTCTTGATAGATAATTTCCATTAGCAACTTCATTATAGCCACCATTGAAATGCTCAAGTGCATGGCCTTTCAATTTCTTTTTCATTTGCTTAGACCATTCGTTGAATCGTTTGTTGTTTGTCGTCGTTAAGTATATTTTATTCATTCTTCTTCCTCTTTTATGTAATCTCTAATATCTGAATGCGTTTCATTTAGCATTCTTTCTTCTTCTCCGATATAGTAAGTCGGTTCTTGAATTAACTCTTTTTTATGTTCTGCCAATAACAATTGAACCAATTCATTGTTAATGATTCCAATTAGTTTATCAAAACCATCATCAATATTTTTTGGATGTATTTTGCTGTTGCGTCCACTTTCAGGACTACATCTTAGTAAATACAAACAAGATAGTTCTAACAACTCATAGCAACGATAACTCGCTCTATCAATTGCATCTTTTGTAATGTGTCTTTTCTCATTGTCAGTTCGCTTTGCTGCATTTCTCAATGCCAACTCAGCGTGTTTCTTTAGAATCCTATTCACCTAATTCCCTCCTTAATACATCGAGAAGCATCTTCGCTTCTTCAATATTTAATCGGATGCCTTTGTTTGTTGGTTTATTATTTCTAAACCAACGAACATCTATTACTTCTATATTCCAGTAAGTTCCCTTTTTGATGAGAACCTCATCAGTAGCGTTTCTATGTATTCTACCTACAATTTCCAATTCGCTCAAGTCATCCACCCCTGTTTGAATTTATCAAGTTCTTGTCTTGACGTAAAGTATCTCGGTGTATCTAATTCATCTAGACGATTTACAATCCAACAAGCACCACCCAAAGAAGAAACTTGAACAATTTCAAATTGACCTTCTCCAATCTCTAATACTTCTTTAGTCTGCACTTCTGGAGTTAAGCCATACTTCTTTGTAATCTCACTAGCAACTTCATGGATATTGTCCACAACATATTTGATAATGTGCGCTCTTTGAATTGGTATCTTAGGAGCAACATCAATTGCTAAACTACCTGTCATATTACAGACAATACATTTGTTTCCTTTACAGATTGGACACTTTACTTGTGCCTTATGTGGTGCGGGTAATGTAACTGTTACTGCCTTTTTCTTCATGCTCTATGCCCCATGATTCTGTCAATTCTTTCGTTTAATTTAAATGCTAAAACATCATGACCCAATGCTTTGAGAATAGTAATTGCATCTACACATACATTGATGAGCCTATCTTCCAAAACTATTCCTCCACCAATACTGCAACTTCTGTTGAATAGAACAATTGTGCAATAGATAATGCCGCTAAAAGACTGTTCTTTGTAACCTTTACTGGGTCGTAAACACCTGCTGTTTCTAAGTCTTCCATCTTTCCTGTTTTAGCATTGAAGCCTAAAGTGCCGTTATATGGCAAAGCCTTTTGATTGCTATTCTCAAATAGAGTGTAATAAGGGAATCTCATTGCCTCAGCGAGCCAACTCGGTAATGTTGTTTTAAGACTCATATCTAGCCCATAGACTGCATTCATTAAACCCAATCCTCCGCCAACAATAATTCCTTCATCAAGACCTGCCTTTGTTGCATTAAGAGCATCATCAAGTCTTTCTTTCTTTTCAAGCATCTCCATCGAAGAAGAAGCACCAACCTTAATTGTTGCAACACCGCCTTTGAGTCTAGCAATTCTAGATTTAAGACGAGCAACTTCAAAGCCTTCCATCTCTTTTGTTTGTTCTTTGAGATAGTTGATTCTCTCAGAAGAATCTCCTTCTCCTCCGACAATAATTGTCCTTTCTTTGTTGATAATAATTCTTTCACAATTACCAAAGTCTGTTGAAACAAATGAAGAAGCACTATCTTTGCTTTCTTCTGTAAAAACTGTTCCTCCAACCATGCATTGAATATCAGTTAATTCGTCTAGTTGTTGGTCGCCAAAATTAGGTGCGAGAACAACTGCACATTCTACTGTTTTGTTGATAATGTTCATCAACAAATTATTGAGTGCTGAACCATCCATTCCTTTACAGAAGATAACAAGTGGTCTTGATTGACTTGAGGCATATTCAAGCATGGCAATAATATCCTTGAAGTTTCTAAACTTCAGATTTGACATAAAGATAAGAGGATTCTCAAAGATAGTTTTGCCATTGTCTGTATTTGCCATCAGATGACTGATGTAGCCTTCTGTTAATTGCATTCCTTCTCTTAGAATGAGTTCTGTAATGTGAGATTTAGATTCTTCAACTGTAACAATACCTTCTCTTCCAACAACTGAAATTGCTTCTGCAATAAGAGAACCTAATGATTCATCGTTGTTTGCAGCAATTGTGGCGACATTAATGATTTCTTCATCAGAAACTTCTTGGGAAAGATTATTTAGAGAATGAATCATAGCCACTTTGAATTTTTCAATAAGATGATACATCTCATGGGTTGTGTATTCTCCAGTATTCTCAGGATTAGCGATAGCGTTACACAATGCTTGTGCTAAAATACAAGCAGTTGTTGTTCCATCTCCAGAACTATCTTGTGCTTTACTCGCTAGATTCTGAACCATTTGAACGCCCATCTGAACATAAGGGTCTTCGTGTGAGACATACTTTGTAATTGTAACACCGTCATTAACAATAACTGGTGGTTCTCCTTGTAAGATAACTGTTTTTGCCTGTGGCCCAAGTGTCGGTTTAACTGTATCAGCAACCAAATTGATTCCTTGTAGTAGTTTTTCTTTTACTTCTTTTCCTTGTATAATCATTCTTCTTCCTCCTTCAATTGTTCTCTAAATTTTTTATATCCCGACATTAGATTCGCTATGACTTGGGGGTGTGTTTTTTTAGACCACACAAAGAAATCAACAATACTCATTATTGTATTCATTCTTCCACCAACCGTGTTTGAATTCCTCGCCATAGGTCATAGGCTTGTTTTTTGTCGGGAATAGTATCTAGTAGATTCTTGATAATCATAATCAAGAATTCTAATTCTCCAATCAATAGTCTATCATTCATCTCTTCTCGAAATAAATCTCCATTCTCCGTTACGTCTAGCATACCATTGAGTATGTGTTCATATAATTCAATATCATTCATTTTTATTCCTCCAATACAGCCATCACAAATTCATAAGGAACGAATTTGTATTCATCATATTCTTGAATTGCCTTTGCAGTTGAAAAGATAATTGTCTTTCCAACCAATTCTTTGTCAATAGAACAAGAAACAACTTTACCCACATTGTTTTCTTTCATGATAATCGAACCATGACTTTGCACTTCTTGTTCTACAATTACAAAATTATTCATTGCCTTCATTCTTCTTCACTTCCCCAAGTCTGAATACGTTCTACTTGATAGTTCCTAAGAATCTCTAGTTGATTGGGCGTTTCTTGTTCCCAATAACCATAATGGCCATCTCCTCCAATAACGTAAGCACATTCCATAAGAGATTTCCATGTAGATACTGTTTTAATATCTACACCACTAAAGTATGCGCTTCCAAACGGATGTGTATGAATCCAACAGCGAATAGGTAATGTCATTCCAACAGGCGGTTTCATTCCAAATTCAACATAGCCCGAAGAACCAGTAGTAACGAAACACTTGTTCTTTCCATCAATAACAACTTGAATCTCTAATGAAGGAAGAATCTCCGTTGAAGCATACCAAATAGCCTTATGAAAAGCAATGTTTCCAAAAGCAACATGAGACAAATCTTCTAGTTTACCCGATACTGTCAATTGGGCTTGATAGGCATGGACATCAAAAGAACCCATGATATATTGTTCAGCCTCTCTTCTGAGAGTATCAACATAATCATCATACCCATCATCTTCATAATCATCATTTACATCGTCATTAGGATTTGTTCTCAAATACCAATCTCCACTTTTACTCATTGTTATCACCTTGTAGTTTTACTAGTTTTTCTTGAAGCCTTTTTATTTTACGCAATAGCCTCTGTTCTTTGCGTGTCTTTGGTGTGCTACTAGGTAAGATACCCTTGAGCCTCTTGACCTCCGTAGAGGCTTCTAGAAGAAGCGCAACACCCTCTACTGATTCATCTTCCCATAGTTTTTCCAAACGTCCTGCAATTGTCTTGTATGAAGCATCATACCGTTCCTTTGCCTCGTCAATACTCAACTCATAGAAGTTAATCAATAAGTCTAATTCTTTTTCTTTTGTCCATTTTTTACTCATGCTATCAAATCCTTTCTCGTTTCTATTTTAAATTCCCATTGATGGAATGCGTCATGTCGAGCAAGAAACGCTCCTGCTCTATTAATCGGCCCAATAAAACTAGCCGAACATAGTTCACAATAAACCATAACGATTCTTTCTTGAAGATAAGAACCACTATCAGTTTTAATATCAACAATATCTCCAATGTTTTCTTCTGTATATTTCATAATAATCACACATTCAATACTGCATATTCTTTTACATTTTCACCGTTAAACCAACGCTGAATCCATTGTGCGCCCATACCTGCAATAGCGACCTGCATGAAATGAACGCCTTTGTTTGAACCATCCCATGAATCACCTTGACAACTAAATGAGCCTTCTTCTCCCGCTAAAAGCATATCATACATCTTTGGGTCTGCTTTATGCGACACAAGTGCTACATTCCTACCCTGCGCTCTTAAGTCAAGCCACTTAATCTTTGTGTTGTAAAGAGTTCGCCTTAGACCGATATTATCAACACAACAGATAACCAAATCAAATCCTGTCATTTGCTTTTCAGTAAGAATAGGATATTTAGAGTAATGATTTACATTAGCATAAGAGTCCATCATAACACTTGCTTTGTTTTGACCAACATGGCCTTTACCAAAGTTTTGGTATGGTAGGTTCTTTGTTTCTACAACATCGGGGTCAGAAACAGTAATGTTGTATAGCCCAACTTTATCCAATAATGGAATTAGAAAACTCCCAATTCCTCCTGCTCCAATAACTAATACCTTTCTCATTCTTCCTCCTCCTTTGCAAAATCTGTTGTTGATTGAATTCTCATAGCCATCTGTTTTGTTGCATTCTTGAATGAAAAGGCCATAGATAAGATATTTGTGAGCGTGGAACAAATCACATTTGCATCTTCGGGATGAATCCTCGATAGAGCGAAAGACATTCTAGTTGCAGTTACAAAATTATTGCAGTCTCTACAAACTCTGTTTTCGTCTATATTTTCCATCAACGGTTCAGGATTGTTACTTTCCCGAAATTTCATTCCTTTTTTACATAATTTACATTTCATATTATTCACCTATTTTTTCTATATCTTTTCCTTTCAATTGGTTTACTTTTTCTAGGCCAATTAATCCTAGCAAGTTTCTTGTCTGATAATAAATACAATTCTCATCAAAACCTGTCTTTTCCGCAATTAAACTGCGAGTATAGTCTGTTCTTACAAATACATTTGCTGTAATCCAACAAATACTAGCATAATAAGAACGACTCTTTGTTGTATTCGAGTCTTGAACGATTGTCTCGAACCGAGTCAAAACCTGAACACATTGATTGTAAAACGATAAATCGTTTGCTATACTATCTACTGTTTGTTTAAGATAATATTCTGGACTTACTACATTATAACTTACGCTATTTCTGTAATGAGCATTAATCTTTCTTAAGATTTTTTTGACTATCTTCTGTTCAACTTGAAATTCAGCACACACTTCTTTGAGAGGTGCAGGTCTACCTGCCTCTTTGAGAACATAGAAGACAACAGCAGTTGCTCGATTCTCATATGTGTATTTCTTAAAAGCGGGTAAGAAAGAATACATATCAATATAGACCTTTCTTGCTCTTTCTTTCAATTCATCTGAAGTAGAGAAATTACTCAAAGCCATCATACAATAAGCCAATGCTCTTTGATGAGTATTGTTCTTCAACTTAGAATGAGTTCGTTGTAATTTAGAGTTGCCCGTAATAAAAGAACCTAATTGTCCCTTGTCGGGGTTACGGGTAAATTGCCCTTCACTATCCATAGCAAGAACAGTCTGTTCAAATATTTCTGTAACCAATACTAGGCCACAGTCTGAACAAACTCTTTCACCTAAGACTTCATCAAAGTAGTTTTCTAAACAACCGCATTCTTCACATTTCATCCCAATCAATCCTATTTTCATTTTCATTGTCCATAATGTATGTCTTAATTGTAGACACTATTTGCATTGTAAATTCATCATTCAGTAGTGCTAATGCACGACTGGCGAATTGGTCGCCAACAGGAGTATTTGCTCCCATATTATCAATACAGATTGGGCCACGCCAATTTGGATTGACAAATCTATTACCGATAGTTGTTCCTTCGTCATCATAAATGGCTTCTCTTTCTGGTTGCCAAACATATGTAGAAACTGCTTGTGTTGCAGAGGAAGAATTTCTGTTTTCTAGTTTCCAATCAAACTTCTTACCTTTTACATAGAGGACTTCAAACATACCTTGACTGTTTACTTTACCCTTCAAACGATTAGGATATTGTTCAAGCATTTCTTCAACGAGTTTTTGCGCTCTTTCTTCCACAATCCTTTGTTTCCGATTTTGCTTGAGAAAGGCAATCAATACCTTCATATCAGAAAGTCGAGGTTCTTTCCCCATCAATTGAAAATAAAGATTCTGAGGCGAAATATACATCCACTTTTTTGCTGTTTTCTTATTACTTACATAGAAAGAACAAAATCTATCTAGGTCTTTAACGGAGATATTACCCCATTGTCCATCTCCTAATTCTATTGCACATTCGTTATCGGAGATTCTTTGAACATTGAGTCGAACATCATGCCGAGTAAAGTTATCATAGAAGTAATACGGCACTCTGTTTTCAATAACATATTTTACTGATTCTGGCAATTCAATAGTTGAATAGAGACTTTGCATAAGTTTAGCAGGGTCTTTCTCAAAACAACTCTTGAATAAAACTCTCGCTAAAGCATGGCATAACTCTTCCAGTTTCATCAATTGACCGTTGATATAATATCGGCTAGTCTTTTCAATAAAGAAAGGAGTGTTTCCAATCATCAGAGTCATTGTATTTGTATGAGGTAAACCATAAAAGAACTTTATTCCCCCAGTATTTTTGAAAGAAGTCCTAAAGGTATTTACAATTGCAGTATGAACAGGGTCTTTTGCCTGAGATACTGGTTGTATTCTCACTAGGTTATGAGATTCTCTTCCTGCAACGTCTAGAGTTGTTGTCCATTGTTCTCCACCATCATTCGGTTGTCTAATTCTTATTTCCATTTTATCACATCATGTATATATTGGTATTGTCTTTGTTGCATTCTTCATGCATTTCTATTTTAATGTCTTGAGGTGTGTATAATTTCCCTCCGCATATTCTACATCGGGTTGCTATTTTGTTGTTGCGTCTATTATTTAACGTGTGCTGTGGGTCTTTTTCTTTCATAGTTATACGCTCCTTCAAATAAATAATCGTAGTTGTTGTTTTCTACTTTGCAGACTTCACAAAAGTCTTTACAATTTTTTTCATGGTATTTTGCTAAGTCTGAATAATATTTCATTTTTCTGTTTAAGAAGTCGTTGAATCCTTCTTCAACGGCTTCTTCTATTTTCCAAAAATACTCATAGAGAGTAGTTTTGATTGCGAATTTTTTTTCTCTGTCATCAGAGTGTTGCGTTCTGATAATTGAACGTCTAATTGATAGTTTAGAAGAATTATCTAATTCTTTCATATAAAGAACTAATGCTTCGATAACATCAGGATAAGACATTCTGTTATACAAAATATCACCTAAGCGATTTTCTTTGTGGAACAGTATCTAAAGACGTAAACGAAGAAATAAATTCTCCTTTTCTAGTAACTACCCATTCTTTTTCTTCAATAAATTTCCAATTATTAAAATCATTGATACAATCATCTCCAAATCTCTCCAGTAATGATTGAACACTTTTGAATGTTTCATTCTTGTATTCAATAACAGTATTCCCATCAGCATGAACACGGCCTTTACCGTATGGTTCACTTAATGCGAATACATGGCCATCTTCATAGAAGTCTGGCTTGAATAAAACGTATTTTTTGTAGTATTTTGGTTTAATCACTTTCCAACCTAATTGGTTAAGAAAGATGTTGAGGGGGTCTTCTTGAATGAAGTTCATTGGGTCAAGCGTCATCACCCAAAAAAGGGGAAGTCGTTGTTGGGATTAAGAACAACAACTCCCCCAAATGGCAAGCGAGTAAAGGAAACTAACTCAATAGCATCCTCCGACAATCGCAGGTGTTAGGTCTACGGATGTAACTTCATCCCAGTTAATACCTGAAATCTCTTCTCTCGCAACCATTTCCCCATCAATGAAACACCAATGGGTTGGGTGTCGGTCAATTTGTTCGATAATCTCACTTCCCGAAAGGGTAAGTTCTGTGTGTCCTGTTTCGTTTAAAATTCTAAGTTTAATCATAATTTTCACTTCCTGTTGTTTTTCCTATACTTTGTGCCATATATAAACCACCCTATTCCAAAGGGTAATCCCTGTCTGCTAAGAAAGCAATAGCACCTATCCCTGTGGATAGGGCTAAAATCCCTGCTCCTCCTAACAAGATACCTTTTCCTATTTTCTTTGCGAAATTTAGTATCTTCTCTTCCATTTCTTCGACTTCGTTCTTCATCCTAGCCTCTCCTCTTCTTGAATCAATTGTTCGGCCTCTAGCCGTGTTGTAGCCTTCAAATTGAGGCTCTTAAGTTTCTCCTTCTGAGCCTTTGTTGGTGGCCTGTTGAAAATATCCTGTAATCGGTGCATATAATTCTGCAAATTCACTCGTTTTCCGCTTGAAGCGTAACGAATAAAATCGGATGCTAGATAATACTCATCGAATTCAAGTGTTCTTTGAGTAAGAACAGGAACGCCTAAGAAATTACAGTTATTGATGTAATTATCATCAACAACTAAGCCTTCAATAGTGTTCTTAATTGCTTCATTTCTTTGGCGTTGTCTTTCCCTTTGTCGTTCAAGTTGAAGTTGTCTTTGTCTCTCTTGAGCAATTCTCGCTTCTTCTGCTTGAATTCTTCGCTTTTCTACATTTTCTGGTAAGTTGTAAATGCGTATTCTTTCTGCTTCTGCTTCTTCTCTACGCCTTCTAGCCTCATCTCTACGCTCTTGTGCTTCTCTTCTCTGAGTCTCTATCAATTCCTTTCTAGCCTCTCTTCCTGCTTTCCAAACACTATGTCGTTCAAGTTCAGAATCACAGGTAACGTATAACCATGCTAAATCCTGCATGAGTTTTTGATTCGGATAACCTCTTGTTATGAATTGGTTTTTAGGATTATCAGGATGATTCCATCGCCAAACGATAGAAGCCATTTTGTAATTAGAATGACCAAATGTTCCTTTACTAGCCTTTCTCAAAACTCTTCTTTTTTCAGTCCAGTTGTAAACATTCGACCAATAACTTTCACGGATATGAATATTCAACCAAAGGTCTAGTTCTCTTATCTTAGAAAACATCAATTCAAAGTTTGCTCCATTTGTAGCCCACCATGATTCGGCTTTCATTGAACCGACTCTTACCTTTAGCCATTCAGCGACTTGTTCATCAGTAACAGTTCCAATCTCCATCTCATGCTCATCAGCAATTTGACGCATAATCATGTATGAATTAATGTGGTCGCTTCCAACAACTTCTTCATTACCATTGATGGTATTAAGAATTCTAAAGTGGTAAATAATCCTATGTCCACACAAACAACTTCCTGCTTCTTTTTGA
>TARA_R100001463_G_scaffold136489_1_pt1 | contig 16769 bp, 23 predicted proteins | sample TARA_R100001463 | Tara Oceans TARA_R100001463 (sample SAMEA2622242) | marine metagenome | biome: marine biome (ENVO:00000447); feature: deep chlorophyll maximum layer (ENVO:xxxxxxxx); material: "saline water (ENVO:00002010), including plankton (ENVO:xxxxxxxx)" | depth 40 m
ACTACTACCAAATGTGGCTCTGGCACTATCAGCAAACTCTAATGAATCTTGTGACTTATCCCATAATACATTATAGTTATCACCAGTGAATGTAACGTCACCATCGTGTGTAGCACCATCATCTGTAACAGTACCAGTAACATTTACTCCAGTAGATTTAGTGGCTAGCTTTTCTGAACCATAATGAGATAACTGAACTTCACCTTCACTTCCATCTAATGTAATATAAGCTGTTGTGCCATTAGACCCATCATCAGAAGAAAGAATTATATCTTTGTCATCAGCAAAATTAACTATATTTAAATTACCAGTTGTGTTATCTAGGTGTGTTTCATTACCACCAGTACCAGAAGATTGATGACGAATTTTAAAGTCACCACTATTTCCAAATGAAGCTCTAACATCATCATCAAATGATAAGTGATTAATAGACTGATCCCATAACAAATTCTTACCAGTACCAGTAAAAGTTACGTCATCATTAAAAGTTGTAGTACCATCTACAGTTAAACCATCAGTAGTAAGACTCCCAGTAATGTCTACTCCACCAGTTTTGGTTGTAAGTTTTGTACTGCCATAATAATTCAACATTACTTCGCCAGTACCCCCATCACATTGAACGTAGGTAGCTAAATCACCTGAACCATCGTCAGTCTGTAATAATATATCTCCATTTTCTTTAGTGTTAGAAAGTTGAAGAAATAGACTTTCAGCCAACACTCTTGAGTACACATGAGTACTCGTTATTTGCATATCCTTGTCAGTACCAAAATATGCTTTAGCACTATCATTAAATATTAAATGACCTTCTGAGCTATCCCAAGTTACATCATAAGCTGAACTATTAGTGCTATCAAAAGTAACGTCACCAGTAAAGGATAAATCGCCAAGTGCATCTTCAAAAACTGCTTTATCAGAAGGAAGAGATATAAATACACTACGAGTTCCACTACTCCAATTTACTCTATTATTACTATTTGTTGATCTATATACATTAGCATCAGAAGCTCTTGCTATTGTATCTGCTGTAGCTTGACCACCAGTATTAAAAGTTCCAACTCCTATTTCGTAATTAGTTCCATCTTCAATTACATAATAAGTTGTATCACCATCTAATAAGTAATCTCTAAAATTTGAAAACCCTGTTGGAGCTGCACCATCAAGAGTGATAGTGCCAGTACCAGTTGTAGTGCTAGTTTGTTTTACTCTATCACCAACTTTTAGTGCCATGTTACTTTAACTCTATAGTAAGATTTGCATCATTAATTCTAAATATATCACCACTTAATATTTGTCTATCTGTAACATCACCAATAAACAAAGCATTTCCAGATGAACTAGCATCCATTAAAACAACATGGGTAATTGTATTAGTGCCAGAGCTAGATGCAGGAAAAGAAACCTCCCCGTTATTTTTTGCAGTTACAGTACCTCCTGCATTAGCTACAACCCAATAAGGTTGAGTGGTATTTTCTCCATTTATTTTTACTCTTGCATAACTTCCAAAGTTAGCCTCTGTAAAAGTTCCTGCTTCTGCATCTGATACTGCTGTAGCTAATGCAAGATATAAACTAGATTTAGGTGAAGTATAAGCTGTTGAAGTAAATACATGTTGTAGTAATTTTAATTCTAAATAATTAGTTGCGGCATTATTAGTTGTGGTCATTTAAAATCTCCTTTAAGTAGCCATTCTTTGTGGTAATCCTTCAGTGTAAGAATCTTTATTTTCTCTAGCTTCTGCTAAATCTTTTAACCTTCCTAAACTTTCAAGAAATCTTTTATCATATAATGATAATAGATCTGGTTCACCTTTCATATATGTATATGCTTCAAATAAAGATCCATATAATATTGCATTGGGTGCATTTTTACTAATCCAAGTTGTAGCTGTATCTAAACTTACGTTTGTATTTTGTTGCTGATTATTTGTAGTTAATCCAAATAATGTAGTATTTGAACTAAATGTTCCTTCTAATGGAATAGTAGTTGTAATTGATGTATTGGATATTGTTTTAACAGTAGCAGTTACAGTTGCCTGTGATAATGTTGCTGCATTAGCAATTGTTTCACCAACAGCATATGAATTACCACCTGATGCAAAACTTATAGTTGTAACACTGTCAGCAAGACTAGTTGGTCTATAGTAATAATGTAATTGACAAACATAATTAGCATCTGGTGTAGGAGCTAATATAAAATTATCTACATCAAATCTTCCATAGTATAAAGGTTTTCCTGTTTCAGTAGAAAGAGGAAAGGCTTCTTGTAAAAAGTTAACATCTTTTTGTAAAAGAAAAGATTTAGTATTATTACTAGTTACAGAAAAACTAAATGATGAAAGATAGTCTGATGGAACTGCTATAAAAGAATCTGAACTTGTTACAGCACTTGTTGCATTTTTTCTAAAATCTTCAAGATTAACATTAACTAAAACTCTTTCCTCTGCACTCTTAATAAAGTTACTTATGTTATTTAAAAATGTAGTTTCTGAATTTTCAGTATAATTTTTAATAGCTTCTATTAATGTTGTTAAAGTAAATGACATATTAAGCCTCCAATGTAACCGGCCCAGCAGAAGCAAATGTTCCACCACCTTTTGTATTCCCAACAGTAGCAGTAGCTGAAACTGTTATAGTATAGTTATTAATATCTACTACAGATGCAATTGCATATCCACTAGCAGATTGCATAATAGAAGATGATATTCCATCAAAGGTATTAACATCTCTAAATCTTACAACTTGAGATACAAGTCTTCCATGAGAATTTTCATTAACAGTAATTGTAGTTGTACCACCACCAGATGAACCAGTTGTAAATGGATCAGGTAATAATAATATTGCAACAGATGGTTCAATCCTATCAATTCTAGGATCTTTAACTGCTTGAGAATCATTTATTTTAATTTGTCCTAAGAAATTTTGTGGTTGATCTTCATCCACTACATCATTGCCTACACGAAGTCCTGTATTACGACCAGCTTTATATTGATAAACTAAATCTCTAAGTTTATATTGAAACCCTGTTCTATCGCATATTCCTAAAGCATATTTATCTGAAACATAAGCCATAATATTTTTAATTACCTAAGTAAAAAGTTTGATGAGGTACAAATCGAGCAGTAGAACTATCAGTATCTTCACCCGCAGCTAACTCAAATTGAAATTCATATTCTTGTTTTAAAGCTGAAACTCTATTTGCAACCTCTGGTCTTTTCATTGCAATATAATAAGCTAAACCTGCAACTAAACAAGTTGCAAATCTTGGTGGAACAAATGATGTTGTATCACCAGATATACCTGAACTCATTCCATCAATACTTACTAATCTATAATATGTTAAAGTATAAGTTCCATTATCAGGAACCGGCCATAAAGTAACATCAACTTTACTGGCTAGTCTTTGGACAAAAATTTGTGTCGGCCGCGCTTGCATATTTTTATTAGTTTGTTGAGAATATGTTGCAACGCTGACACGCTGTACTGCAATATCTTGTTGATTTGTTCCTGTACCTGTCCTAATCGAATGCTCAATGAGGTCAATAGTGTCGGTAGGCATAGTATAAGTTGAAGTACCTTGCGATAGAGCTTGAGTACCTTCTGCAATTGTCCATAAATTAAGTCCACGATTACCCCACTCTAATGTTAATAAGTTAAAACTTCTTCTTATTGTTTTTAAATCATAGCCAGTTCTCATTACTAAACCAGCTCTTTCATATGCTTCTTCAAATAATTCAGGAAGACCGGGTACTACACTCGCCATTATCTAGCTCCTGTTAAATAAGATCCTAAACCACTAAACATAGCTGGTGTAGATGAAAGACCTAATGGATCGCTGTTTAAGCCTCCTGTGGGCAGTCTTGGTATTCTTTGTGGGTACTGACTAGGTAATCCACCTTTACCCATAGGAGGTCTTCCTATGCCACCCATAATAGGCATCATTGGTCTAGGCATCATTGGTTGTTGAACTGGCTGTTGTGTTTGACCACCTTGATATTCACCAAATCTATCTGTAGCCATTTGACTTATTTCATTTATAAATTGATCTAACTTGGCTACACCTTCTTCTTGAACCATTGGAGCAAGACCAGACCTTAAAGGCTGTAACAAAGACATTATGCCACCAGTATTATATTTCATAGGATCATTATACATCATCTAACCAATCTCTCCTTGTCTTTTTAAATAAAACAAATAACCAATCCACATGATTACAAATCCTATTATAGTACATAAAAATATAATTCCAAGAATATTAAGAAATTTTCTACGAGCTTCAGCTTGAGCATACAAAGTTTCTTGTCTTTCCTTTCTTATTTTCGATTGTAATTTTAATAACTCACTCCATGCTTGCGGCCCATGAACCATATTAATCCAACTACGAAGTTCATCTTCCATTGCTTGTGCTTTCTTTTTTGCAGCAAACGCATCCATAGCCTCTTGTTCAACAGAAGAACCATTAAAAAGTTTTTTAAATAAAGGTGGATTTTTAGATAATTTTTCAGCCTGATTAATATCAGATACTGCTCCCATCCACCTGCCGATATCACCATACATAGCTTCCACATCACGACCTGCTTGGAAACCTTTTTTTATTAGGTTAAATGCCGTTGTAGCCGTAACAATAGCTGTGACAGGATCTACCATTCATTAGCCGTTCTTTCTAAACTGACCACCTTTAGTAGCAGCTCCCATGCCTCTAGCAGTTGTAGATTTCATACTACCACCAACCATCTTCTTTTTAACAGAACCACCATATTTCATAAATCCCATTTTATTACGAACTTTAGTTGGTAGTTTTTTTAAACCTTTATTATTTTTAGCAACTGGTTTTAGTTTTCCACCATCACCTTTTTTCATTAAGCCACCACCTTTGATGCCCTTCATGTCCATACCACCTGCTTCCATCATTTCAAGTAATCTTAGTTTTTCTCTTAATGACATTCCTTTAGCAGAGTTACGAACTCTAGGGTCTAGCATTCGTTTACGTCTTTTTATACTTAATGCATCACCCTTTGCTAATTTTTTTATTGGTTTTTTCTTTGTAGGTCTACCTACCTTTGAGCCATATGTACCTTTTCCTTGTGGCATATTGTCATCTCCTTATGATAAAAATATAGTTAATTGATTACTACTACCTGTAAATGCACTTACATAAGCACCATTTTGAGCTAATATCCCATTATCAGGAATATTAAGATGATGTATGCCAGTAGGAAAAGTTTGAGTTAACAAAACTTCTCCACTAGCACTTCCATCTTTTATTGTAAAAGCACCAGCTGCATCTGCAAATATAATTACTTGTCTAATACGAGATCGCTGTGCACCTACAACTGCTGCACTTGTACCCTGTGCCCAGTTAAAAGCTCTTACATCTGATGAAGACATTTAAATCTCCCATCAAGCTGTTAGGTTACGATTTTGTGCATAGATAACTGTAATGCGAACTGTACCAGCATTTGCTGAACCAGCAGTAATATCTACTTCGATTTTAGTATCAGTTCCTATATCTTTCCAATTATTACAGATTGCTGTAGTACCTAAAGGTATTCTTCTAGCAGTAGCACTAACACCTAAGTTATCTACATAAGCATCTGCATCAGCAGATGTACCAATATCAATTTTAACATCACTAGAATTTGAACCAGTAAATACAGTTTCAACATTAATAATAAAATCAAGAATTTGACTGTTTGGTGGAAGGTTAGCTAATAAATTACTTGCACCAGCATTGTGTGCAAATGACGCAGTTTGCGACATTACAACCCAACCTACATTTGATACATCTGAATTATAAGTAGTTCCAGTTGTATCTTTAATTGTTCCAGCTTTTATTGGGCCGGAAAAAGTAGTTGTACCCATAATATTCTCCCTGTCTTGGGTTAAGTCTATTACATAATGTAATAGTCAGTTAAAAAGTTCACTTGAACTTTTATACAATAAAAAAGGGTGACAATCAAGCCACCCTTTAATATTTAATTTATTTATGCTCCCGGTGAGCCGTAAATACCTAACGGATCAGATACACCAAAACTGTACCTTTCTCTCGCTTTATATCTTACGTTACCAGTATCAAAATCGCCATCCATAGATGTTTGCATTGGAGTACGATTAAACATTTTCATGCCATTAGGAACATCTGTAATGATATAAAAACTATCTGCATCTGTTAAGTAATGGTTAACTCTATATCCTTCAGGAATAGTTCCATTAGTTTTAAGTGCATTAATATCATTATCAGCAGTGCCAACTCGTAAGTCTGTCTGCAATAATCTAGTTGCAATAAACATTGAACTCGGTGGAACAATCAACTTTCTTGGACGAGCGGCTATTAATAGTCCTCTCTCATCCACATAACCAGCAATATCAATTACTGCTTGTTCAAGTGATGTTTCATTAAGATCAGCATTTGTGCTAGGTCTATTAGCATTAACTCCACCAGCAACAGTAGGGTGGTTAGCATTAAACAATGTTACACCATCACCTGAATTAAATGATGCGAAACCATTATTTAATATAGCTGCCGCCTTAGTTTGCTTAGTGTATGCCATAGCTCTTGCTAGTGCTTTAGTATATCTTGCAGAAAGAGAATCATAAAGATTATCTTCCATTGCTTCTTCAGTAATACTAAATCCCATTGCAACAGTTTCCATGTTGTAACGAGTGCTGAATGACTCCTGAGCATCGTCATAAGAAATAGCAGAACCTTCTGGCTTTACTGGGGCTGCCCCAAATCCAGATAGTTTTACTTCTTCCTCAAAACTTCTCTCTGAAGTTTCTTCTTCATAAATTTCAGCATGTTCGTTTTCATACTTTTCATACTCAAGTCCAAATAAGGCATTGAGTCCCGGTAATAATTCCTTTAATAAGGAAGCTCTTGATATAGCCATAACTCAATTCTCCTATGCTGCACCGGCTGTTAAGCCAAGCTGAGTATAATTAAATTTACATACAAGAATAGGATAAGAAGTTCCTACTTCATCACCTAAATCACCACCAAGATAATCAATTATCTTAACCGGCCAATATACTTGTACACCTAATGATGAAGCATCTAATGCAACTCTTGAAATACCTAAAGTAGTATTACCGGCAGTCTGAACAAGACCAGCATTCTTACCATAAATATCTCTTGTGTTAGCAAAAGAATCATCAGCTTGAATTGTAAATAATGTATTAGGATCATCTACAACATAAGCCATTGCATCAGTTGCAACAGTATTTGCCGGCCATATTTGACTAAAAGTTAATTGACCAGTGTTTGGATCGGTATAACGACAGCCCATAAAAATACCTAAAACATCAATATTAGATGAGTTATTTCCTGTGGCTGTTTGCTTTGCAACTGTTGTTGCATTAGCATTGTTTACTAAATGGACTACTTCCCCATGAACGATAGCTGTTGATTCACCAGACTTAATAGGGTATTGCCTAAAAACATTGAGAGAACCAGAGTCTAACTTTCCAATAGGTCGCAATCCAAAGGGAGCAGCTGTACTAGACATAATTTTTTTCTCCTTTTAACTGCATTATTAAAATTAAGTAAATAATTATTTATTTACCGAAACTTTTGCGAGTGCTTCGTTCTGGTTTCAAAACTGGCATTCGTGGGTCAGAAGAACGCATATAATTATTATCAACAGATTCCATTTGTCTATTAGTCATCTCATTTTGATAATCTCTACGAGCTTCTGTATTTTCAACGGAGTTCTTACAAAGAAGCAAACCTCCAACTTCAACATTGCCTTTAAACCTTGAATCTAAATCAGGAACAATTTTAAGTTCAGGATGGTCTTCAGCCCTAACCGGCTCCCAACCTTCACGAAATTTTGAAGAAACATTTGTCATATCAGCCTGTCCATAAGAAGAACTTCTGATCCATCTATACTCAACTCCCTCTTGTGCTTTGGGAATTGGTAGAACAGATGGCTTTTGCCATGTTACTTTTCTCTCGTTAGTAGTGCGAGAATTATCCGATCGTGACGTTCTATCAACCATTTGTTTTTTCCTTCTCTTTTAATACTTGTGCGGCGTATTGTTCTGCCGTTAGTCCTAATCTTTTAGCTAGATTTAAAGCTGTCTTAGTCAATTGCACTTTGCGTGATTTACTTGCACTCCTATTAGTGGGGGTAACCACGATACCAGTTTGAGATGTAGTGCTTTTTTCATCTTCAAACTTGTCTGGAAATCTTTTTCGCATATTTTCATTTAGTTGTAAATAGTATTTTTCAGGATCTACTCTTGGATCAATACCACCCATTACTAAATTTTGATGCACACCATAAGCATATCCTGTCATTTCATTATCTTTTTGAAACCATTCGCTGTTAGTATCAAGCCATTCTTTTTCATATTTATTTAAAGGAGCTTGTTGAGCTTTAGGTTGTGCTTGTGGTTGAGCTTGTTGTTGAGCAGGTCTGTACTGAGGTTGACCTACTTGCTCTTTAGTTTTTGGTACTGGTTTATAATCTTTTATTTTTGATTGTTCTATCTGTGCTAAATTTAATTTTTGCTGTGCATCAGTTATTTTATCAGGATCACCAGTTTCATATGCTTCCTTAAATTCTTTTTTTGCAGCTTCAAGCTCTGCATTAGCTCTGCCTGTAGCCTGTTCAAAAAGAACATTTTCTCCTTCAGAAAGAGTTTTCTTTAGCCTTTCATTTTCTTTTTTAATGGTTTCAGCATATTTAATTGCTTCATCACTAAGTCTTTTAGCTTCATCTTTTGCTCTTCTTTCTTCGTGATATTCATATTTTAATTGCTTAATTCTTTTTTGTGCAGAGTCACCATGAGTTTTAATTTCATCATCATCAGGAATTTTAGGTTCAGAACCTTCTGTTCTTTTAGGTCTACCCTTATCATCTGAAGGTGTATCATCTACAATTTCAATTTGCATTGCATCATCAACAGAATTATCTTCTGTTTGATTATTATCAATTTCTAATTGTTCTTCTTTTTTTTCAGCTACTTCACTCATATTCTTGTATAACCTCTCGGATCATCTATTACTGCTTCAACAGTATCATCATTAATTAAACGAAATTCTTTACCCATAACTTTAAATCTTGTTCCAGAATAAGAACGAAAGATAATAAAGTCACCTTCTTTGCAATAAGCACCATCAGGAAATCTTTCTTTATCTTGATAAGCAGATGAACCCATCTTTACTACAAAGCCTATTATAGATGCTATAGATTCCTGACCTCTTAATTCGTCAGGCATATATACACCTTTTTCAGTTTTCTCTTCTATTTCTGGTAAAGCTATTAAAAGTTTATAGCCTTTTGGTTCAGGTAGTTTTGCTTCTACCTTTTCATCAAGTTCTTTTTTTTGTGCAGAATACATATTCTGTTTCTCCTTTTGCAGTGATTTGAGGCATCACAGTTGCCTTGCAAGGATTACCCTTGAAACTAGTCATCAGTAATTTTATTTTCTAAATCTAAAATTTCTCTTTCTATAATTGCGAGAGCTTCTACTTTACCAACACTTCTTTGATATTCATCAAAGTTTTTAGCACCACCTATTGTAAGGTGATCTGCTATTTCGTTCATATATTCTCTTATCTTCTTTTTAATATAATCAAGATTTGGATCAACTACTTGACTCATTTTTTATAATTTCCTTTCCAAGTTCAATTCCAATTTTAGTACCTTCTCTTAAATCTTCTCTGTCATTTTCTTCTAGTTGAGTAGCTACCTTAACTCCTATCTTAGCATTTTCAATATTCTCTTTAACTTTTAACTCATCAGCTTCTAAGCTAAGTTTAGCTTTATCAATTTGAATTTTATGATCGAGTTCTTTTTCTTTTATAGTTAGTTCTCTTTGTTGTATTTGAGTTAAAGGATCTTCTTGTTGTTTCATTGCTTCTTCTTGTGCAACTTCAGCCTGATCTTTTTTAAGAAGTTTTTCAGCTGCTTTTGCTGCCAACCTTGAAAGCTCTTCTTCAACATCATCAGGCAAGGGTTTATCTTCATCTGGTAAAGCTACTCCTAGTTGTTTTTCTATTTCTCTTCTATATTGAAATGCAACATGTTCAGTAATATGTGCTGCCATTGCTGACTGTATAGAAGATGCAAATGGTGACTGTCCAACAATCTGTTGAAGTTTTGGATCTTCCATTGCAGATATGTGTACTGTTATATGAGCTTCATGATCTTGATATTTAAATGCTTGTACTGGCTCTTGTTTCAACATCATCATATTTTCTGTAACAGGATCATGTGGCTTTATATCATCTGGTAATTTAACAATATCATTTGCATCTTTAATACCTAATACTTCAAGCATTTGTCTGTGCAATTTACCCATATCATATAACTGTGGTGCACCTTGAGCTAATTGAATAGCTGTTTGATATTGCATTACTCTTTGTGCCATAGTAGATGCATTTGGATCACTTACTGGTATTACATCAATTCTAGAATCAAAATCCTGTGTTCTTGAAAAGTTGCCTTCCATTTCATATGCATACTCTTCTGGCATAAAATCTCTTATTATGTTTGAAAGTATTTTTAATTCTTTTTTTAATGATGCATGTAATCTTGCTTGAACTCCTGACATTACTTTCATTGATCTTTCCATCAATGCTAATGTTGTTCCTACTGGTGCTTGTGGATTCATATCACCAACTTGAAGATCTGCAACAGAACCTATTCTTCTGCCTTCTTCTACAATATTTCCAAGCAATTGATATAAAACAGAAGATGGTTCTTTATAAGGAATAAATGTTATACTATCTCTTATAGCACCACCGGGTACATCCACATCTCTGAACTCTCCCGGCATTAATGGTGTATCATCACCTTTTATTCTAAGACCTCTAGCTTTTAAACCTGCTGGTAGATTTGATAATGTACCTGCATCTATTAGCTGTCTTAATACTGATGTTGCAGATTTAGCTAGTCCACCAATAATATGAATGAGTCCTGTACCATAAAAGCCTAAACCCGGTAGATATCTGTAATGAACAAAGTGTTGACGTTTCATTTTCTTAGGATCTGATTCAATCCAGTTTCTTCTTATTGCTAAAATATTTTGTGATGATTTATCTACTGTAATAACATAAGGTCTAGCTATGCCATCAGGATCATTAAATGGTTCAGGTAAATCTAAATCAGCATGTATTTCTAATAATGTATGTCTGTCATCATCTTCAATTGTTGCACTTTCTCCATCAAGCTCATCATACTTTTCCTGTATATCAGAGAAGTCAGGCTCTGGATCTGGCAAATCAATATCTCTATAAAATTTATTAACTTGAAGTTGAACTATTTCATTTGAATCTTTTTTCATTACATGGGTGTATCTACTTGCTGTCATTAGATCAGCTGCACCATAAGAAACAACAAAGTCCTCTGCTGGAACAAACATAGCACATGGTCTTTCCATAATAGGATCATAGTAAACTTTTTTAAATGCAGATCCAGCTAAAGGAAGTTTAAATAGCAATTGTTCTGTTTCATCTCTGTATTCTGTCATTTCTTCTGTAAGAAGATAATTCATTTCATCTTCTACTCTAGAAGCCTGTTCTGCTTTTTCAGAAGACATCTTTCCAACAATCTTGGTTCTTACTGGGCCAGATGGTGGGAATAACTCTGCCATAGCATGAGCTTGAAATCTTATAACTGCTTCAGTCATCATTGGGTGAAATACACCTGATGCACCAGCCCAAGGTTGGGTACGTTCTTCTATCTTTAATCCAAGTAAATCTAAACCCTTAACATAAGCTCTTGCCCAATCACTTCTAGATTGCCTATCACTATTAAAATCATTAACAAGATCTTGACCTAGTTTATCTAGTTCACCCTCTTCTAAGAACTCTGCAACATTTTCATTATGATCTCTTATTTCTTCACCTTCTTGTTCGCCCTGACCAAAATCAATAATCATACCTTCTTCTTCAGTTGATATTGAAACAGCTTCTGGATTTAAAACTTCAACTTCAACTTCAGTATTATTTTTTTCAATATTTAGTGAATTAGGATTTATTTGTTTTTCAATAGCCATTTAATATCCTTATTTTAATTTTTCTAATATTCTATCTATTTTTTCTTCAAGTCTATTAATCGCATGTGTAACATCATCACGCTTTGCATAATCTTCTCTTGTTTTATTTAAAAGAATATCAATTCTTTTAATTTCTTTAACTTGTTGAGATACAAACCAACCACCACCCATAACAAAAAGAGCTATTAATCCATCAATTATATGCACTAAATCCAACGTCATTCTTTCATTAATAATAATCTACAGGTCTTCTATACATCATTTGATCTTCTTCGTCATCTAAATTTGATCGTATCCAACCACCTTGTCTGAACCTTAACAGAGCTTGGGTTGTTGAGTCAACTAAATCATCATGGTCACCTGAAGGAAATGCTGCACATTCTTCTACAACTTCTTCAGCCCACCTTGTATTGGGTGACCAGATCACACCACTGGCAAATAAATCTGTTATTGCATTCACCCTTGCTATTTTGTCTTGACCTCTGGAGGGAGTAAATTCCGTTACAGGAATGCCCATAGCTCTCAACTCAAATATCAAAGGAGAACCTGCAGCTTTCGCTTCAACAATCATCTGATCCGGCTCCCATTCCCAGTAAGCCTCATGCGCTGCTTTTTTTAGCTCTGGAAACTCTAGTTTAGCTTTAAATGAATGTAGTAAAATTAAATTAGCTCTATCTCTACCAGTATCATCTGGATGATAGAATACACCCCAAGTGGTGCATGCACTATAGTCTGCTCTCTGTGTTTTAAGAAATGCAGTATCCCAAGATTGTATAATTGCTTCGCATGGTGGTGGCTCTTCCTGTTTCCATTCTTGCCACCATTCTCTTTTAATTAATGCACCTTCTTCTGAAGTTGGATCTTGTTGATACTGTGCAGACCATTTAGATACAGGAAGTTCTGCTTTTAATGATTTTAATTCTTCTATACTCCAGAACTCCGGCCATAGTGCATTGCCTGAATCAAGTATTGCTGGAAGTTCTATTAGTTTCCATTCTGCACTTCCATCTCTTTGAATTGAATTTTTTAAAATTTGCCCAGTTAAATCTCTCTTACTCCACCTAGTCATAACGATAATAATAGCACCACCCGGTTGCAATCTTTGTCTTGGGCCGGAGGTGTACCATTCATAAACCTTATCAAATACTTCAGGATTGTATGCACCAGTGGCTGCATCCTGTTCTGAATGTGGATCATCAATAATTAAAATATCTGCACCCTTACCAGTTACTGCACCACCTACCCCTATAGCAAAGTAATCACCACGCTTATTTGTATTCCAACGACCAGCAGCCTTTGAGTCTGATGATAGGTTTACACCAGAGAATACTTTTTGAAAGTCTTCATTCTGTATTAAGTTTCTCACTTTTCTACCAAATCCAACAGCTAGTTCGGCAGTATGTGCAGTTTGGATAACTTTCTTTTCAGGATACATTCCAAGAAACCAAGCTGGAAACAGATAACTGGCAAACTCTGACTTGGTATGTCTAGGTGGCATATTGATTATAAGTCTTTTTAATTCACCTTTCGCAACTTGTTCAAAAGCATCAGCCATAACCTTATGATGCTTACCACCAATAAACCCCGGCCACATCATCCGTACAAAGGGCAAGAAATGCTCTTTAGCCTTTTCCCTATCCTTTGCGTCTTCGAGAGCATAAAGCAGGTCTAGGATCTCTTTCTGCTTGTTTACAGGCAGAGAACTAACTTTATCTTTTATATCTGATAGTTGTAATTGAATGATACTTACCTATAATTAAAAATTACATTAACTTTTGTCTTATTTTTTCTACACCTTTTTTACTTAGTTTACCAAACTGAGTAAACATTCCAGCACCTCCAGCACCCATTCTAGGAGACATATTTTTCTTCATGTTTGTAATTTTTCCACCAAGAGCTTTATCTATTTTTTTAATTTTATTTACTGCTGACTTTACTTTTGATTTAATTTTAGGCTGTAAGTTTAATGCATCTATGGTAGATACTTCAAGAGCAATTGCTGATGCTAAAGGAACACCTATTATTGCTGCTGCATCTCTAGCTTGTTTCATTCCACTTATTTTTCTATCGCCAAGTTTTTCATAAAAAAGCCCTACTGTCTTTTTGTTTTTTTTCTTTGGGGTAAATTTTTTAGAGCCTACCTTATTTATTTTTTTATTTGTGGTCTGTGGCATTTTATTTCCTTTCAGATTCTATTAACTGCATAGTTATATATAATAGTTATATATAATAGTTATATATAACTAGTTATATTATATAAATAAAAAAACATAGTTATATATAACTAGTATAACATTATTTGTTTTTTTGTTAAAGCTGCATCTAATTTTTTTAGAGATAATTGTTTGTGTGGAATAGCATGTATATCATCTGCATATGGTGTGCGTATGTTGGGGGGTGGGGTGTAGGTGGGGTTCTGCAATCGGTGTCAAGTGTTGGCAAAAATTTTCGCGAAATTTTGACATAGAACTCTGACTTATAAGAATAAGAGAACGGAAGGAAATTTTTGCTAAACACCTTTTTTTATTTCATTAAATCTGCAAGTTTTCGTTTTAATTCTGTTTCAATATCTGTGCTTGTTCTATCTTCTGTAGTTTGTTCTATCTTATCTGTAAACATACCAATGCTTTTACCTATCCATGAAAGTGCTGATACTTTACTTGCTGAAGTATCACCTTCTAAAGCGATCTTTTGTAGCTGAGATAATACAAAGGTTTTCTTTTTCTCCTCTTCATGCAATTCTGATACCTTCATTTCATTAATTAATACATCAATCCTTGACGTTACCTTGACATTATTCATTAATCTTGATGCTGATTGCCATATTGATTTTTCTTGGGTCGTTTCCTTGACGTTATAGCTTTGCCTATAAGCATCTGATAAGGTTTCCCCATTAGCTACCAACTTACAGAATTTTTCTTGTTTTGGTGTCAGTAAATCTTCCTTTTTTATTAATCTTAAATTTGTCATTTTGTCCTATTTAAAAAAGTTCATTTGAACTTTTATAACAATTTAGTTCAATAAATAAAAGGTAAAAAAAAACTAGGTATCCAGACTTGAAAAGGGTGTTTAATTAATATATATAATATAAAAGAATATAAAGGGATATAAAGGGATAAATTGGCATGGTAATTGCATAATATAGGTGTAAGACAAAAAATTGACAATGAGGTGATAAAACGAATGGTAAATGAAAGATAGGGTAGCTTAAAAGGTCTGAAAAGATCAATAGCTAGACTAGGGGAAATGTTTGATAGAGTTATGTCAACTAGTCTAATATCAGTAATGCCTATAGAGTAAAATCTATAAACTGACCATTGCAATGTAAAGATTTCCTAAGGTGAAAATGTCCAACTTCGATCGACTCAAGTAACTGACGCAAATAATTTTTAACTATCAATAATGATGCACTTAGTACAAGTCTAGCAAACTTGTAAAGTGTAGGAAAAAGTTCATTTGAACTTTTTCATTTAAGCTAGTCGTTAGGATTGATATCCTAGCTATGAAAAGGTATCTCGAAACTAGCTTTTCATATTTAATTTTAATTAGTCAACTAAATGAGGTGAACAAATGACTAAAAATATATTTAACTTTGAAACTGAAACAATCACAACCTTAACATCTTTAGAAGGTGTTATTAATACAAATAAATCTATTTCTTCTGATGCCGTTGCAATGGTAAAGAATGCAAAATTAGATCAATATTCAATTATGATACATACTGTATATGGTGAAATATTAAACAATTCTAACAGTAAACTCACTAAAACTACTAAAGGTAAAATTGAAAAAGTTTTAAAAGATGACGTTGGAATGAAAGACGCAACCATCAAAAGATTGTTGGAAAATTCTGTAAACTTATGTCGCAAATCTAAATCTAAAAATGAAAAACTTTTAACAATTCCTACTCAAGCGACAGTAGAATTGATAAAAAATATTCTAGATGGAACTGAAACTGATGAAACTATTGTTAATGTTGATCTATCAAGTGAAAGTAAGATTGCAAGTTTTGGAAATCCTGACAATTCTTGCCCACTAGAAAAAATTGTTCAATCAGTTGTTGGCAAGTGGTCTTATAAAACTGACAATGACAAAAATTCTTCAACTTATGGTGAAAAAATTAAAAGTAAGTTTGTTGAAAAATTATCTGATGATGATCTTGACACCTTTAAATCAATACTTGCTCAATATGATGCAATGAGAATTGAACAAAGCACTAGAGATGCTGAAAATGTAAATGACATTGTTAAAAAAGGTGATGAAGTAAAAGAAGAAGAAATCACTAAAACTGATGGCATTAATACAATGATGAATAGTATTTAATGAATAAACTTAAAAAGATAACTGAAAATTCACACCTATTCAATAAAATGGGTGTGAATAGAGGTGAAAAAATTATAAATGCTAAAATTTATAATTCTTTAGTGCATAGGTATAACAAGGCTAAAACCTATGATGATAAGATAAATATACATTATATATTTAAAAATTTTATTAAGAAAGTTAAGAGGTAAACAAATGAGAAACTATAAAAATAATTTATTTACGCAAAAGCACTATGAATTTTTTGCAAAAATGATTGGTAGTGATGAAATTCAATTAAGTTCAATAGAACTTTTTTTGGATATACTTAAAAAAGACAATCCAAAATTTAATCGCACTAGGTTTTATAGTGCAATGAATAAAGAACGTCATAACAATATGAAAAGTTTTGATTTATCTGACGAATATAAAACAAACTTTTTTCTTGGAAAAGCATAGGTG
>TARA_R100001463_G_scaffold76199_5_pt1 | contig 16749 bp, 23 predicted proteins | sample TARA_R100001463 | Tara Oceans TARA_R100001463 (sample SAMEA2622242) | marine metagenome | biome: marine biome (ENVO:00000447); feature: deep chlorophyll maximum layer (ENVO:xxxxxxxx); material: "saline water (ENVO:00002010), including plankton (ENVO:xxxxxxxx)" | depth 40 m
GTCCACCACCGGGTTGACACAGGACACGAATGCGGTCGTAGTCGCCACCGGCTGTCTTGACGGCATCCACGCAGAGATTGCTCACATGAGAAATGCTGGATTCTAACGATTTACCCGTAATTGAAGTGCGAGCAATATCGCTGAGAAATTCTTCGGCGTCCAGCGTCAATTCACTCTTGATGTAGTCAACTGCCCAGTTGGATGCCTTCCGGTAGCCACGGCAGATGATGTTGGCGTGCAGTCCTTTGCTGAACAGCAGTTCACTGTTGCCAAGTAATTCACCTGCGAGCACGACCGTGCTGGTCGTACCGTCGTAACACATGCTTTCTTGCGTGTTGGCCGCTTCAACCAGCATCCTTGCCGCAGGGTGGCTAATGTCCAGTTCTTGTAGGATGGTAGCCCCGTCGTTGGTGACGATGACATTTCCGCCACCGTCAACCATCATCTTGTCCATGCCCATAGGGCCAAGTGTTGTCTTGACCGTACTGACTGCTCTCTTTGCCGCCCGGATGTTGTGGACGACTGCGCTTGTATTGCTCTCGTTTTCGTTCATATCTCTCTCTCCTCACCAGTCTACTTCGTACTCTTTCACATCGCCACTATGACGACATCGTGCTTTCACGAAGCCTTCATTCATGCCGTGTTCCCACAGTTCGTAAACCAGTTGAGCGTCTTTGAGGCAGTATTCTGCCACTTTGTCGTAGTTGCCTTTGCGCCATTCAATTGGCGCATCATGGCTGTTCATCAATTTCCCTTTGTTGAGGGTGTGATGACAAGCGTCGGACAACGGCACAGCGTGTCCGACAATGGATTTCAGTAGAGCAGATGTGTCAAACACCTGTTCTTCTGACTTGGCCATGATGTCACCGGCTGTCCAGCAGTCCAGTGCATCACGGATGATTGGAAGGTCAAATTGTTTCAAATTGTGACCAAGGACCATGCCGCCTTCGGACACATGCTTGGCCAAGTCTTCTCCGATGGTCTTCGGATGAAGTGGTTTGACATCGGTACCTTCAGGGAGATATTTGGACACCTTTTCGTCTGCATAGACAGTGCCCTTTTCGCCGTCCCAAGTGGCAACAACTGTCGGTTCAAACAAGTGGCTGGAGCCCCATCCTCCTATTTCGTGGGAAAAGTTTGCAGTTTCAATATCAAGCGCCAACATTCTCTTCATTTGATAAACGCCTCCATTGTATGCTTGCATCCGTCGCACAGTCCCAGCATCTTATTCAGGTGGGTGCCGATTATGTAGCCTCCGATAGCGTCACCGAGTTTGGTATCACATATCATACATTCGGTATGCCAAAATGGTTCCTGCATCATTTGCCACCTTTCCTATAGTTATCGTTGAGGCGGACAAAGACACGGACGCCTTCTCTTGTGTCGCTGAACATTTCTGTACCATATGTATTGTACTTCTGATTAACAGAAGCATGACTGTTGTAGTTGGCTAACCTTCCGAAATTGTTCATCAGTTCCTTCTTCTTTACCCAGCCGTGACCACGGTGGTCATCAAAGTCAAAGAGTTCCGCTTGCTTGTAAGCCTCTTTCCAGTAGCCTTGCATCTTGTTCTTCTCAGATGCACCTGCACCAATGTTGACTTCGGACTCAAGCCACTGAATAAGATTTTGATAGAGGTCAAAGAGAATCTCTTTGGCCATGTCTATGTGGTCCCCTCTAACGACCCAAGTACCTTCAATCATAGCGAAATGATGAGCGAGAATGTTCGTGTAGTTCTGTAGTCCCATGATAAATGATGAGCAGATACCCTGTTTGTCAGGACTCATGACTTCAACGATACTGTAATACTCGTCAATAGCAGACATGAGAGCAGGGATGTAAGCCTCGTCCGGCCTAAACATTCGCCGCATAAGGCTCATGACGACAGTTTCTTGGTCGTCTCCATTCATTTCATCCCACTCAAGGGGGGCGATGTCACTGAGTTCCAGCACTCTGCGTTTGAGTTGCTTTTGCACATCTTTGAAGAAACCAGTCACTTCTTCAAACGGCACCTCAAATTTAGGCTCACTGTAAACTGACTCTGCCAGTTCATGATTGATAGCCTGCTTCATTTCAAGCGTCCAGTGTCTCCAATATGTGAGGACTCGCTGGAAAATACCTTTGTCCAGTACATGTTCTTTGATGCCCTTTGGTGGGTAAGTGGTAATCCAAAGAGACACTTCCGACTTGATGGTGAATGTATCCCTTGCCATGTGCTTTGTCAATATGTTACGCCCAGTTCCTGCTGAGTTCAAGGCAGATTGCAAGAACAGGGTCGTACTTTCGTTATACTGTCCTGTTTTGAGAACAACGCTACCCTCGTCAAAGTTCAAACCCTTACGACCCGCAAGAAGCCCCGGCCTTGTCACTTGGGGAGCATCTCTTGGATTGCCTTCAAAATCAGGGTCAGGGACTAATGTCCCTATGAGGGCGGCATCGTTACCACTGTTGTAATCAGCAGTGTTTAGGTCAGAGCCATTGAGTACCTTCTCTATGATTTGATATGCCGCCGATTTACCCGTTCGGGTGTCTTGAATCCAAAACATGTTCACCCTCGGGTCAAGGTTACTACCACCTACAGGCACCCGTACATACGGTATGGCCGCTTGTCCCAAAATGTAGAAAAACGAAATCAGTCCGGGGATTTCGTTGTTCTTGCTGACTTCTTTGAAGTGTTCAAGGTAACCCTTCAAGATTGGAAACTTCCTTACGCATTCGTACTTACTTGCTTTGTGCTCCATTTCTCTCTCCTCTGTTGTATGTTTTTTGGACTCGTACGGGCTCTTCGGATGTTAAGACATCCAGCAGTCGCTGGCGCAACTTTGGACCCATGCCTCGTACCGCCTTTAACGACTCCGGGTACAGCATTTCTTCAATTGACCCACAGGCTTCCAATAGTTTCGCTACCATTTCAGGCCCTATACCGGGTACTGTAACGAGCATGTCGGCTCGCACATCATTGGTACTCGTTCTTGTGACGGCTCTCGCACCGTGCCTACTCGCAGATTTGTGCATCTTGCTGTGTAACTTAGCGATAAACATACCTGCTTCGGCGTAGTCTTTCGCTCTATAGATGTGGCAGTCAAAATCAGCCGTCAATCGGGCAAAAATACCCAACATCAGGTCAAGTGTCTTTGCATAACTAACCGTTCGGCCTTGTTTTCGGCTCATAGCGACATATTTGGCAATGTCGCCGTGAACAACTAACACGACTCGCTCGCAGTTGGCATCAAGGTTCTCAATTTGACGCTGTAGGTGACCTTTGAAGGTGGATTGGATGAGGTCGGAAAGACTCTTACACTCTATGCTGGCATTCCCAGCCTTGTAGTCGCCCATGCCTTGCAAGTGTTCCTTTTTGACAGGAAACCCCTCTCTTTCAGCGGCTCTAACCACGGCGTCATGCAGTGGCCCACGCTCGTTACTGTCAATGAGTAACGGCTGGGTCATTTTCATTCAGTCACCTCATAGTTTCGGTGACGAACGCAGTAATCGCTTTCTTCACGAGCCCAATGTTTGCATCTTTCGTTCTTCTTTGTAATACCTTGGCAACGGTACTCGTCAGGAGCCGTGTTTCTGCGACAACTAACGCAGTGAACTTCACCTCTCTTGCTCACCTTAGCCTTGTTTCCGACCACGGCGTCACAGATGGCACAGTGCGTGTTCAGCCTGTGCTTCATTCCTCTTCCCCCTTGAAATCAATCGCACCGGTCTTGTCCCAGTATCGGCACTTGCCGAGGCACATACCTTTCTTGTAAAGCATAGAACATGTCTGTGGGTACTCTGTGCCGACGATAGTGCCCACTTGGTATCGGGTGGTGCCTTCGTTAAAGTCGGCCCATTCAAGTGATGTAATGAACTTCACAATAGATTCAGTGTGTTCTTCCAACTTGTCTCGGTCAATGCGCTCAACCGGAATGAAATTTCTCAGGCGTTTTGATAGGTACTTGACGAGTTGTACCCGTTCATCGTGACTGGGATTGCTCCCTACACGACACGCCGCTTGATTGAGGCAAGGGAGAATAATTACCCCATCCATGGAGATGGTAGGTAGGTCAATCGGTTTCGTGTTCGGGTTGAACACCTTACCCCGGCTTTTGCCTTTTACGACCTCTAACTTGAGCCCTTGACCACCGTACGGAATCATGCCTATTCCGGGGTCAAGCGCCTTCTCCATGATGTAATGCAAACCAGCGTCAAGGTCTCCGGTGCTCAGGGGTATGGACCAAAGTCCTCGCTTGGAGTTGTACGAGTTCGGAATACGAATCATACCGCTGGTATCAAACGGTACAGCGGGGTCAGAGCAGTACAGGTCCATAGCATGAATCCAATCACTAACGAGTTTCATTCCTGCTTCCTTGATGTCAGACAGGCTGTCTCCACTGCTGGGAATGTAGGCTTTGTCCAGCCCTACCCACACATGAAAACCGCCTCCACTGTACCACACACTGTGAGTGATGTCTCTTTCTAAGAGGAAATTGTGTAGTTTCTTGGTTTGTAACAAAGGAGCGGCAGGGTCAACATTGTTACCTTTGTTCTTTCGGAAATCTTTGGGGTCAAAATCCATGACGAAATGACGAATGATAGGCGTTTCTAAGTTCACACGCTTGTTGAACGGTGGGAGGGTAGCCCGGTATCCATACACCGTCATGTAGGCATTGGACACTCCGTTTTTCCCTTCCCAGTAGCGTTCTAAGTCAGTGTTGCTTCGCACGATTTTACGATAGCCTCTGCCCCTCTCAGGGCTGAGTTCCATCACCTCTCGTGGAAAATCAAACACCAACTGCATTTCAATCACTCTTACGGTACAGATTTTGAATTTCCATGACAGTGTTTTGGAGCATCGTCTTGTTCTGCAACAGCCTGCGGTTCAAAGTAAGGTACATGGTTCCCTTGGGACCGGCGGGTTCGCCGTCAAACTCGTACAGCGTCGTTTGGATAGCAACGCTGTAGTCTTTGTCCTTGCCCAAATGTGAGAAAGAAACTTGAACAGGTCTCCCTGTTGTCGCTTCCAGTGACTTCTGTATTTTACGCTTCGTGGTTTCTATTCGCATAACTTTCATTCGTTACCCTCCTTGTAGTTGTCAAGGTATTCCTGTGGATTATCACTGCCTTCCCAACTTGGACAGATAGGTTTGAAGTTACACCAAGCGCACTTCCCTGTACTTGGTTTGGTTGGGAAGTCTTCAGCGAGGTAAGCCGTCAACAGTGCAGTCTTAAGGCGCTCTACACGCTTTCTAAATGTCGTCCAAGTTCTACCGGTCGCTGGCTCGTAAGTGATTTTGTTTATGCCGCGCTGTTCATACCCGTACTTGTTCAGCGGGTCCAACTTCGCAGTATTACCCGACGGATACACCCAACCCCAATGTGAAACATCTTGGTAGGGGTGGTCAGCAACTTGTAACAGATACTTGTAGAACGCCATCTCTTGACGCATAGATTCCAATTTGAACTTGGAGTCTTTCCATTCGTCTTGGCGATTCTTGGTTTGGACCCACTTCCCAGTCTTCAACTCCATAAGAGCATAGGTACCCTCATCTGTCGCATAACCTCGGTCAATACTCCCAGCAAAATGAATGGGAATCGTGTGCACTTCGCCGTTGAACTCAAACTCTTCTTCAACGAATGCGTGGACCTCCAGTTCATTGATGATAGGGAGGTAGTTCTCTTTTCCACCAGCGAGTAGTCTCTGTAAGTCCCAGCGAATCCTTTGTTCAATAGACGGCCCTTCTCCGAGCACATACTCTTGTTCAGGTATGACACTGAGAGCCAGTTGTAAAGCCTCCTCAGTTTTATTCCTCTGCATCAGAGTATGTAGTTCGTCAAGGACAGGTGGTACATTGTCGTAGAATACCTCAATGGCTTCGTGTACATTGTTCCCCTTCATCATGGCGTCACTTGACGGCTCAGGGAGGCGGTGAATGCGCTTGTACTCGTACTGCTTCGGGCAGTAGTCAAAGTCGCTTGTTAGGCTGGTTTTGGTCATTCGCAGGTGCTTATCGTGTCCCGGCTTCCATTGGTAAGTTGATTTGGCATATGCCGACCAGTCTCTGTCACTCATGCGTACACCTCCAGTGTTTTCTGTTCCATCTCTGCAAACTCAAACAGTTTCGCTTGACGAGTGCGTATTTCATCTGCTCTACCACAAGTGGGGCAAGTGGATTTGAGACGCCACCAAGTGCGTTTATTCGTCGGGGTCTCTTTGACCTTCCTCCAAAACATCCACTTGCTCATTCGCTCTCCTCCAACTCAATCAACTTCTGCAAGTACACGGCCAAGTCCATGGCCTCTTCCTGTGCATGGATGAGCCACTCAAGGCAAGACAACGGGGCTGTCTCCATGGTCACTCCATACTTACTTAGGCCGACCGCCGCTCGTTGTGCAATTTTCTTGCATACTTCGTCTTCTATTCTACTCATTTTTAGTTCTCCTTATTGCTTCCTTGAGGTCTATATCGCCATCCCTATATGCTAACCAAATTGCAGGTTGGTATGTACTATTTCTTGTGTGCTTTAAACAGACCATTGGGGTGTAACCTACATGCGCCACATGGGGGCACCGTTGACCTTTATTCTTCCCTGACTTAATTACAGCAGTGCATCTAAATCCATCCATTTTATCACCAGTATTGTTTGGGCATAGCCGCCCCGCTTGCTCTTTCCAAGTCCCAGTTCAGTGCCTTGAAAATCGGCTTGAGTTTAGCCTTGATGAGTTTGTCTACCATCAGGTCATAATTGAGTGTAAAATCAGCCAGTTCGCTGGCATTTTCGTAGGCTACAACATCTATAGAAGGCAACCCTTCGGGCACACGGTTGACATAAACCCAGTTCACGCTATCTCCTTCGCCATAGTGGTTTTTCTTGGCTACATATTCGTTGTAGTACCGGGCCGCTTTGACAGCGCCGCCTGCTCCGTCAGCGTAGTCATCAAGTCGCTTTTGCAACCTTGTAGTGGTAGAGATGTCAGAGGGCGCTACATCGCCTCGCTTGATGCGCTTAGCGAGTGGCCTGACCAACTGGATGGCCTCTTCCTCGGAAGCACCTGTACAGATGGCTGTTAGGACATCGTTCTCAAGGTTCTTTGAAATGGGAGCGAGCGTGCTGATTTTGCCCCATCGTGCGCTTTTGACTTTACCTTCGTCCTCCGGTGGGAACGAGCAGATACCGTAGTAGAGGTTCTTGCCGCCTACAATCCAGTAGGGCATGTAGGCTTCAAACTCCACAAACAGGTGGCTCGCTTCGTGCTTGCGTTGAATGGTATCGGTGAGATGCTTGGCGAGAGCGGGTGCCTCCTCAAACGGAACCTGCACGAACGCAGAGTCCGTGTGACCGTACAGTGCGCTGTATCCAGCCGCTTCGGATTCTTCCATGAGGCCTTTGATTGCTTCACGCCCACAAGCAGTGATGGCCGAGGCGATGTCAAAGTCGCACCAGCCCCAGTAGCCGCTGGCGGTTGCACCGTATAGTGACGCCATGACACGCTTGACAGCGAGTTGCAAGGTGTTCCATCCGTTTCTCTCAGACTCGGTGGAGGCTTCTCGCATCCGCTTCTTGTAATCGTCTCTGACTTCAAACAGTTCAGTGACCATGCTTGGTAGCAAAGCGGGAACGCCTTGAAGCCAACAAGTACCGTCAGGTAGTTGCCTGACATTTTCTTGGTCGGCCATGTCCTTGGGGACTTGCGTCTCCCATGACAAGTTGTGAGATAGAATAAGCGATGGATAGAGACCCTTGTAGTCAACGCAGGCTACGCCCTCGTACCTGCCGGGGCGTGGTGGTGGAATGAATGCACCTTCGTACTCTTGCTTTTCTTGCATGGATTTAGACGGTGCTTTCCACTCCGTCCTGCGTTGGAGTAGGCCCCGTGCAAACCGAGTGACATTGTGACATGAACGGAAACTCACGCCACAGAACTCCTGTAGTGAGAGGAAGAAGTTCAGCACATGGTTGTCCTCGTCTATGTGCTTCAAGAGGAAGGTGTCCACCATACAGTAGTCCACATACTCATCAAAGCGTTCTGTCCACCCAGTGAATACATCCATGTCCAACTTACCACCGTAGTTGCACATTCGTGCAATGGTGTCCAGTTTGAGATTCTTCAACTGAGGCTTACCGCTGTCTTTCCACACACGCTCAAAGCCGCTACCGCTTCGCATCGGCGATGCTGTGTCAAAGCAGAGGCGTCCGATGATAGGTTGGTCCACATAGTCGTACGAGCCTTTGCTGGGTCGCAGGACTCTACCGAGCGGACTGAGCCGCCGGAAGTTCTTGAGTCGCTTTGTAAGGTGAGGTAGGTCAGCCCACATGATAGCGTGGGCCACGAAAATGTCAGGGTTGCATTCGTCCAAGTACGCAAGAAAAGCATCGTGCATCTCTTGCTCTGAGCCGTACAGGTGGCGTTCGTAAGTCAGAGGTATCTGCTCACCCTTGTACTCGTACTCTGTCGTCTTTTCTTCAATGAGATGGTCATGGTCATACAGTCCGTTGGGATTGTGCTTCTTCCAACAGAACGAAACATGTCGGTTATTGTAGTTGTCAATGACAGCCATGACCGTGGTCTCGTGAGTCTTGGTGTCCCATTCAAGGTCAAAGTGCCACACTCGTGGTTTCCACTGAGGCATGACCTTTACTTCGTCAATGAGGTATCGGTCCTGTAGACTGAGGTCAGCCTCCCATGTCTTTGCAAAGCGACGAGACAAATCACGAATGTCTCCCTGTCGGTAGGCGTAGACCTTGACTAAGGGTTCTTCGGTTCTCAGCCCTATGGCTGTGTCATCCCAGTCAACGGATGCACCGGGGAACTTACCAAGGACACGCTCAACATACCCTCGTGGTGTGTCCGCAGAAATCCAAAAGTAGGGTCGGAAGTCTGTGACGGTTTCTTCAATGAGGTTACCTTCCGCATCACGCCACCTCTTGTAGATGTGGTCCGACCCTTCCGGGTCAGGGCGAAAGGTGTCAATTATCACTCTTCTTCCTCCAGTTTAACATACTCTACATGAGCATTGCATCGTGAACAATGAAGGTGCGTAACGATACCGGGGGCATCGTAGCCGAGGTCCTCTGCATCGTGGTCGGTGCCCCAAATGAGGCGACCACCACAGTACCAGCAGGTATCCCGCCTGTCCCTATTGATGTATGTGTAATTCACAGTCAGTCCTCCTCGTACTCTTGGTCAATGACAACCATCAGGAAGTTGCTCGTAGCCTGCTCAAGAATGAGAACGGTCTCGTCACCAGTGTGCAATTCAAACTCACCGGCTGGTAGGTTGGTGAGGAGTTCAGGGAGCCACTTGTCAAAGGCTGACCTGACAGATACTCCGCTTGACTCTACATGGCTTAGGTCTGCCTTCACAAACATTTTACCCGTGTTAGTAGACCCGCCACGGATAATCAGCGATTCATCGTCAATGTCAAACTCGGTCTTGCATGCGAACTTGTCGCCCAGCACTTTCTTGAAGCCGGTGGCGGGTTTCAGCGAGTCTGCTGAAACTCTTGCGTGGTGGGTCAACGGAAGGTTGAACCATGTGCGCCACATACTGTCTCGTGCATTGTCAATGGTCTTGCTCATCAGTCCGACCTTTTTCTGTGATTCAATGTAAGAAGTCGTAGGGATTTGCAGGCTCGTGTTGCCGCATCGGATGTGAAGTGTACCAGTCTTGCCCGACTGCGTGAACGACAAGTCAGGGATTTTGCTGGTAGACAGGTACGCTTTGACCTTCGGAATGTCGGAGATGTACAGGTTGCCGGGAGTAGTGTCACTGCACTCCACCTGTCGTGAAATGTAGTGAGTGCTCTTAGCGACCGCCGCATGTACCGAATCCCGGTTTACCGTGATGGCAATGTCCATCAAGTCCTTACCAAACGAACTCAGAAAAGAGTTTAAGTTGTCTCGTGAAATACTGAATGCTGTCATGTTATCACCTCTACTCGGGCGGGGAAAACGGGTCATGGTGAAAGAAACACCCAGCACCAAAACCACTATGTCAAAGTGTGAACTTCCCGTTTTTACTGACAAAACCCCTTGAGTAGTCATTCTTGCTCAAATAACACCGTCCCGTAGTTCAGGTAGTCCGTACCACTGTGCGTCTTCTCCTTTCTTGGTGACGAAGTACAGTCGCTCTTGGTTGAGTAGGTTCGGGTTGGTCTTGCTCTTGTAGAACTCGGCAGTGTAGCGTGTTTCGCCAGTCAGGGCACCGTCGTTGTTACGGACAGGCTTTGATTTGACCCACACAATTTGGAAGAGGTCTTTGTTAGCACTCTTCTCCCACACAATTTTGAATCCTTCATGGCTCAGTAGCCCGTCATCGGGCTTGAGATGGGTCTCCCAGTAGACATCTACACCGAGACGGTTGAGTTTCTGACAGATAGCCGTCAGTTGCTTGAAACGAGTAGAGCGGATGCTCCAGTTCCAACCAATCTCCTGATTGAGTTTGGCATGGCTTGCTTCAACAGCATCAGTGGCCTTCATGTCAAGGTCGTAGATTTTCATGCAATTGATGCACATTTCATCGTACTGGTCTACACCAGTGACAATGAATGTCTTGAGTAGTTGCCCTTCGTATCCCGGTTCTGCTTGTCGCTCTGCATACTCAACAGCGAACTTACCAATGTCCATGGCACGGTTGTAAGACGCCAAGTAGTTGTAAGCCGTCCTGTCTTCCTGTTGCATGACCCATGGGGAAAAGATACGGAAATCCCGACTGTCTCCATAGTGTGCCTGTTTGCAAGACAAGCCGCCGTTGTCATGGTCAAGTACGATTGCGAGACCGTCAGGGTGCTTGTGAACATGTGCGTCCATGGCGAGCCCCGTCTTACCGTTACCTTCGTGCCCTACAAAGGCAAGGAAGGTAGAACTCGGTGCAATCGCAGGAGGGTTCGCTTGAGACTTCATCTCGGATGCAATGGTAGGGAACTTGCTGATGAACTCGGAAGAGGACGCCATTTCTGTCTTCACAGTAGTCGGCTCTTGCGCCGCTTGGACGGGCACCGTTTGCTGTTCTTGAATCTCAGCGAGCGTCTCCGCCTTCACTGGTTTCTTATTGCTCGCTTCATTGTTTTCTGCTAATGCTTCCCAACTCATATTCATTCACCTCGGAATTGATTCAAACTTGTGTCTCCCACGCCACCCGCTGGACGAGCAGTTCGTGGAGGAATAAAGATACCAAGAGCAGACATGGACGGTTGCATTTCGTTTTGATACGGGCGCAACTTGAGGCGACCCACGACAATCACGCTGGTCTTCTCATTGTAAGGGCGGACATTCCCGTTGACATCCGTGTAGTGAAACACATTGTCTCGGTCGTGCATGCTACCGGAAACCCAAACAGTCACAGGGTCTACACCTTGGCCGTAGATTTGTAGACGGTAAGAGCGCCCTGTAGGGTCGTACTCGCTATCCATCGGGTCTCGGTTGAGATAAGTCACAAGTCCTCTCGTGATGATGATGGGATTGAGTGTCATACCGTTCTTGGTCGTAATCTTGCGCTCAGGGTGAGCCTCAAGCAATTCGTCCAACGGTACATACTCGTTGTGCATCTTACCGTTGACAAGCAGACGCTCTGCGCTGAACGCTTGACGCAAGTTCTCGGGGAGCCAAGTGTCTGTGTACTCCACGGTCTCGTGGAAGTTGTTGTTGGTGTAGAGTGTGTCAGCACCAGCCTTGGTAGGCTCAATAACATGGATGCGAGTCGCAGTCCATTGAGTGTAGTTGGCCTCCATGGCTTTCCCTTGAAGGTTGACACGCCACATCTGAATGTCGCTTCCGCCTTCCCGTGAGCCCAAGAAGTAAGCGGCTTTGCTGAAACTGTTCGGCATGACCGGCTTCACCTTTCCGTCACGGTTAGTGAGGAGGCAGAGAATCATGTCATTGTACTCAAAACCAAACCAAGGTAGGTCGCTCCCATTAACTCGCTCATCGGTTGCGTTACCGTTGATGCACCACTTACCTTCCTTGGCAGTGAGGACACCGATGAGGCCGTCGTTGATGGCCTTGTCTCGGTTGTTTCGGAACATGTTCATCGCTTTGTCGTACATGTTCTTTCGGTTGTCCCGTGGTTCGTCTTCGGTGCCGACAAACATGCCGATGTAAGTCACGGTTTCACGCTGGCGACCGGCGGTAGCGTTTCGGGTTTCAACAACAAATTGTTCACACCATTGGCTGAGGTAGAACGGGTCTTCACTGAATGGGTCTTCAACCATGAACTCTACTTTCAACCACTCGTGAAACTTGTTCGCCGCTTCACCGACTTTGATTCCAAACTTCTCGGCGTATCCGTTGAGTTTCTCCAACACATCATCAGGGTAATTCTTCTTTTCTTCCATCTTCATCTCTCCTTATTTTTTTTCAACTTTGCTACAAAGTATTCCACAAACGACAAGTCATCGTCAGGCCACTGTGTGGACAAGACAGCGAACTCGCCGTATGTGAGCATGAAATTGTGCCAATCGTCCTCGCTCTCCATGAGCGGTTTGGCACGGTAGCGGAGTCCTCGCAGGACACCGAAGCGTGTCTGACCCGACTCCAGTGCTTGGGTCAGGTATGCAGTCACCTTGGGGAAATCACTCCCCATGAGATTGAGAGCGGCCTTGTTAAGATACGAAGTGTCTCGGCGGATGCTCTCTGCGAGAGCAGTGGGCTCTCGTGGAATGCTTTCCAAAGTGTCAATCGCCTTTCTCAGCGAGCCGCCTGTAGATTTGATAAGGTGTGGTAGGTATTCCTTCCACTCTTGTGGTAGGCTTTCTTGGTCAATGATGAACTCCAAGCGACCCGTGTTCTCATGGTCTATGGGTTTGAAGAAGAAAGTCAGGCATCGGTCACGGATGGCGCTGTGAATCGGAGTGATGTCGTTGGCCGTGAGAATGAACACAGTGGTACCGTGGCTCTCCTCCATGATTTGACGGAGGGCCTTTTGGGCAGGTGCTGTCGTGCTTTCAAACTCGTCCATGAACTCAATGCGACGAGCCACTCCAAGCCCCTTGCGCTTGCTGATTTGCTTGAGTTCTCGCACAGCGTCAATGCCTCTGTCATCGCTGGCATTGGTAACACGGAAGTTCATAGGGTCAAAGTAGTCGCCAAGTAAATCCTTAGCCAGTGCGTAGGCCGCACTGGTCTTGCCAACACCGGGAGGTCCAACCAAAAGGATGTTAGCAGGGCAGGTCTTGATGTCCCAAGTCTTTGCAGACTTAAGGAACTCATCGCACCCCGTCAAATCATCCAAAGTGGATGGTCGGTATTGCTCTCTCAGGTTCATTCGGAATCGCTCCATTTCCTTTATTGTCAGTTTATAAGGACTTCATGTCAGGCACTCATTTCTATGAGGTCAGTCAACTGAGATACATCGCTGTATCCCAACCCATCATCAAGATAGCGGATGTCCGCTTTCTCCAATGTCAGGTCGCTCAGTGAAAACTCACTGAGTTCAACGACGACGACCATGGCATACTCGTCAACAGGAATCCAATCCTGTCCGGCAAGTACGCCTTGATGGGCGAGGCGCTGACGCACATGCTGAGCAACCTCTACACTTAACTGCAACTGTCCAACTTCATAGGTTTCGTACCCATCCATGGTGGAAAGGCGGACATGAGTTTCAAACGCTTCATCACGGCGTACCGCAGTGACAAGCAGACGAATGTGAAAAGCGTCCTTGAGAATGACCCAGCCACCTACATTTCCAAGGCGGATAGGGCCAGTGGACAATAGGCGCAGTCGTTCGCTATCTTCCAGCGTCTCAAGTAAATAGTTGAAATCTGTGTTAGTAGGTACAAACTTACCTGCTTTGACAGGAGCCTTGAGGCTGAGGTTTCCCAGCAAAGCGGCTCTGTCTTTGTAGTCCTGTTTGTAGATGTCCCAGTCGTTGCCGAGTGCGTACACATCGGTCATGTTCGTGACAATACTGCCGTCCATCTCCACTTCAAAGACAGCCTCTGCCTCTGTGTAGGGGAGCATGGACTCTGACATTTTGCCGAACACTTGCTTGTGCCGGTTGTAGAGAACACCTTTGAATGTACCTTTCGGGAACTCCGTGATGTGCAAGTATCGCCGTTCTCCTGTGATTACCTCAGCGTACACATCCTCCGGCGTAGTCATTTTATCCCACGCCTTGTAGATGGGGCCAAGGAAAGGCTGGCCCGGTTGCATGGTCCGTACCTCCATGTCTTGTGTGTCGCCGTACAGGCGCTGAATGATTTCAGCGGGCGACATGGTTTGGAGCATGACATTGATGGATTGCAGGCTCTGTGCGCCACGGTCAGTAGCGTACGAGACAGCCTGCAAGAAACGGTTGACTGGCATGGGAGGGCGTTCGTCTGTTGCCCTGCCCCAAAACAGCAGTGCTTCTTTCTCATTCATTTTGCTGGCAATTTGGAAGAAGCCTTCGTCCTTGATTCTCGCCATGAGGTTGAGTGCCTGCTTGACGGTCAATCCTTGACCGCCGTACTCTGCTGACTCCAATGCCAGCAGGGGGACGACTGGCTTGCCTGCCATTGATTCGTCCCACACCAGTGGAGAGATGGACAACTTCTTGCAGATGTCCTCTCGTAGTTCATGGAATGAAACGAACTGCCGCTGGTACTTGGAATACTCAGGGTAGTACATGTCAATCAACTGAGAACTATCGTCAATGGAGTTGTTCACACCTTGGCGAATCAAGTCAACGATTCGCCTGAAATACTTGGAACGCTCTTCGGCGTCCGTCATGTAGAAGCGATAGAAGTTACGCAGGCCTTCTGCGATGTTTGCCGCCTCAGCGAGTAGCATTATTCTTCCTCCGTGTAGACCCATGCATCTCTCATTTGCGTCAAAAAAGGCTGGGTTTGTATTATGTGCGCTCGGCTCGTACACTTCCACCCTTGACTCTTTGCGAGCGTCCTGTCAATGGTCAGGTAACTGTAGTTGCGCTGGAACTTACTACTCCGGCGGTAGCGAGCCCTGTACATTGAATGATACATTTCGGTCACTTGCTTCCGAATGTCCAGCGATAAGTGATAGGTACTCTTGTCCAAGGAATTGAAAACGCTTTGCTGGGCTTGAGTTTTCAGCAACCCATCAATCCTCTGTCTTCCCATCTGTTTCCCTCAGTTTTTGAAGGGTATGCTGGATTGCTTTCGCCAGTGAATCGGCGTCCTCAAGACTCAGCCTCAAACCCTCTCTCGTGAAGCCTTCGCCTTTGGGATGTTCAACGGTGCGTCGGATGCGAATGTCAATTTTGGGCTCGGCATCGCCCTTGGGGTCAGCCACGCTCATGACCGCTTCGGCCTTGCCACGCCACCGTATCGTGGTGGCTGGCACACGCCAGCGAATCTCTTGGTCAAAGCCACGGTTAGACATTCTTCTTCGCCTCCCACCATCCGGGTGGACCTCGGTCATCGTTCGCCCACTCAAGGAGTCCGTCGTAGATGTCACGCCGAACTCGTAGGATTGAACCGTAGTCTTTCCACACATCATCGCCGTCGCTTTGTCGCACGAGGAGCATGATGTGGCACTCGTCTTTCATCAAAGCGTCAAGTACTTCGGTCATTTCAATTGCCTCCGAATAACATTGTGAGCATTTTCAAAGTTCTCTCGGAAGATTTGATACTCGTCGGGTGTTATGATTCCCTCTTGCCACAGACCAGCAAAATAGTTCATGATGGATTCTAAATCCATCATCATTGAAAGCATTTCGTGATTTATTGTTTCTTCGTAATCAGTCATCGCTTACCACCTCGTGCCCACTTTGATGCTCCACATGGTCATTCTCCCAGTCAACCGCACACTCTTCGCAAGACTCGTAGGTTAAACCATCAGTGAGATACTTGTGCTTGTCTCCGTTTGCGATTCGTTGATACACCTTGTGCATGTCCTCATCAGCAACAGAATGACTCCACTGCCCTTCAAAGACCCAGTGGGTTTCACATTCGGGGCACAACTCACCACCGAACTGATTTGTGATGATGTCCACGAACTTGTCCCAATCATACGCTCCTTTGTCCCACAACCACATGACTGTTCTTTTACATGGTGAGAACACTTCTTGTTCTTTCTTTCGCCAAAACATCATTCATCACCTGCCCTTCGTCGTGTGAGCATCCATTCAATCTCGCTCCGGCATTCCTTACAGCACTTGTCTAAGTCGTCAGTGCTGTCAAGGTCTTGCCACAGTTCGCACAGTAGGCATTCGCTTCCATCGTTCATTTGTCCCATGTTCATTCCTCCTCTCGCATAGATTCAATTTGATTCCACAATAACAATCTGTATTCCCGGTCGTCGTGTCGGCACTCGTCCCAAATGTAGTTGGCAATCATGTGTTCGTTGATTGTGTCACAAATCTCTTTGTCCCAGTTGCCATACTTGTGTGGGAACTCACCGTCTTCCATCAACTCACAAAACGCATCAAACATTTCATCGGTTGAATTGAATTGGTCGTACCATTCTCCAGTGATAGAGAACTCTCGTACAGGTTCGTAGTTGTAAGTGGAGGCATAGTCGGGAGCGTATTCCACAAAGGACAAGTCCCATCCTCCATCCAACCTATCCCTCACAATATCAAAGAACAAGTCTTTGCGCTGTTCAAGGCTCAGTCTTAAGGCGTGCCTTCCCAAGTCTTTCTTTTCGGGTATGTACTCTTCACTCATGTTCATTCCTCCTCGTCTGTTGGCCACATCTCAATCAGCGTGTAGCCCTCGTAGCCTCGTTGCATGTGGATGGCGGCGGCAGGGAACCCGAAGGGGAACCCGCACTTGCTCGCTCCAATGACTCGCATTGACACAAT
>TARA_R100001463_G_scaffold18253_3_pt1 | contig 16659 bp, 16 predicted proteins | sample TARA_R100001463 | Tara Oceans TARA_R100001463 (sample SAMEA2622242) | marine metagenome | biome: marine biome (ENVO:00000447); feature: deep chlorophyll maximum layer (ENVO:xxxxxxxx); material: "saline water (ENVO:00002010), including plankton (ENVO:xxxxxxxx)" | depth 40 m
TTAAGAATAATAATTCAGCGTCATTTTCAAATAAATCTTCTATGTTATATTTACCATCACTATATTTTTCATCTAATTGAATACGATGTTTAAGATAAGAAGGTGAACCAGTATCTTCTCTAACTACTTTAAATAAATCATCAGCTATTTCTTCAACAGAACCTTTACCAGCTAAAGGTAAATCTGTTTTATCTATTAATAATGTTTTAAATAAATCTTTCTTTTCCATAGAAGTAAGTACATGGTTAAGATTAACTCCTTGTTCTACTTTACTTCTACTTACTACATTTATTAAATGTCTTGCTACAGATAATCTCGCTGCTTCGTCTATATGTTTAGAGGAAGAAGATAACATAGCTTTAGCTAGAAAACGTGCTACACCCTCTTCACCAATTTCATTTATTAAATCATCTAATTTTTTACGTGACCATATTCTTGTTATATATCTATAGTTAGTCTCAACATCTTCTGCTCCACGCACACCAACATTTTTCATCATTTCTAACAATTCTCTATATTGATTACGTTGGACGTCAGCCATAGCGTCCACCCATTTATTTCCTGTAGGTGTGTCATTACGAATAGCTTTAGAAACTAAAGAATTAAATTCTGCTCTAGCATCACCACTAAAACTACCTAATGTTATTTTTCTACCACTTTGCTTTTGTTCTGATACCCACCCTTTAAAATTTATAGAGTGTGCTTTGTTGTAAATTAATCGTTGTCTATCATGTTCAATACCTTTTAATAAACTAGCTGATGAAGGTCTTACCCAACCTTTTTTAGCAGCTCCTACCGGGTCTTCAAACAATAACCAACCTAGTTTTCTTACAAAAGAATTTTTAGAACTGTTAGTAGCATTGGCTCTATCAAAACGATAACGTGAAGCCCATGTCATAGGAGCGTCATCAGCGTCATCAAAAAACTCCCAACGCTTTTCTTTTACAAAATCCATTGCGTCAGTTTCGTTATCAAACGTATCTAATAATTCTGCTTTATTAATATCACATTCTGCCATAATTATTTACATTTTAGAACGTCAATTGTTCCGTCTTTATTTGTACGAACAATGACTTCATCATTTATCCCTTCTGCGTTTTCTCTTAGTAAAATTTCTTTATGTCCGTCTGAACGAACCATAGTGTTTTTATTTATGTCAAAGGTAGGGTCTTCCCAATCTGCTTTTTTGTTGTCTAAACCTTTGTAATATTTGTCACCTTTAGAAGTCATTACCATACCATTCTTTTTTAGTAATGCCGCCTCTTCTGCTTTTAAAGTATCTAATAAAGATTTTTCATACTTACTTAAATTTCCTGTCCTACGTAACGCACCAAAACTAGCACCTAATAACGAACCAAATAAAATACCATACTTAACATCGTCCATATCCATTTCAGGATTTTGTGTAGCAAAATATGTTTCAATAGCACCAATAGACACACCACCGGCTAAACCAGATTTAAAAGCATTTTTTAATCTAGTTGCTTTTTGTGTTAAACTCATAACACTAGCAGCAGTACCTACTCCTGTTTCAGCTAATGCTATTGCAACCCATGCTGCTGGGTCTAAGATAGTAGCAGCAAGTGTTAATGCTATTCCTTTGCCTTGACCTTGAGACATAATAATTTTTTTCTTTTTTTCGTAATCAAGAATTTGTCTTCGTATTTCTAGACCATGAGCGTAACTATGAACAGATTCAAAGTTATCTAAATATTCTGCTGGAAGGTCTTTCATAAAAATTTCAAAGTCTTCTTTTTTAGGAACGTAATTAACATCAGGTGCCAAGTCTGGTTTTCCCATTTGATTCATAATCATAGGAATAATTTGATTACTAACAATTGCTTGTTTAGTTGCATCGCCTAAAGAATATTCATTTCTTAATCCTTCAGCTAGTATATCACTTTCTTTATCAATTAATTTTTGTTCAAGGTCACTTCTAGGTTCATTATACGTTGACTCCCAAGAACCCGGCTCACTTAATCTATCTAAGTAACCATCATCTATTGTTTGTTGTACTTCTACTTTAGCTTTTTCTTTAGCTATTTTTGTTTCTTCTGTTTCAGTTTGAAACTCTTTTAATTTTTCTGCCTCTGCTTCTGCTTCTAAATTAGACACCATTGAACTAATCCATCCAGCCCCAGTGTCAGCAGTATCTAAAATTTTTCTTGTTGTTTGTTCGTCTTCAAATACTTCACGAAAAGCATTTTCATCAAAGGTAGTAAAAGATTCTACTTTATCCGTTATTTCATCTTGACTTAAATCATCTATGTTTTTTTTAGCGATAAAAGGAAGAAGAAAATCAGCTTCAGAATTTCTTCTAGTATTATAAGCGTCACCAAAATTTCTTAAATTATTTACAGCACCTTCCCAATCACCACTTGTAGTTTGTTTCCAAAAGTTAGGAGTACGTGTTTTTAAATCACCATATTGAAATGCTACACTAGCAAGTGCAGTCGCTTGTCCTTCATTTAATGTGTCAAAAGATGTACCTGTTTCAGACTCCCAAGAATTTTTAAGATTTAGTAATGCTTCACTTTTAGCAAATTTATTAATTAATTGTGCGTCTTCATCACTTACTTCTAAAAATGACGCAACTTCTTCTGCTTCAGCACCTTTTAACATTAAGTATGGTGCTAATTTATTAATTAGTTTTTGTGGTAGTCCTTCTAAATCTTCTAGTGACCTTTGCCCTAAATCAAATCCTGAAGCAATAGTGACACCAGAGTTAGAACCTTCAGCGTTAGGCACATATCCTTGAAGTCTATATCCTTCTTTTTCTAATATAAAATCCCAATTAATATTACTCATAATTTTCTTCTATCCATTTCTTCTGTTCTTCTGGTTCCATCTTGTCCCATTCACTTTTCTTCATGCCTTTGTAATAGTACTTAGGTTTGTAAAGAATATTATCTCCACCTACTTTGTAAGGATAATTTTCTTCCATACCGTCTTTAATTGAATTGTACCATTTAGTGTGGCCAGATAAGATTTGTTTTAAAACTTGGTCAGTGTCATATTCCCATTTCATTTGAGAAATGTTTTTAATTGCTTTTGTATTTTCTAAAGTTCCATCAATATATTTATCTTGTGTTTCACTTACACCGTAAGTCATATCACCAGTCACACCTTTAGGTGTGTAATCGTCTAATACTTGTGATGCTGAAAAATATACAAATGTTCCGTCATCATTCATAACTGGCATTTGTGTAACTTTTTGTGATAACATAAACCAACCACCTTGAATTGGTTTTAAGAAAATATCATCTGCGTCATACTCTTCAATATTATTTTCTTCTATCCACCTTTCAGAAATAAATTGACTTCTCTCTGTTATAACATCAGGATTTTTATTTTCTAAAGCCGCAGCATTAACTAAAACACTATCAATTAAAACAAAACTATCAGCAACATCTTGTAATGCTTGTTCAACAGCACTCTCAGCAGCATTTCCAGTAAATAACCATTCAGAGTCTACTGCCTCTATTGGCATTCCAAAATTGTAATATATTTCTGCTAAAGCCATAGCTTTATTTAAAGCAATACTTACATCATAATTATCTACACCTTTAAATTTATCAGCCCACCAAGAACTAAATGCACCTTCTAAACTACTTCTTACATCAGGTACTAAAGAAATTGGAATAGATTTATTATCAACATTGTCAGTTAAAGTTTTAGAAATAATTACTAAAGCTTCTTGATATGTTTTTCCAGTTGTTGTTAAATGTTCTATGCCATTGTAAAAAGCTTTTTGGTCATCACTTAAATATAAGTGTGCTTGTCCTTTAGAGCGTAAAAATTTATAATGTTTTAATCCTAATTCTATTTTGTTAATTTCTGGTGTAGTTATTTGTCTGTCAACATTTATAAAGTCGTAAGGGTTTGTTGCATTAAAACCTATTTCTAAAGCGTTCTTCCACTCCGGGTGAATAAATCCTTTTGTCTTATCAAAGACACCGTTCATAATCCAAAATTCTCTTTGGTCTTCTGGTATAATATTTTTAGCAATAGCTTCATCTACTTGTCCAGTGATAAGAGTTTGCCAACCAAGTATAGCTTTATCTTTGTCACCTTTCTTTAAAAGTTTGTGTGGTTCTGCTATCATCATAGTCATAAAGTCCATAGTACTAGCACCATCACTTGCTTTGCTATATATTTCATTAAGAATTTTAATTGATTTTTCTGCTGTATCTTTATTATCCAAGAAACTAGGTAACTGTCCGTTTTTACCTCTTTTAGATGTTAATGCTGAAACAATAAAATCTAAAGTTTCTGGGTCTGCACCAACAGTTTTAAATATATCTACTTGGTTATCTAAGTAATCAAGAACTGTATCATTCATTTGGTCAAAGGTTAAAAATCCTTCTGACTCTTTTGTTTGAATTAACATTTCTACAGCTTCTAAACGGTCTTTATTATTATCTAATGCAGCTAAAGATGTATCTAATTGCGTGTAAAATGTCCCTTGTTTATCTTGTATGAGTTGTAAAGCGTCTGCTTCTAACTTTTTACCATTAATTTCTACTCTAAATTTATCAAATATTTCATTGTAACCTCTTATGTATGAAGAACTCATACCGTCAAAACTTCTATTGACTGATTCAAATTGCTCATCAAGATTTATCTTAGCAAGATTTTGTCCTACAACATTTGTTTCAATAGATTTTTTATCTTGCATTGCATGAGCAACACCAAAGTTTACATCAGTAACAGCCGCAGCATATTGACTATCTAATCCTTTTACTCTTGGGTCACCCTTTTTAATTAACTCTTTAATTTCATCTGGGTCAGTAATACCTTCTGCTTTTAATTGCTCAAAAACATCTTGGGCTATTTTTTGTTTATTGTTAACATACGACTTACCAAAACTTCTAAAGTCTTTTTCAAAGTTAGATAACGCATTAGCGACTTGTTCTAATTCATTTGTTCGAGGCGTGTTAGGTCTTCCACCTGACGTTCCTTGATAGTAAATGTTTTGTACTGGACTTTTATATACCATTATACTGTTGTCCCATATTCATATTCATCTTTCTTGTATTGAACTCCAGCACCAGCTAAATTTAAAGCTAATCCCATCATTGAAGGTTTAACTGGTATAGGTAAATTATTAACAGTACGTTGATAACCACCAAAAGCTTCTTGTTCTTTTCTCATAAGAGAAACAATGTCTTGATTAAATGCTGCGTCTACATCAACCATATCCATACTTGCTCCAGCACCAATGTCTTTAAAGATAGCATTAGCATTTCCAGCATTCATATTTAAAGCTTCTGCAATAGAAGAAATTTTAGCTAATTTAATTTTAAACTTTTCTCTAGTTTTCTCATCTGCCGCTTCTTGAAGTTGCCAATCTACTTGTCCAATATCATCTAAGTAACTTTTACTAGCGTTTTGTTTTGCAATAAAGTTAGCATGAACAGATTGATTATATTTTTTCTTGTCTGCTTGGTACTGCATAACTTTACTGCCGACATTTATCGCCATTCCAGCCGCTTGAATGCTACACATTATTCATCTCCTTTATTACAAATATAAAATCTTTATTCTCTACTCCGTATGGTAGTTTTTTTCTGGGTTCAAATCCTAGAAACTGTAACCACTTTAATGATTGCCAATTTCTTTCATCTACAAAGTTATATAAAAATTTATAACCTTCACCCATTTCCTCAACCCACTTAGGACACTCTTTTAAAAATTGTCTAGTGTGGTTAAATAATTGTTCACTTGATAATAACCAAGCAACACCGTATTGTGGGTCTTGTTCGCTTGGTGTTGAACCAAACATACCAATGACACCTTCTTGCTCTGTACCTAGTATTGTAAATGTTTTATGTTTTTCATACGTAAAAGGTAACACTAAAGCTTTCAGTGGTGTTACTCCGTGTGACGCTTGTATTTCTTGTCTATCAAGTTTTCTCATTTTAGGGGCTAATTCTAAAGCGTCATCTAGAACTGCCTTCCTTACACATTTTTCCATTATCCTCTTCTTGAGCGTCTATGATAAAATCCTTCAATTTCTGCTGAAATAAATTTACTTGGTAAGTGAGAATTATTATTAAGAGTACACGTAAATTGAGTATTCTTAGATTGTATCGGTATTCTATATGTCCCACTTGCAATGTTAGGTTGTCCTATTACAGAGTTTGCAGAGTTAATTACATTACCACTCATTTCATAAGTTGTTGTTGAACGTCCTTCAGGTGATACATCTACTGTAAAGAAACCACTATCTTCATAATCTACTGACATAGTTCTTATTTGATAACGTCCTGAAGTTATAGACATTGCTCCACCTTGTCCTTGTTCTTTCATATACGGTTTTGTAAACTGATAACTTGAATTAAACTTAGCACCAAACACACATGATGTGTGGTTACCTTCAACAATAACAGTAGTAGTACTTTGAGAAACAATATTTAAGTCAGCACCATTAGTAGCGTCTACACAAAATAATGTTTGGTTATCAGTATACGGAACAGTAAAAGTTGTTTGGTCAGTAGTTGAGTTATATGTTCCAGTAAGTGTGCTAGTTTTCATATCTAAATGAATAGAAAATCCTAAAGAACCAAAATCAGGATTACGTAAGTCTATACGTAATAATTTAGCATTAGTGTTTTCATTAACTAAGACATATAAATAACTATCATAAGCCTCGGCTGATAATATCTGCATATTATTTAAAGTCCAAGTAGACCAAGATGATTGTACTTTTTTATTTGCGTCAAAGAAATATTTATAAATATATAAAGTGTTTGCATTGGTTGCTGTTACAGCACTACCCGGAGTGTACGGTGCAGTGTTAACGCCATCAATTGTATCGTGACATAATACAATCATTGTATCTTCAATTTGATTTGAAATAATTTTGTATGCGTTATTAGGAATTAATTTACTAACACCTACAGTTATATCTATACCATCATTTGTAAGTGTATCATCATCTGCAAAGTATTCTGTTAAAGCTGTTTTATCATTTCTGTTTTGTGCAAAGTAAACAAATTTACCAGCAGATTTTGGAGCAACACTTGTATCATGTGAGAATGTACTAGTCTTTGATAATACTGCTGTTGTTGGAGATATGCTATCACCAGAAGATTCTAATATATATTGTGCTTCTTCAGAAAATAATAAAAGTTGTTCATTAAAATCTATAGAGTTATAAAGTTTGTTAACAGTAGTACCACTAGCTGCAATATCAATAGGGTCAGTATCTAAAACATCTGTTCCTGTAGTTGCATAATAATTAAAATACGAACCATTTTCAGATAATATTAAATTTTGGTCAGCAATAATTCCTAATCTGTTTTGAAAGAAAGTTAGATTATTTATTTGTTTACCTACAAAACTAGGTGCAGCATTTGTATCAGCGTCACCAGCCACTCTATTAGTCCATGTAGCTTTCCTAAAAGTAAATGTGCCATTATTATTATTAATTAAAGTATGTGGCATTGTTGTAGAGTCTAATCCTACTTTAACTCCCGGCCCAACAGTCTCTTTCCATACACCATTGCCTTCAAACTTTACATAGTAATCAGATAATGCGTCACCTTCATCACCAGTTATTTGAATAATAACTCCAGTTTTTCCATACCAAGGTAAGTCTGCAAAATCAGAAATTGTATCTTTAATTGCATACATTGCTTGGTTACCAAAACCATCTGTAGTTTCTACTGTATAATCTTTACCGTCAGGAACAAGAGCGTATAAAGTGTTACCATAAGATTCAAATGTAAATTCAGCAGTTATTCCTGAATAGTTTTTTAATCCTTGTGAAGTGCTTAACTGTGCCCCGGTATCTGTTCTAACAGTTTCAAAACCTATGCCGTCAGCACTACCGTCCCAATCTGCACTTGAAGTACCATACATAAGTATGTCAGCTATCTTTGCAGTATCCCTAAACTTACCGTCTGTACTTGCGTCATTACCAGTTGGCATTTGAAAACGTACTTCAATAGGATAAGCTATATCTGCATGAGTAAGTTTAACTTTATACTCTCTACCGTATTGTGAACTTTTAACATAAATTAAAAACTCTTCTACTTTAGCTGCTGTTGTTGAAGTATTTTCTGCAATAGTTTTTTGTTTGTTGGACACAAATGTGAAGTCAGCAATGTTTGTAAATCGTAAATCGTCTAAAGCGTTTGATGTAGCAAGATAACTAACACCATCAGGAGTACTGACAGTTTTTTCATTTCCAGCTAAATCAAATACTTTAACACCTTGATTATAAAATACTGCTAAGTATTGATTTGAACTATCTCTGTTAATCCAGTGTACGTGTGCATTATTGGGGAAGGCTGTGCTAGAAAGAATATTAGCTACAAAATCTGAGGAAGGTCTTTTTGATAATCCGTCAACAAGGTTAGACGAAAAGTTTACTTGGGACTCAGCTTGTGAAACATTACGTTGAACTGGGTTCTGTTGGCTAATCCCATTAATAAGGTTTGGTATGGATTGCGAAACTACTGGCATAACTAACCCCTATTAGAGCGTTTGTTGCCACGGTTAGTAATGTAATTCATATTGTATTCATCTTTAAGAATATTAGCGTCCATTGCTCTAGAGTCTGCCGCCTCAAATGCTACGTGTGCCTCTTGTTCATCTAAGTTAGCAAGTTTAACTAATTCACTTGCACCAATGTATCTAGCTGCAAATCTTCTTGATGCTTTAACTACAATATAACGTCTTGCGTACTCCGGGATATGTTCAAACTGTTGTACTAAAACTTTATCTACTTGAGGGTTGTATGTAAATACATCTGTTTTATTTTTTAGGTCATACAAAAATCCATTACGAATAGTGTATTGATATAAATATTGATTAGGTGGTGATGCCTCGACTTGCACACAGTTAGAATCTAAAGGTACTTTGTTGTCTGTGTCTCTTGACATAGTAATTTCAAATTCTCTATTAAAGAACCAACCTTGAGATTGAACACTCATAGATGTTTCATCTAAAATGTTTTTAGCTACAGCCACGTCAGTACCAATGTTTCCTGTTATACTAGAGACTGGCGCCTCACCAATAAAACTAAGCATGGTGTTTATCGCTTGTAATTCAGTTGTGGGTGTAATCTGTGTTGTCATATTTTCCTATTTTACCGGGGTATAAACATACTGCTCACTTGCTACAACGCTCTGTGCGTTGAGATATGAGCCTAAAATTTTTTTTAAAAGGGGGCAAAAGCCCCCAATTAATTATTTATTATAAAAATTAAAGATTAAGCTTCTTTAATTCCTATTGCCGCTTCTGGTCTTAGAACTCCATGACCCATTGCGTACTTACTTACCATTAATGTCCCTTGACGTCTCATGTCATATTCCATTTCGGAAGCCAAATCCATAAGCTTAACCGTACCGGCTGCTGATGGGTGAGAAACCAAACAAACATAATTTGCTAAGTTAACTTGTTGTGGGTTAGAGCCACCTTGAGTAGCACTACCACCCGGCACTCCAGTATTTGAAGAAAGGTCAGCAGCGATGTCACCGAAGTGAGCAGTTGGTACTAACTCAATTCCAGCAACCTTCATTACTTTACCTTCTTTAACACCACCGTTTGCTCCACCACTGTAGTCAATGTTGACTGCATTTGTAGCGTTAGCCATTTTGTAGTATTCTTCAAGTCTGATGAATGCTTTTCTACCTTCTTTTGGAACGTAGTTAGCGTCTAGTTGTTTTGCTGCATCGAACAAAGAATCAATCATTGCATTTGCAGCAGTTGCCGCAGTTGCACTTGCGATTGAAGTGTTTGTTAATACAGTACCAGATGCGTACCCTGAGTCACCTACGTTAGCTGACCCTTGAGCTGCTTGTCCAATAGTTTGTAGAACGTGTTTGTCTTTTTGGAATGCTAATGCTCTTCCAATTTCTGTGCTGTATGCACTTCTTACGTCCCAGTGATTTTTAGCTTCCTCTAGGTTAGATAAAAATACACTTGAGATTAAAAGGTCGTTAATTGTAATAACCTTTTCATTGTGGTTTACGTCACTTCCTGTGATTTCTGCCCCCGGTGTATGGTATTCTGCACCAATTCTCCCCATGACGGGAAATGTTGCCGACTTGCCAGAAGATATGGAGCGAACCATATCAGCACCGTTAGTAACTGTAGACCTTTCAAACGCAGTAAGAACTTCGCCTGAAAAGACTTTGAGAAACAAGGCATCTTCACTACCGGAAGCATTGACTTTACCAACACTTACTGGTGTTGCTGCTGTCATAATAATCTCCTTTAGTTTAGATTGTTAAATCGCCTTACATATCTTTCAGTTTCATAATCAAGATTGTCCCTTCGCAAAGAGGTCAAGTCATTAGACTTAATTATGTTTGGCAGTCACCTCAAATTATTTGAAGTGCGACTATAAATTGCTAACTTTTAATTTAGCTTGTACGTCATTTCTATATGCTGAGTCATTTGCATATCGTGTGTCATTCATTGCTGCTGTTACTTCAGCCCATGAACGATAACCTGACGCATTAGACATACTTGGGTTTTGACCTGTTTGTAATTTAGGGTCACTACCTTCAGCAGATTTATAACGTGAATTAAGACCTTGAACAGCTAATCTAGTTTGTTCAATGTCACCACTGTTAACAGCTTTATTGTATGCAGTTTGTTCAGCTTCAGTTAAATTGTTACTGGCCCATTCTGTCATACTTTTATATGCCTCTGCTCCACCTACTTCTTGCTTAATTGAATTAGAAGTTTGTTGAGCGATTGCTTCTTGTCCTTTTATAAAAGCGTCTACGTAATCTTTTGGAATACCAGCCTTTTGTAAGGACTCATAAGAACTTTCATCTAACTGTCCGTTCTCATTATATTGTTGTTGTAAGTTAGTCATGTCAAGACCAGCACTTTCAACAGCTTGTTCAGCTTTGTCTATTGATAAGTCTTCTTCTTTCTTAGGTTCTTCTTTTGCTTCTTCTTTAAGTTTAGGCTCACCTAATTTAGTTTCTAACTCACCATAAGCTTTAGCCATATCTTCAGGCGTACCAAATTTTTCAGGTAACCATTCTGGTCTCTCCGATTGAGCCACCTCTTCTGGTTTTTCTGATGTTGTTACACCTTCATTTATTTCTACTTTTTCTACCATTCTATCCTTGTGGTTTTGTTACGTTGTCTGCAACTTTTGGAGCAACATCTTGTGCTGTGTCCATCATCTGTTGTTGCATTTGCATTTGTTGTTGTTGCATTTGTTCTTGCTGTAATTGTTCAGGAGATTTAATTAAACCTTCTGTTTCAATTCCATGTCCTGTTGCTAGTCTTTCAACTAAGTCACCTACGTTTAATAAGTTAGCAGCTTGAGGATATATCTGTGCAAGTTGTGCTACTTGTCCAACAAACTCTGATAATTTCTGTAAGTCATTTCCTCTTCCTAATGCTTCAACACCAGTGATGATTGTAGGTCTTACAGAACCTTTAGGAAGTTTTGGAATTTCATTCTTACTTCCCATTCTCATCATTAGTAACTGAACTAATGGTAATTGTAATTCTTGTGATAATAAAGAATAGATACCACCCATTGCAGTTTCTAATTCGTTAGCCATATAACGTATCTCTTGAGCAGTGACACGTTCAGCTTGTCTTTGTATTGCTGTGTTTAATAAGAAAGCGTATTGTAATCTTTCTTCTAAACGTCCAATAGCTTTGTCTACTGTTTGTAAATCGTAAAACTTTTCTGCTTGTAATACAGAAACATCATCTTTGTTTCCTGTAATAATATCACCGTTACGTGACACTGCTATGTCTCTCTTCTTTGTTGTAGAATTTGGTTTAACCATGAAAACCATTTTAGCACTAGCAGCACTAGACTCTACCATTGCTTGAGATAAACCTTCTAATGATTTTAAATCACCAATGTATTCTTCTACATAAGAACGTCCATAATCTTCACCGTCAACTCTAATCATTCTTAAAGATAACCAAGGTAATTGGTCTGCATTGTGTTCACCAATAGAAGAAGGTATTTTTATACCGTGGACTTCTTGACATACATAAAATTTCTTATCGTTTAGTTTATAAACGTGTGTATATAAATCACAATTAGTTTCAGATTTAATTTCTTCTTTACTCATCTTTTGAATAACTAATTGTCTTACATCTTCATCAAGAGATAAAATTGATATACTTTCTTTTACAACTATTTCTAAAATATTTCCTTCACCGTCACGCTTACATACAAATTGATTTAAAGGGAAGACACGCATTGTGCCTTGTTTTGGTATGTGACACAAAACATTTCCACCAACAATCAATTGTTTTATAGCTTCAAATATTGGAACACGTAAAGCAAGAGCTTCAATCTTTGACATAACTTCACGTTCAATTTTAGCTAATGATTTTTCAATAGTAGTTTTAAGCTGTGGTTGTTCATCAACTTGTTGTTTAGCTTTGCCTTCTATCGCTAATCTAAAAAATGGTTGGTTGGGGGGAAGTAATAGTAGGAGTAATTTTGAAGCAAGGTTGTTAACACCTCTGCTACCTACTGATTGAAAAGGACTGTAAAAGTCTTGAGAAGGTGTGAAAGAATTTTCTGGTATTAATGTTGGAATAGTTAATTCAGAACATTGTCTACCTCTGTTGAGATAGTGTTCTCTATCCTCGGTTAGTCTGTCATATCGGCTTTGTGCTGTATCTACAAGATTGTAGTTAATCATATCATCAGCCATTTAATTCCTATACTTGTGGGGTGTTACCCGGAATGTTTAAGTCAGTCTGTAGACTAATAGTACCATCTTTATCTTTTTTCTTTTTAGCTATTTCTAAATTATCTTCTGAAGCTAATTCGATTTCTGGTGCCATTTCATCTGGTGTTGCTACTGATTGAACAGGTTGAGTAGTAGTACTTTGCTGTTGCTGTCCGCCTCCGCCTCCAAAACACATATCTTTCTCCTTTAATAATGATGAACACTTCCGGGATTATTATGCCCCGGAATATATAACCCACTTCCTAATTCAGGGTCAGGGTCATTGTTATTGTTGTTATTGTTATTACTGTTATTGTTATTTGAAGTGTCTATTGATAAATCATTGTCCACTTCATCAGGATTTATTGGGTCTTTAATATTTCCATCGACAAACTTTAAATGAGGGTCAGGACGTACTGATTGTGTTGGTCTATTGCTTCCCATGCACATGCTATCCGTCTCCTAATAAATTGTTTTCGTTACGTTTCTTTAATTCAATTAACCAATTGACTACACTGCGTTGACCAGCCTTAAACCAAACAACTCTGTCTTCGTCTTTGATGTCAGGGGCTTGATTAGGATAAACTTTATCTAAAGTTTTAACCAAATCTTCTACAGTGTAGGGTAATTGAATGTCTTCTAAAGGGTTTTCCATATAATTTCCTTCATATATGGGTACTAATTACCCCCATAAATCACCAGTCATGCTACCTTTTGCATACTCTGTGGCTCTATTTTCAAAGAAATTAGTATGTTCCACTCCATTTAATATCCAATCAAGCCAAGGTAGAGGATTATCTTTGACTGCAAAGTTAGGTTTTAAACCTAATTGTAGTAATCTTCTATCTGCAATGTGTCTTATATATTGTTTAACTTGGTCTGGTTCTAAGCCTTCTACTCCACCTTGTTCAAAAGCTAAGTCAATAAACTTATCTTCTAACATAACCATGTCTCTACAAATATCATATAAAGTTTTCTTAAAGTCATCATTCCAAATATGTTTATTCTCATCAATTAAAGAATGAAAAAGTTTAATCATATTTTCTACATGGTGACTTTCATCACGTATACTCCATGTAACTATCTGACACATACCTTTCATTTTACCAAAGCGTTGAAAGTTTAGCAGCATTATGAAAGACGCAAACAATTGTAATCCTTCACCAAATGCAGAAAATACAGCTAGTTCTCTGGCCAATCCTTCTACACCTTCACCTTTATTATTAAATAAATAATCATGTTTATCAGCCATAGCTTTATATTCTTGAAAAGCTTTGTACTCGCTGTCTGGTAATCCAATTGTATCATTAAGTAATGAATAACTATGTGCATGATTTGCTTCACTTGTAGCAATAGCAGATAACATCATTCTTATTTCTGGTGGTTTAAATTTAGGAATATAATTATCTAGATAAGCTTGTGCTATATCTACATCACCTTGAGTAAAGAATTTTAATATCTGTGTTATTAAATTTTTTTCTTCACTAGTTAATCGTTCATTCCAATCTCTCACATCTTCTGCAAGAGATACTTCACTAGGTAACCAATGCATTTTCTGTTGCATATCATAAGCTTCAAAAGCCCAAGGGTATTGAAATGGTTTATAATAACTTCTCTCTTTTAATAAACTCATACAAACCACCCCCACCAATCAAATAACTCTAAGGCTTCTATCACTATTATTATTGCTAACTCTACAGCTAGGACTGTATGATAAATAGTCCATAGCACTGATTGTTTTTGTCCGTCTAAAGATTTATATTTTTTCATTATGCTTGACAAGCTAGACATTCTTCTTCTGAATCTGGTCTAACTACCCTTTCTATTTTTGTTGATAATATTTCTGCTCTTCTGATTGCCTCTGAACGACAATAGTAAAGTGTTTTAATTCCTTTTTTCCAAGCTGATAGATGTAATAAATGTAATTCTTTTATGTTCACATCTGCTGGGACAAATATATTTAAACTTTGTGACTGACAAATTTCTTTTTGTCTGTCAGCAGCTAAATCAATTATCCATCTTTGGTCAATCTCAATAGCAGTAGCAAAGACATCTTGCTCCCACTCAGTTAATTCATCTAAATGATATACAGAACCTCTTTTGGCAACAATGCTTTTCCAAACTTCATCATTATCTATTCCTTTTTTCTGTAATAGTTTTTGTAAATGTTTGTTTTTAATGAAGTGTGTGCCACTCATTGTTTTTTGTGTAAAAGCATTTGCTCTTAACGGTTCAATAGAAGGACTAGTCTCACCACATATAATACTACTACTTGCATTTGGTGCAATTGCTAGAATATGTGCAAACCTTTTTCCAGTTCCTTCCATGTCAGGAGCTTCACCTCTTTCTTTTGCTAACCACTCTGACTCTTTTTCTGCTTCTTCTTTAATTTGTTTAAAGATAGCTTTGTTAGTAGTCTTAGCTAACACACTAGCAAAAGGAATGTTTCTATGTTGTAAGTATGAATGAAAACCCATAGTACCTAAACCAATACTACGTTCTCTCATTGCAGAATACTTAGCACGTTCTAATTCATCAGGAGCATTCTCAATAAAGAATGTTAATACGTTATCTAAAAATCTTACAACGTCTGGTATGAATTGTTTGTTATCTCTCCAATCATCAAACTTTTCTAAGTTTAAACTTGAAAGACAACACACTGCTGTACGGTCTTCATTTGTAGGTAAAGTAATTTCACTACATAAATTAGAATGATGTACTTTTAATCCAAGTCCCTTTTGACTGACAGGCAAATGCTTTTGTATAGTGTCAATAAAGGCAAGGTAAGGTTCACCAGTGGCAACCCTAGTCTCAAGAATTTTTTGCCATAATTTTCTAGCACTAACGGTGCGTACAACTTTTTTAGTATGAGGGTCAATGAGTTCCCAACTATCATTGGCGTTAGGATTATTAGTACACTCATCAATAAGAGACATAAACTTATCAGAAACATTAATACCGTGATGAAGGTTAAGACACTTACGATGAATGTCCCCACCACTCGGCTTACGTATTTCCAAAAATTCTTCAATCTCAGGGTGTGAAATATCTTGGTAACTTGCATAACTTCCTCTTCTCGTTTTACCTTGAGAGAACGCTAACATTTCTGAGTCAACAACGTGCATGAATGGTATTGAACCAGTAGATGTTGAGCCACCAGAAGTAGATGTTCCATCACTTCTAACGTCACCCCAATAACCACCAATACCACCACCTACTGTTGCTAACCAAGCGTTCTCTGTGTAATGTTTTGTTAAACCTACTCTGCTATCTGGTACGTAATTTAAAAAGCATGAGATAGGCATTCCTTTTTTAGTTCCACCATTTGTTAAGATAGGTGTTGCAAACATGAACCATAGGTTCGACACATAACTATAAATTCTATCAGCCATTTCATCATTATCTGAAAAAGCTTTTGATACTCGCATAAATGCTTCTTGAGGACTTTTCTCCTCATCAGTTAAGTATCTATCTTTTAATATTTTTAATCCAGCCTCGGTTAGTAATGTATCTTTGCTATAGTCCATGTTTATTTTAGTCCTTTTGTTGTTGTGTTGTTTCTCTTTCTTTCTTTTCGCATTCCCCGGCGATTGCCATGTAAGCCGAGGCGTCCACATAAGTGTCATCAGTTCTGTTACCTAACATTGTCCTTGCAACTTTTAATAGGTTCATCATTACTGCTACATCGTGTGGACTAATTCTTCTTTGTAAATAGATTGTCCAAAAATTTGCGATGTTCATGTGGTTAAGATACTTGTCACCGTACTCTTTAGCACGGTCACCAGCCACTAACTCTTTAGCTTTCTCTAAAAAATCTTTTGTGGTTTTTAAATCTTCCATAAGTTTATTTCTCCTGTTGTTTTATTGTATTCACCATGTCTTAATATTCTTGCTACTTGTGCTTGTTGCAATGCGTCAGCTTCAGTTAAATTATTTTTTTCATAAGTCTTAACCACTAGCTGCCACATATCTTTTA
>TARA_R100001463_G_scaffold111494_1_pt1 | contig 16608 bp, 4 predicted proteins | sample TARA_R100001463 | Tara Oceans TARA_R100001463 (sample SAMEA2622242) | marine metagenome | biome: marine biome (ENVO:00000447); feature: deep chlorophyll maximum layer (ENVO:xxxxxxxx); material: "saline water (ENVO:00002010), including plankton (ENVO:xxxxxxxx)" | depth 40 m
CTGCTACTTCCCCCTATTGCTGTGTTTAAATCTACAGACCTAAAAAATGAATTTATTTTTACAGGACCGCGAACCCAATCTCTTAAAGGTTCAAATATATTTAAAGCAACAGCTTCCATATTTGCTAATTGATAGTTGTCTGGTATATTGTCAATGTTTAATCGAGTAGCGGTATTTGACAGTACTCCTTCTCTATAAGATATGTGATGACTAATATTTTTCATAAATTTTTAATTTGAACTTGGTTTTACTTTTGTTTCACTAGGCAACGCTTTAGATTCAGATGGTAAAGAAAGTATTGAAGATGGTCCTCCTACAGTTTTTGGCGTTTGAGGAAGTAATTCATATTCTGACCAACCTAAAAACATAGCTACTCTCACCCAATTGTCATAATCAGAATTTAATGCTCCTAATATGTTTTCTGTTTTTCTTAGTAATCTATCTAGTGGTATGTTTACAAGAGCTGCTGCTTCTGCCGCCCCAACTAATGCTGGAGGAAACCTACTATCGTATTTACCTGCCTCTGCGGCTGCTTCTGCTTTTCTTTGTTTATGACTAATAGGTGGTGATATAGAAAGCAACGCGTCTGATATTTCGCCGTAATCTGCAAAAAATTGATTTTCTTTATTTTTTAATTGATAATATTTTAAACCAGCATCTTTAACAGCAGCTAAAACAGCCCCACTCATACCTGTACCTCTTAATACACTATTTGCCATATTGTTATACATTCTAGTATATTTTGCAGTTTTAAATTTCTTTTGGGATTCAGTTAATTCTTCATCATCAAACATTGCCGCTAAAATTGCATTTTGTAAAGCATTAAACATATAGTTTTGAGCAGCTAAATAATAAACAACTTTAGAAACATTTGTTACAGGATCTCCTCTTCTATTTATAAGATCTTGTAAAGCTCTTTTACCAATACGTGTATATTGAAAAGGTGTATTACCAAAAGCAAAAATTAAACGACCTAAGTTAGTTGCTTGTATTTCACTAATTCTTGAAGGGTCTGAAGACTGTTGAGATTCATTTGATATTTGTCTCCAATCTTGATACGCTTTTTCTTCTGCTTTTTCTGTAGTTAATCCTGATTTTATATAAGAGTTTATTCTGTTTCTAAAGAACGGAGCACCACCAAATGAAATAGCTAAACTATCTGCAGCTTGTGTTGGCGTAAACCCTATTCTTAATAAATATGAAGTAGCGGCTAATATTGGGTTTTTACTTCTAGTAACAGCATCCATTAATTCTGATTCTTGAATATTTATTTTTAACCCTTTCCTTCTACTAACTAAATAATCTGAATAAAATAACTTTTTAAAATCTTTAGCAAATTGAGGAGCATTTAAAAAAGCTTTACTAGCTGCTAAAGGATTGTTATCAGACCAGTTTATAAAGTTTACAGCAGAAATAGTTTGTAAAGTAGCAGAGCGCATGTTAAAAAACATAATAGTCCCTACAGACCCATTTATAAAGTCTTGATACATGTCTACTGTTTTATCCCCTGAAGGCTTTCTATTTGTACCTGATTTCATTCTAGCAATAGTTTTATCTAAAGTGTCAATAAAATCAGAGCCAAACGCTGCTGTTAATTTAGCTCTATTTGTAGGGTTTAATATAATTTCTAAATTGTTACTCCATGCGCTTAAAGCTTTAGGTCTTTTTACTTTGCTAATGCTGTTTGCTAAATCAATTCCAATATTACCTCTTTGCCAATTTGATTCTGGCTTTATATATCCTTTTTTCCCAACAGCTCTTGTTAAACCAAAAGCAAAGCTTCTTAAATCAGGATTACCTTCAATAAACTTTACTAATTTATTTAAATTGGTTTTTGAAAGCTTTGGTATGTCATGCCCAGAGTTTTGAAAAGCATATATTCTAATAGCGTCTTGAACAGTAAACATAGGTAAATCTATTTCATCTAATTTTTTAGTTAGTCGTTGGGGAGAAGTTCTAAGTTTTTTCTTTAATTGCTTAAAAGCTTCCATTGTTTCTAAACGCTCTGTTTCTAATTGAGAAACCCCTGTTGTATATGGGTCTATTAATAATTCTTTTAATAATTTTAAATCAGAAGTTCCTTGCTCCCCTTTACCAGCTAAGTTATATAATAGTCCTTGCCAATCTTCTGCATTATAAGGAATAGACAATTGACCAAATATACCTCTATTGTATGCGTTAGCTTTTTCACCTAATCTTTCTGCTATTGCTAAATCTTTACCACTTTTAACTGATTGAGCTCGTGTACTTTTACGGTCAATCATATCTTTTATTAATTTAGATTTTGCTTGTGCTCTTTTTGTTGTTGAAAGTTTTAAGTTATCATTTGCTTTATTTTGAGATTGTTTTAAAATCAAACCTTCAGCATCAATATTTAAATCATCTCTTAAAATTATTTCTGATGCAAATAGATTTTTTATATCACTTATGCTTTTTCCTTCAATGTTATTTTTAATATAATCTAAATTATTTTGCGAGTACTCTTTTATATATTTTTCTGTTACAAAAGTTTTCTTTACAGTAGCTACACGCTCATTTAATTTTCTATTTAAACCAGCTAAAATATCGCCATTATTAACTATAAAAGTTTTATATAATCTATTTATAGAATCATTATTACTTTTTGTGTAATTATTGTTTTTAAGTTTTTGTAAATATTTTTTATAGCTATTTTCTGTTTTAGGCAGTTTATTAAAGTCTTCTTTAATTTTTAATGTTTCATTGTAACCTTTTTCTTTTTCTTTTAATGTACTTTCGTTTTTTAAATTTTGATTATATTCTTTTGTGGCTCTTTGTACTCCTTCAACAATAGAAACTTCATTAATTCTATCAATTAATGATCCTTCTGCAGCTCTAACAGAAGCGGCTTCAAATACATATTTCCAAAAATGAGTTAATGCTACAGCGGTGTTATTATCTTTAGTTTCTTTACTAAAATTATCAATAACTTCTTTATAATTTTTTTCTGTAGCTGCTTTATATTTAGCTAAAAACGGAATTAAATATTTTTTTTCAAAAACACTTGTAGCTGGTTGATGCTCTATATAAAACCCTAAGTTTATATTTTGAGGAATATTGGTAGCTATTGTAGTAGCAGTAGCTTTAATATTGCTTTGGGTTGCACCATGACTACTTGCTGCAAAAACAAGCCCTGTTAATTTGTTAAGCAATCCTAATTTTCTTGACGCTTCTTGTCCTGCTTCGTTTAATGGGTTTTTATTTATTGTTTTCTTTAAGTTTAATTCTGCAACTTTTAATTCTTTTAAAGAACTGTTTAATAAACTAATTCCATAATTTACACCTTTATCTTGGCGTTTAGCTTCATTAATTCCTATTTTTTTATAACCTTTATTAGGGTTTTGCGTATCTTCTAGTCTTAACGATTTTTTATATTCTTCTGTGTTTGTGTCTTGATTAAATCTATTTTTTTGAGCCGAGGATAAAGTTTCATCCGGATATATCAATTTAACATAATGATTTATTCCCCCCGCGTTAGCAGCCCATAATTCTTTCAACGCAGAGTCTTCGCCCATTTCTTCTATAATAGATTTAATCGTACTTCTTTCTTCAGCATTAAATAAATAATCTCTATCTAATTTTTTTGATGCTTTTAATAATCCATTTGTTGCAAGTTGCCCTGATTCAAACCCAAATTCATTTTCAATATGTTGTACATTATATGTAGGCTCAACAACTTTTCTATTTTTTAAATCATAACTATTTAGCTCATTCTTTATAGTTTTAATATTTGTAATTGAAAACTTTAAACTTTCTTCTGGAGCTATTGCTTCTTCAAAAGCGTTACCTAATAGTTTACCTGATTTATATTGTTTTACTACTTCCGGCATACCGGCTTTTATAATTTCTTGAAGACTTGGATCACTATCAATTTTTCTTTGTAATGTAATACTGTATTTAGTAAATCTTCCTCTTTGTATGTTCATTTCAAACTCCTGAATAAATTCATTTATTTCAGTTTCTTGAGTAAGAGGTATTTTTTCTAAAGTTGCGGGGTTGTTTAAAGCTTGCATTGATTCATCAAAAGCTATTTCTTTTGCAAGAGTATTTATTACAAAAGCTTTTCTTTGAGCATGATTAGAATGTTTTACTCCAAATTCAGATATAAACGCTTTTTCAACTTCAGCCCAAGGCTTCTTTTTAAATACTAAATTACCAGCATAAGATTTTTTACCAGTAAAGCTTTCTAATACTCTTACAGGTTTTCCGTCTTTATCAAATTGTTGTTCTAAAAATAAATTTTTTAAAGCTTGACTTTTTGCTAAATCGCCTAAAGGCATTATTTCATACAAAGCTTCCGCATTTAATTTAATATAACCATAATAATCTGTGTTATTAAAAGCGCGTAATTCAGTAGACACATCTTCATAAAGCATGTTTCTTACAGCTATTTTATATTTTTCCCTAAAGTTCTTACCTTTTTTAATATCAATTTGAGGAAGCATTGTTCCTAATGTTTTTGTAGCCGCCTCTAAAGCTTTTATTTGTAGTTCATTTGAAAGATTTGCTCTATCTAAAATGTTTCTTTTTTCTTGAGTTTTTGCTACTTCAAGTTCTTTTTCTTGTATTTCTTCTCTTTCTACTTGCTCTGGTAGTGTTTCTTGTGCGGCAACATCTACTCTTTCAGTTACATCATCAGTAAATTTTTGACCAAATAAATCGCTTGCGAATGCATTCATTCTTAACGGAAGTAATCTTCCAACATAACCAGACAGCGTACCACGCCCGTCAAAGCTGTTTATAAGGTCTATAACGCCTCCTTTTTGATAAAGAGCATTCTGTATTAAGTCTTCTTTTAAAACGCTAAAATCAGGCACGTTTTTATATTTTTGAGACAGCTTAGTTACTAAAGGCTCATACATCATGGCTATTTGAAAAGCACCATCTCCTTTGCTATACGCATCATCAATTTCTTTTGCTGTTGTTTTACTAAATTTAGTTCCCAATGTTTTACTTACAACTTTGTTTAAAACGTTTTCAAGTTTTACAGGGGCTTTACCATAATGAGCACTTTTATTAAAATCTTTTACAAAATTAAATACACCCTCCCCTTCATTATCTTTAAACTTAAATTTAGTTGGTAAATAATTGTTTACAAATTTTCTTATAGCATTTAATGAGTTTGCTTTTACAAATTGGCCGTCTGCTATAACATCTGACATAGCGTTCATAGCCTCTTCATAATAGTTTTCGTTTTCAACTATTTCACCTTCAGGGTTTTGCTCCCTATAACTTTGATCTATTCTAAATTTTACACGAGCATGTAAATCTTTGTCGTTTCTTTTTAAATAAGCTAATAAATCTTTTCCTGCTTGTGTAACATTATCAGTACCATATTTAATTTTTGCTTGTATATGCAATAACTCGTGAGCAAACACACCTATTCTTTTGTTTTTAACTGCATTAGGCATGTGAACTATTACTGTGTTTCCTTCTTGCATAGCCTCTAACTCACCGTCTTCTAAAGCCTTTTTAGCTTTCGTTATATCAGCTTGTGTTGCTCCCGCATCCTTTAATGCTTGTATAGTTTGTTCTACTGTCTCTGTTTTTACAAAGTTTACATCAAGCCCATTGCTTTTTGCATAAGACTTAGCATTAGCCTCTCCTTTTTCAATTTTTTCTTTATAAGCATTATCTATGTAATTTTTATAAGCTTGATCTTTTATTTGTTTTTCTGTTAATCTAGCGTATGGAGTTGCATCTTTTCTTAAATCTTTTTTAGCTTGATTGTATAAAGATTGTTTGGATGTTTTACTTAAACTATTATATTGATCAAGCAAATTTAATTCACTGTTATTAAGCATACGAGCTTCATACATTTGATACCCTAAAGTTGAGTCAAATTTAACAGCTGTAGCATCTGCAAGAGCTCTTGTTTCTTCTTGTAAGTCTTTATCTGTTAATATATTTTCTCTTCTTTCAATTAAATTATCATATCTTGCTTCTAATTCTTTTTTTGCGGCATCTAATTCTGCAGGTGATAAATCAGTGTTAAAACTTAATTTTGAAAATCTATCATTGATTTTTCTCATTTCCCTGTTTAACTCTCCTATTTCATAAGCTTGCTCAATACTAATATCCTTTCCTAATCTTGCTACTATATTAAATTTTATAGCACTCATTTCTCCTGTTAATTCTTCAATTAGTTCTTGAACTTCAGGATTTTTAGTTGGCATTTTAATATTACCATCAGGTGCATTTTCAAGCGAAGTAATACCCGTAAGCTCTCTTAGCTTTTGAGTAATTTCTTTCATTCTAGTATATTCAGATCTTGTAGCTAAAGACATTGCAACAGCTTCATTTACCGCTTTAGCAACCGGTGCCCCTGCAATTCCAGTACCCATCAATGCTCCTTGCGCAAACGATTCTAATCCTCCTTCAAATAAATTTTTATCTTCTCCTAATATAAATATATCACCAAAGTTTTGAGTTAATGTAGTTGCAAGCTCTGAACCTCCCTCTTTACCAAAACCTTTACTAAGTTGTGTTCCTGCAAATTTAAATCCCTCTTTAATTGTAGTAGGTGGTAAACTTTTTAGAGCTGATTTAACACCTTTTAATAATGATAATGTACCTAATCTTTCAAATACTACTTCAGATATTGCATATAATCCTTGTAAGCCTATTTGTTCTATGTTAGATAAATTTAAAGTTTCTTTATCCTTTTTCATTTGGCTTTCAATCTCTACTCTTTGTTCGTCTGAAACTCCTTCTGCTAAAAGTTTTTCATTAGCTATCATTCTTTCTACTGCATTTTTTTGATTTATAGCAATATCAATACCTGCGCCTCCAGCTCCTGATAATCCAAATAAAGGCAAAGCAGCTGGTCCCGTAAAAGCCATAGTCAAAGAGGGTATTAAATTTGTGCTTGATCCAGCAACCCACCTACCAAAATCTTTTGTTGTTTTAACCTCGCTTATTTCAATAGGTCTTTGAAACGATTCTGTTTCTTTTTTCATTCTTTCCGCGAGTGTAACAATACCTGTTTGACTTTCAAGCATTTTGTTTCTTTGAGCAGGAGTACTTTGGCGAGCAATAGACGACATTGCTTGTGCTTCGCTCGTTCCCATTCCTGATACTTGAGCAATTTGAAGAGTAGTATATAATATGTCTGTACCTAAGCTTTTAAAACTAGTTCTTAATTGTTCTAATCTATTATAGTTAGCTAAAAAGTCACTTACAGCTAATGGCAAAAATTCTTTTTCTTTAGCGCTTGTAGATAGTGCTATTTGTTTTTCTTGAAGCCTATTAGTTTCTTCTATAAATTTTATTTGTAAGTTTTTAGCTTTTGCGTGTAGTTCGCGAGAAGTTGGGTTTGCTAAAAAGTTTTTTATTGCTTTTTCTAAAACAGGGAGGGATATTTTTTCATGAGTATTATAATCTTTTTCAAATTGATTTACAGATTTTTCTAACTCATTTTGTTCTGACCAAGCTATTGCTCCTAAGTCTTTTCTTTGCGTAGAGTTTAAATTATATGCAAAATCATCAGACTTGTTTGAAGCATATTTTGTTTTTTTCTCTTGCTTTAATTCTTCTAATTCTTTTTCAGTATAATCAGGCATTACGCCATCTTCTTTAAATTTTAAATAACGCGCTTTATCTTTTTCATTTCTAAAAGGAAGTTCTTTTTTAAAAGTAGTAGTAGCTAATGGGTCAACACCTGTTTTGAATTGAAATGCTCCTAAATCTCCTCCTTTTTCTTTTTGACTATTTTCAATATCTATAAACTTTTCATACCTTGTTAATTCATCAAAAAGTATATTATCATCACTAAGCTCAGTGTCAGCTATTGAAATATTTTTTAAATATTCTTCATATAATTCAGAATTACCTTCTTTATTACGCGCTATTTCAGTGTAGTTTTTATTTCCGTTAGTATTTAAAAAGTCATTTAAAACTTTAGCTTGTCTTGCTAAATATTCTGGTGATTGCTTAGGACCTACTTTAATTCTTCCTGTTTCAACTAAATCTCTTCTACCTGATCCATATCCTTCACCTGGAATAAATCTACCACTACCAGAAGATAATATAATTCCGTTTCCTATATTAGCTTCATCTATTTCAATACCTAAACTATTAAGCTGACCTTTAAATTTAGAGTTTATATCCTCTTCATTTTCTAAAAGATCTTCAGCTTTAAAATAATCTATATATCCTTCTGGCTTATCCTTTTGTACAGGCGGTTTTGCAATCGGAGCTACAAGTCTTTGTGATTCCGATAAAGAAGTTCCCGAGGCTAACCCCGAAGCGGCTGCCACGTTTCTTGGTGCTACAGTTGCAGCTGGTCTTGCAACACCCTTTGTCTTTTCCAAGCTTAGAAGCTTTTGTTTTTCGGCTTCTACTCTTTTTTTAATTTCTTCTTCTGACAAACCTTGATCAACAAGATCGCTTAGTAAAGCATATAATTTTTGTTTTATTTCTTCGCTCATAATATTAAAGTATTAATTATCAAGCCCCAATATTTGAGCTAAGTTATATTTTTTACTTAAGTTTTCAATAAATGTTTCAAAGTCTTCTCCTCCTCTAGCATATGTATTTTCTAACTCTTGCGCTGTTATGGAAGTTCCATCAGGTTCAGTTATGTTCTCTAATTCAAATACTTTTTCATATATATCGAACAAAGATGTTTTACCATTAGTTAATGTCATTTCAAGCGAAACTCCTTTAGAATCTTTAGCAATAGCGTTAGAATCAAATTTAAATATACCAAACAACTCGCCATTTTCATCACGTTTATAATCACGTCTAGGATAATTTCCGTCTGCGTCCTTTTGTGTTGCTAAACTCATTTTTAAACCTAAATTTTCTGATAGCCATGATTCTGTTTGCGGAAATCCTGTTTCAGATAAATCTAATAACATTCTACCTGAATCATAAGCGTTTTCAGAATTATAAGATATTTTATCAAACGAATCTATAGCGCCTCTCATACCGGTTAATCTTCTGTTTCTTGCTGCTGCAAATTGAAGTTCTGTTCTAGTTGGTCCGGATTCACCTTTTACTGTAGGCGGTTTTTTACCTTGACTTATAGAGCTTAACTGTTCTTTTATTCCAGTACCTTTTGTAAAAGTATAACCTTTCACATCTTGATTATAAATAGCACTAGTAGTTCCCATATGTGTTAATTCATCTAATGTATATTCATGTACAATTTCAGCTAAATTAAACACCTGCCCCTCTTCAATATCTTGTAGGCGTATAGAATTATTTATTTGAGAATCTCTTACTGCTGTTACGGTTGTAATATATTCTCCATTTTCATTTTTTCTATTTCGACCAGAAGTTATATCCAACGCTAACTGCTCAATGTCCTTTTGTGTGTTTGCAAGCCCGTATTGTGCTGCAAGTTGTTTTGCAATTTTAATTGCAGCTGCTGAAACGTTTACTTTTGATCCATCACGAGCAGTAATTTCAGGATCTATTTCTGGATTTACTCTACCTGCCATTTCATCATCAAAAATTTTATCAAGCTTTACATCGTTTAAATCTATATTTAAAACTTTTCTATAATCTTTTTGATATTGATCAAAATTTCTTATAGTTAAAACAGTTTTTATTTGCTTGTTTGGCCCATAACCCACTCCATTAGCATCTCTTAATCCGTTATCTATAAGTTTTCCTTCTGCATCTCTTTCGCTACCGTATATTACATCTTGATCGCTGAGTGGCGTTATTCCTTTATTAGAAAATGTTCCATATCTTCTTCTTGCATTTAAATCATCTGCATCACCTACTATAATTTTATTAGCGTTTGTTAAAACATTAAATATTGTAGGACCTTCTCCCTTTGCTGCGGGTGTTCGTAAATCTTCTCTAAGATTATAACCTGCTGCAATCAGTCCTTCAATTTCTTCTACAGTATACCCAGCGTATTCCCCTTTTTCACCTTCTTTCAACCTATCAAACGCTTTTATATATGAAATTTTTAATTGACCCGTTTCAGGATCATCAACCATACTAAATCCGCTTTCATTAATTTCTTGAATTGAATCAATAAGCCCTAAATAAGCAAGTTGATTTTCGTCTTGACTAAGTGATATTAATCTTCGTTTTTCAGGTGTCATATTTTGCGCTTCTTCCGCTACAGTTGTTAAAATATTACTTACTCTATTAACTTTTTTTAATCTTTCTCTTTCGGATTTTTTTACATCTAGCTCTGTAAAATTTCTTCCTCTAGCGGCGTCTGCATACATTGTAGCTAAAACAGAAGCGTCATTAATAAAATAATTTTCTATAACATTGTCAAACTGGATATCTCCTGTGTCAACTATTGTGTCAATTTTTCCTTCTACATCAAAAAGATAATTTTTACCTGCTTGAATACTTTCTTTTTGTTGTTTAATTTTTGCAAGTAAAGGGTCCATAACTTGTTTTACCAAAGCTGCTCCATATTGCATGTTTCTTGCAAATATTTCTCCGTAATTTGGGGGCGTAATTATTTGAGGATTCCTATAACTCATATTTTATATTTTTTTAAAATCTATATTTATTTTTTATTAACCTGTAAATCTGCTAAAATCGTTATAAGCTCCTGTGTTTCCAGGTGTACTCCCACCACCACCACCGCCACCAAATGCTCCGCCGAAAAGACCGCCAGCTAATTGAAATAAGCCTCCTGTTACAGCTCCTGATGTTGCAGCTTGCGCAGCTTGTGCAGCTTGTTGATTAACCATAGATTGTGTTGCTAGTCCTGATAATCTATCTAAGTTTCTTTGAGCCATATCAAATGCCATACCTTGTTGATATTGAACCCCCGCTACATCCGCTTGTCTTAATGATTGCTGTTCTGCAAGTTGTATATTTTGTTTTCTTATTGCTTCGGAAAGTTGAGCTTGCTGTATTCTACCTGCCTCTTGAAAACTAGTATCATCTACTCTTCTTGCTTCACCAAATCTAATTCCTTGCAACCTTTGAGCTTCTGTTTGAGCAGCAGTATCTAATCTTAACCCCTCTCTTTCTCTTAAACTTTCTAGTCTTAATCTTTCAGAAAAAGCAATGTCCTGTAGCCTTTTGCTTTCATTCATTCTTATTTGTTCAACTTGTTGTTGCCCTTGCGCTCTTAATTGTGTATTTCTAGCTTCTTGTTGCTCAATCGTTGCTGAAATACCTAATTTACTTTGTAAAGCTGCTTGTGCAATTGCGGTTGCTCCCCCTGCTCCAGCACCTGTTGCTCTAATGGTTGACAATGTATTTGCTAATGCTTGATCTGTTTGTTGCGCTTGTAAATCTGCTGCTTGTGTAGCTACTTGTAAGTTTGCAAATGTATTAGAAGCTAAATCACTTGTGTCTGCAGCTAATCCAGAAAAATCTTCTGCGCCCCTTCTTAAATCATTTAAATATCCTGTAGTAGGATCTACCATGTCAGATCTATCTCTTAATAATCTTCTTCTATCGTTTGCCCCTGTAAATATGTCGCTTCTATCTTGTATAATGCCACTTTTGTCACGAAATCTTCCGTATGGGTTTTTAATTTCACTGTCAGCATACAGCTGTCCTCCTAATTCTTCCATTTGCAATGCTTTTATAGAGCCTGCAAACCCTGGGGTTGAGCCCCCTGGTGTTCCTGTTCCTGTTCCTGTTCCGCTTTGTCCTGGTATTGTAAAACCTCCAGCTCCTGTTCCTGTTCCACCTGTAGAACCAGCTGTTCCACCTACACCTATAAAAACATTACTTTTAGTACCATCAGGGCTTAATAAATATCCATCTTCAGTTGTGACGCTTGCTAACGCTCCACCTTCTATTGCTGCTCTTCCTTTTGTTTCCATATCTTCTACAAAAGCAGCATTATCAAAGTTGCCTTCGTCGTCTATAAAAGGTTTTTTAGCTTCTTCCATAGAAGTTTGAATGGCTTCTTTAAATTCATCCGTATTTATTTGTTTTTTAAATTCTTCAGTAAAAAGATTATCAAAATCTAAAACAACATTACCTTCTGCGTCTCTTTCTACATCTTCAGTTTGTGTTCCAGTAAATTCAGCTTCTTCATCAAAATATTCACTATCCGGGTTTGTTGATTTATAGTTTGTTTTTTTAGCTATTTTATCAAAACCAGCTTGTAATTCCCAATACGGAACATCTAGTTTACCATTTCCTAATATATTAAACATATCAAGGCTAGCTTGTATTTTCACAGGGTCTAAATCATTTAATAAAGAATTAGGGCCAAAAATGTCTGCTTGTTGCATTGCTTGCATTATTTCATTATTACTAAGCATTGTAGCAGCTGTTTCCGCAGTATTTCCTGCTGGAGTTTCTGTTGTTGATCCTCCTGCTAAGTCATTTTCTTCTTGAAACGGGAATTCTGTAAATGCTGGAAGTTGGCTAAAAGGGCTATTACCCCCTAACATTAAAGACGGATCTTGCTCTAAAGATCTAGCTATAGTTCTCGTGCTTCCGGGCTGCACTGGATTATCAAATTTTTCTGCATAAGATAAATATGCTTCTTTAGCTATTGCTGCATCTTCTTCCGCTTCTTCATATGCTTTTTTTGCTTTTCTTTTTTGACCAATACCATTTATAATACTAATAATACCTAGTCCTATACTAAGGGGGTCTACAGCCGCGTGTTGTAAAGTGTTAGCTACTTCTATTATTGTATATATTTCTTCCATAATTAATTAGTTAATAATTCGTATTCACTTGATACCGCGAATAATTCTTTTGCTGAAGTGTCTGAAACACTAAGTTGTACTTTGTTAAAAAATCCTTTTACACCCGATATATCTCCACCAAACAATACTTCATTTGTTTTAGGTAAAGTTTCATTTACAATATACGAGTAATATTTGTTATCTTTCTTTTTAAATCCTGTTATCATTAAGTCTTGCCAAGTGTTTTCTGCACTAGCGCTTGTAGATACATAAGCCGGTATAAATGCGCCTTTGTCACTGTCTGTTTCAATAGATTTTACTGACCATCCTGTATTGCCTTCATAATTTATAGTTCTAAAATACTTTGAAACTGAAGGAGGTTTGTTAAATATTAAATCAACAGTTGAAGCAATCGTAGAGTTTCCGTAAAAAGAGCCCCTGTTAGCATCTAAATCATAATGCTTATATAAATCATTTACGCCGTAAGTATAAAAGTCTGCATCTATACTTCCTCCAAACGCAGGTTTATATCCATAAAATGATGACCAACCATTTATATCTTCATCAAATGTTACAGTTTGAAAACCACTTGTAAAATCTCTTAAGTGTATTGTTATTGTATCTCCTACAGGAGGTGCCGATGCCATAGTTACAACACCGGTTGAAGTGTTATATGTATAATCTGTATTTGCAGCTAATGCTGTTGTACCTCTACTTGTTTGAAATATTTCAATTTGAGATATGTTTGTAGGGTCAGGTAAATTAACTGTAGCAAAACTTGCGTCAACTATTGTAAATGCAAGTGAAATCGTAGTATCACTCCCGTTTCCAATAAATGTATTTGTTACTAAATTTTCTTGTAATGATAGTACATATTTTTTTCTATTATTATCCCATATACCTATTATTGAATCCGCAAGCTTTAAATTTGTTTTAAAGTAATCTCGCATACCAAAATTAGATATTTCAGTTATACCATCTCTAGATAATCTTAAAACAACCCCGTTATTTTTATCTGTAAAATATTTTCTACCTGCATGGTAAGCAAAACTTTCGGGATTTTTACTTATACCATAATTACCTGTATATGCAACAACTTGACCTAATACTTGATCTGAAGACGTTACCTGAGGGTCTCCCTCTGCTGTAAATATAATGTCTTTATCTATAAGTATATTATGCACTTTGTTTTCTTGAAAAACATTTAAGTTATTATCTTCTGCAAATAATTTTTGTATTGATCCAAACGATGAATCAATTGATTTTGTATTAGGTATTGAAGGATTAAACTGATTTATTTGGTTTGTTCTTGTTCTTCCATTGTATATACCTGAATATATAAGAGACGCTTCTCTTGTTTCTGGCGCATACTCATTATCTGTTATTGCCGCTCTTACCCCAAAGTCTACTGTTTTACCATTAAATGCCCCTCGTATTCTTGACTCTTCTATATGCCAGCTTTTTACAACAACTAATATTGATTTATTATTATCAGGGGCTGATGTAAAAGTAATTACTCTTGTTTTGTTTTTATATGTATATCCTGACGCTGGTTGTAATTCATTATCAAAATATACTTGAAAATCCGCTTCTGAATTAGGTACTGCATATATAGTGTCCCCGCTAATTTCAGCAATAGTAAATGCAGTTGCACTCCCATTACCGGTTCCAATTACTTGATGCGTAACCTCAGAACTCTTTATAAGAAAGGTATTATAGTATTTTATTTCTAGTGTTACACTCATAGTTTTATTATTACGCTATTTTATTTATTATTAAGGGTGACTCAACCCACAAGAAACTTGACCTGGCCACTTAATTGCGCCATTGCTTCCAAACTCTATGTAGAACGTTTGGCTACCTAAATTAATATAGCTGTTAGAGCCAGTCCAAAAATATGTTCTTTGCACTCTATAATACTTATCATTACCATCAAAAACAGATCCTTGTTGTGCTCCCTGTGTATGAGCCGCTTCAGGTGTTGTATAATATACATCTCCTATATTACGCCCTAAAGTTTTTGAATATATCTTATTAGCGCTACTTACAGCTATATCACAAATAGCTGGATAGCCATCACTTTCAAGCTCGTCTGATGGCACAGGGTATGTACTAGGGCCTGAATGAGGCCCGCTATACCAATATCCTATAATACCAGATGTTCCATCGTCTGTTATTCTTTTAACGTCAACAGTTATTGAATAAGCTGTTCCCCCTGTAGGGGTTGCTGTTAATGTAAATGAACCATTTTGTGCAGCTGTCCCTATTGAGCAAGTTCCACTAAATGATCCTGATGTACTAGTAGAAGGTGAATTTAAAGTTACACTTGATCCACTAACACTTGCATTTGAAATTGTAACACCAATATTTCCAGTTCCTACTATGTCAAAAGGTATACTTGTGTTAGCTGTGTTTCTGTTTACAGAATAATGTGTTCCTGCTCCCCCGCTTTGAATAGGCACTCCGTGTATTTTAATTCCTGTAACTGCGCTTGGTGTTCCAGTATTTGGTACCATTACTACATTAGCTGAACCACTTGTATCACTACTTAATATTTTTGTTTTACCTGTTATTGAAAAACTACTATTACCGTTAGCCGAAGGTTTAGTAATTTGAAAAGGGCTATCCGCTGTGTGAGAAGTTACATGTATATAATTAGTTGTATTAGGTGTTTGATCACTATAAAATACTTCTGGGTCGGCAGTAAAGGTACCTGAAGATGCTGTTATAGTTTTACTATCCATGTCAGCTAGCGAATTACTGACTGCTCCTGACAAACTTAATATCCCATTTCCTGATACTGTATATCCTACATTTATCATATTAAGCTGTATTGCTGACACATATTGAGCTGCTCTTGTTATATTAACAGTAAAGCTTGAATTCATATTTCCATTTACATTTTGATTAGGGTTGGTTCCTGTAAAACCAATAGTTACAGTATTTCCATTATCAGTTTTCACAACAGTAAATCCTGAACCTCCTGCCCCTACAACAATCATATCCGGAGAAAGATTTTCTCCTGATTTAGAAACCGTAAACTGCATTTGATTTGTAAATGTTGAACCTATGTCACTTACTGCGTATGTATGAGTTTTTGAAACATTTCCTTGTGCACTCGAAGAAATACCTTCTACTGTACATCCATCAAAAGTTGAACTACCGCTAACAAAAGTCATTGTAAGGGTTGCGTTTTGATTACAAGCTGTTACATTTAACGCCACTGTTGCTGATACCGAAGCATTTCCTTTTACAACTGTTATTGCTGATGCTGTACTTCCCGCCACACTTCCGTCTACAGTTGCTTTTTCATTAAATGCTGCTACTACTATACTTCCTGCGGAAGTTGTACCTGTTATATCATTACATGATCCTTGCCCTGTTAATCTTAATATATACCCGTTTACAATTGTAGCACTTATTTTTGAAGCTGTTGCTGAGTTACTTGTAATTTCAAAAAACTTACCATTTGTAAAGTAGTTTCTTAAATCTATGTCTGTTGAGCCCGTAATTTCAGTTGATTGAGTTGGTATACTACCAGTAGTCAATGTTGGCTGCACACTTGGTTGAACAATATTATATGTAAAGTCTGCGGCATTTGGATTTGTAAAAGTAGATCCTGGTGTTATATTTAATGTTAATGTTCTCAATGTTGCAACTGTAACAGTTGATATATTAGTTGCTGCCCCGTTTGTAAGCGCATTACCTGATAATGCAACACTATTTAAAGAATCCGCTCCTGGTTGAATTGTTCCTTGTGTAAATACAGCATTTTCTGCTATAGAAAATCCTGAAGGTATTGCGTTTACCGCTACTGTATATGCTACTAAAGCTGGCGCTGCTGGTTGTATAACATTTCTTACTGCTGTATACAAATAATCTGATGAAGCAGAATTACTATATCCGCTTGTAGGTATCTGTATTCTTATAGTATTACTATTACTAGAATAAGTATTAGCTGAACCGTCAGATCTTCCTAAAGGTACTGATACTGTTTGTGTAT
>TARA_R100001463_G_scaffold39011_4_pt1 | contig 16597 bp, 23 predicted proteins | sample TARA_R100001463 | Tara Oceans TARA_R100001463 (sample SAMEA2622242) | marine metagenome | biome: marine biome (ENVO:00000447); feature: deep chlorophyll maximum layer (ENVO:xxxxxxxx); material: "saline water (ENVO:00002010), including plankton (ENVO:xxxxxxxx)" | depth 40 m
TTATAGAGAGAAAAGATATAAAAGGGATAGGGCCGCCATGGAGCGTCTGGTACCCCCCACTGGTCAGATTGTTGGGTCAGTCCATCTCGCCATGGAAATAGTGGACCAGATACTGCAGAGTCGCTTTCTTCAAAGCCACTTCCTGCGGATCCAAAGCCTTGGGTGTTTGAGGCAACACCTGTGGGTCATCCGGCCCCGAAATGATGAAGGTGGGCTGCTCCTGATCGCGCAGATACTCTAGCACCTGCAGGGCAGCCGACACCTTCTGGGTAATGGGGGGAGACACCTTCATGTTAATTTCAGGCTTGTCCATCAATGCTCGTCATCATACTCCCTCTTCAAGGTCATGCCAGCAACACCACGGTGATGTCCCTCATTTTGGGACAGCCTTGTCTGCCTCAGATCCCATGAACAGTCCTGAGCAATCCGCTGGATCAGCATGTTGCGGGGGACGTGCATCTTGACTTTGTTTGCCCGCAGCCAACTTTCCCACTGACTCCTGACAATCTCATTGGCAGTAAACCCACTCTCGTTCCTGATGAACCGAGCCTCCAAGAAGCTGTCGAAGGGGTTGTTCTGCAGGTGATATAGACGGATCGCGTTCTTGCCCGCCTCAGGAACAGGCCACTTGTTGTCCCGATCAGACCCCTCAAGCTCAATCGCACCACGAACAGCCCATGCTGCAATGCCGGGGATCTCCTTCTTCAAATCCGCATCCAGCTCAAAGTCTTCACGACCTTCAAAGCTGACATCAAAAGGCAGAACCAACATCTTGCCGGACAATCCACGGCCCTTGTTGGGCAGAACTGGGATCTCGTTGGACTGCATCAGCGGCGCAGCCCCAACAGTCACGTTTCTGAGCTGCCTTCGGTACTTCACATTCACAGTCATGGGGTCACGGCCCACGATGTTCTTGAGTATCCGACAAACCCTTTCCCCTGACTTGCTGTCAATCTCTGAAACCTCGCTGATACTCAGCACCTTGCTCAGTTCCAAACCGTCCAGCCCAAACTCGTTTGCCAGATCCTCCAGCGACGTACTCAGATAAGTGGTCGGGCCGGTCAACTGCTTCAACACACTGCAGATTGTGCCCTTGCCACCACGGATCTTGCCGTACATCAACAGCCACTTCGCATACTTGCGCGTGCCCATCAAACAATACCCAAACCAACGCTGCAGCAAACGACCCCACTCAGGATCTCCGTTGCCCCATTCGTGCAATGCCTTTTCCCAACGAGGACACTCAGCATCAGGATCAATCCCACACGGAATAACCGACGTATCAAACCATCGCTGGTCTCTGTCTTTCATTACCCAAGACTCAGAAGTGCTGTTTTTGATGTCGATGATGTGATCTTGGAACGCAATACAATGTGCTGGATCAATATGTTGTTCCTGTGGTATGATCCAACAAGGAACCTCTTCCTTGTCTAGCCGACATAGAGCTTCCAAAGCATTGACGACACCCTCGATCTTGTTTTTGTCGGGGGCATAGCGTCTGATGACAGGACCGTTTGCGGTAAATTGTTCCCAAACCGCATCTTCCAAGATGAGCAGTACCCGCTCACGGATCTTGTCTTCACGAAGAATCTCCCACTGTTGACCGTCCCAGTGCCAAAACTCTCCCCTCCACCGATACAAACCTTGATGTCCTGACGATCCTGTGAAATAATCACGAAGTACTCGCCTACCAACTTTGATAGGCTCTAGTGATTCCAACGGGTTATTGTTCCAGTTCATGTGTTTCCCTTGAGGCTAAGTAAATGTTTGCGAATCCCCTAGATCAGCTCCTTGCTCTTTCTGCTAATCGAAAACCACGAAGGGGCATGAGGCCGATGGATCGGCTGTTTACCACGAGTGGCCGCAGAGCAGGCAATACCTTCAACTCATCCAAGAAACTCGATCTTCGTACTCCCGCTAATCGAGATGCGTTTCTGACTGCAAACGAAAGAAAAGAAAAGGCCCGTAAGAGGAGGCTTGAAAACCTTCTTAACAGCTTTGGTGCAGGAGCCCGCTGAGGTCGGGACGACGATCGTACCAGAAGTTCCAACGCATGGCAACCTCCAGCGACAACTCTCAGGTTTATCTTTCCTTTGGTGGGGGGCTAAAGCTTTTTAGTGAAGACTACTTCATCAAAGAGCTTCTTCCCATGGGAATGACACGTCGCGGGTTTCGTTCTTTGTGCAGAGCGTTGAAGGTTCCGCTCGTTCACATTGGAACAACCGCGATGGTGGACATCACTTCATTCCAACTTGCGATGAAGGCTGTATGTCGAGTGGGTCAGGAAGACTTCTATGTGCCGGGTTGCGATCCGCTCAAAAAGAACTTGAAGCGCGGCAACAAGGAACTGGACACTGCCTACTTCAACCGCGAATGGAAGAACGTGCTTGCCGAACTGCTTGCGGCTCGACGGATGCACGGCCTTGCAACGCCTCAAGAGGTTTCCTCGCTTGCGAGGAAAGCTGCTAAACGACTGACCGAGATGGCTCTGCACGTCAGCGCATCTGATCTTCAAGAAGACCACGAAAAGAAGTCACGGCAAATCCTTGAAAAGGGACTCGACTCATGAGCGCAGCAGCTAGAGCACTGGCAAAACTAGCACAACTTCAACGCATCAATCGTGAGTTCGGTAGAAAGATTCCCGACAAGATTCTGAAGTCAAAGACTGGGAAGTCAAAGGCGGCAACGCCCGGTTCTTCTCCTAAGACTAAGCTTCTTCTCGACCCTGAAGTAGTTGCCTTGCTTGCGGCCATCTCACGCAAGACCCCAGCCGACATTAGCAAGATGTCTAAGAAGGAAATCGCAGAGCTAATAGAGGACAAGTTCCCAATCAACTTCGGTAGACCCCATGGGAAGCTGACAGCGCAAGGACCCCCACTGGGACCTGACGTTGTAAAGTCAGAGACTGGGATCATGGACGCAATTACCAAGCTGCGGGGAAGAAGAAACGTTCCGCCTCCCAGACCCATGGGACCTCCTACGGCACAGGCAGTCAATGCACTGAGGTTGATGCGTCAGTCTGCGGAAGGCAGCAAGAAAGCAGCATATACTGTTTCGTCTGCTGATCTTGAAAAGACAAAGCTACCAAAGAGACTTGCAACGGCAGCGGACATAAAGAAGGCTGCGCTTAGACGACAAGGGACCAGCAGTTTTGTTGACGATGTAACTGCTGTTGATCTTGATAACTACGCTCGGGTTGCAGCAATGGGGGACCAAACGGTAAGAAAGGAGTTGCTTGCCGAGTTGCGAGATCAGCTTCCTAAAAAGGAGTACAAGTTCTTTGTCGAAAGGCTCCTCGCGTTGGGGGGAGACGCGCCTATGGGCACAATGACCCTTAACCCAACAGCCCTAACCAATCTGGCAAAGCTTAAGCCCCAAAGCGACTTTGTCGCAAAGATGGCTAGGCAGTATAAAGACCCCAATGTAGATGACGTTATCAAAAACCTTAAGGACGATAGGGTTGATCAGATTCGGCAGGAAGCAGTAAGTCGCATATCTTCTGAGGTAAGTAACCCTTTGAAATCTATCGTTTACGCCTCGATGACATCTCCTGTCCAGAAGAGACCGACAGAAATAGCGACTGGGCTTTTTGGTCAGCTTAGAGAAGTTGGGGGAGTTCAAGTAGGGTCAAGAAACTACGGCATTGCTGACTTCTCGTCCAAGCCGAAGGTTGCAGTGGCTGGTTTTGGTAAGGCCATGAGACAGAACCCGGACTTCAAAAAGGCAGCAGTTATGAGTCAGGAGTTTCCTGACAACAAAAAGCTCCGTGAACGTCGATTTAGAGAAGCAATGGATAACCCAATTGAAACTCCGGTTACTAGGTACGTAAAGTCTGATGATCAGTATCAGCTGGGAACTGCTTCACTGCCTGCACTTCAGGACTTGGCTGACATAGACACTCTTAGGAGGATTCTTGGTGCCCCCCGAACCCCATAAAAAGCTGACCAAGAAGAACGCGAACATCGAAAAGGTGCCTAGTGGAGAGGAAACCGTAAGGTCATTCTTTTCTCTTGAAGGTGCTGCTCTTGCGATCAAAGCAAATCAGTGGGATGTTCAGGAAGAAATGACGCAGTTGATCACCCACTCACGCGATGCAGACCCTAAAGTGTCTCTTCGTGCAATGGCGCAGCTTCGTGGTATCCTGAAAGAAGTTGCTTTGGCAAACGGATTGATTGGTCAGCAACGAGTTGAGATGACCAAAGAAGAAGAGGGTCACAAGGTCGTGATGACTGGCGTGACCAACAGACTTGTAAACAACCTCAAGGAGATTCCAGATGTCCTCACCGACAACGAAAAACCACACTTCGCGGCCCAGTACCTCCCAGCCAAAGAAGCCCGAGAGGCCGAAGCTGGGTCGGAGGGGAGCACAAGCACTCAACCGGATCCTGACTCTGGATCGTGAGTCCATCGCCCGTAGTGGGGGGCCTATCCTGCAGGAGCTCGGCATTCGTGATCCAGCACACTGGGCCGGTAGCGCGGGCAACCTTGGTGAAAGGATCCGCACCGAGGTTCTGGACGACACCCACTTCAAGGACAGGTATGTCCACGTAGCCAACTTCCTTGCTGAAAACAGCTACATGAGTGACAACATCGAATATCTGTCTGCATTGATCCTTCGTGCAGCTGCAGTGAATCTGCTTGGAAAGCATCCTTCGTGAAGGTTGCACCAGTTCCGATGAAGGATCAGGGTAATCCTCTTTACCCTCTTCCCCCCGACTATCTTGAGCTGACACCCGAAGGGCAACGACTGTCTCGGGTGAACGCATGTCGTCAGTGGATGGTGCAGCACAACGACCCGCAAAGGAAAGCAACGGCCTTTGCGTCAGCTGTGCAGTTCTTCGATACGTACTATCTGTACCCTGACGATGAAGCAGAGTTCTATCCCATGTTCTACGACGATACTCCACTGGAGCCGCCGCTAGGACACTTTGCCATCTACAGGTTGTGGGCTCTGTCGCGTCGAGCGATCGTGGTTGCTCCCCGTGGTTTCGCAAAGAGCAACTGCATTCGCAAGTCTGCACTGCTGCAAATGCTTTCGAGGCCGGGGTACTCTTTCATTTACGCAACATCGTCTCATGACAATGCAGCCCAGACTGCACAGATACTGAAGACGCAGTTCACGGACAACAGCAGGATCTATGACGACTTTGCTCCCGAATCTCCGGGTGGCCGCATTACGCCCAAACGTGGTGAAAAGTCATTCGGTATCGAGCTGATGTACCTTGATAATGGATCTTGGTTCAGAAGTCTTTCTGCAGAGTCGAGACAGCGTGGTGGTCGTCCTCAGTGTTATCTTCTTGATGACCCTGAATACGACGGTAGGGCCGGAACATCTCTCTCGTTGCTTCGTTCTTACATGGAACAGCTTCTCTTCAAGGTGGTCATGCCCATGGTGACCCGAAGAGACACCAGCGTTAGGTGGCTGGCTACTTTTGTGTCAAGGAGGCACTATGCGTGGCACGCGATGGATACTGAAGAAACTGCCTCTGGGCATCGTTCTAGGGACCCTCGTTTTGACGAGTGGAGCCGTCTTGTACTCAAAGCGGAGTATCGAGACGAAGACGGAGATCGTCATTCTTGTTGGCCTGTTATGTGGCCTCTTACTGACTCCGACAAGGCAAAAGACGATCGACTGAAAGATGCTGTTTCCCTTGAGCAGATCAAGCGACTCATCGGATCTGCAAACTACGCTGCCGAGTACATGGCCGAACCGGGTCAGGCAGAGGACCAGCACTTCGGAACCCTCGAAGAAACAAAGCATGGTTGGTGGACTGAAGAGCCTGACGGTGAAGATCCCATCAACAGCAAGACCCTCATGTGTTGGCATGACAAGGACGGCAACAAGAACTCCGAAAGCCTTGCCAACTTCCTGAGGAATCGAGTCCGAACCTTCATTACCTGCGACACTTCCTACACCAGCACCAAGGATTCCGACTACAAGGTGGCAACCCTGATGGGGTACGATCTTGTTGAAGCTTCTCTTTTCGTGTTGGATTGTTGGGCGGGGCAGACCCGAGAGTCGGTCTTGATTACCAAAGCATTCCAGATGGCACAGCGGTGGGGGTGCAAGTCCATCCACCCCGAGGTCGTATCTCAGTCTGTCTCTCTTTACAACACGATGCAGTCAATCGTGAAGCAGAGAGCTGTGGAGATGGCCGGTGTTCAGGAGCTTCCGAGGATCGTACCCCTTAGGGTGGGCCAGATGGACAAGACTTCCAAGATCAACGCCCTCGGATTCAGGTTTGAGCATGGCTTGATCAAGATGCCCCTTCGAAGACGGTACGACAGCCCGTGGTCCATGCTTTTCAACCAGATCGACGAGTTCAACCCAGACGCACCCAGTGGGGGGCTCCAGCACGACGATGTCCTTGACACCGTTTCCATGTCGATGTTCATCGTCAAGGGCCGACAGTACGCCACCAAGAAACTTGATGACCCTGTGGATCCTTGGGAGCAGATCCGCAAAGGAATCACAGTCGATCCCAATTCAGGACTGAACTACGTAGAGTCCTTGGATCCTTCAAAACTGACCCCAGAACAAGTGTCGGAGCTATTCAATGCAAGACAATCAGGAACCGATTCAGGATCAAAAGTCTGACCCCCGCTATGTGACGATCCCTTTTGAATACTACAGAACTTTGGTACAACACTTTTATTCTGTGGTGCCTTCGTCTACAGTACACGAAGGTCATGAGGCAGTAGACATAGACCCCACCCCGGTAGAGGTGGGTGAATCCATCAACTTACGAGGCATAGACTTATTTGAGGAAATGCCCGAAGGATATAGGAAGCTGAATTCCAATGGCGATTGACACTGTGCAGCTTCCCAAGGACAAGAAGTCCTTGGCTCGAATCATCTCCCTCCACATGGAACGGGAGCAGTCTCGCCTTTCCTATCGAAGAAGCATGTGGCAGCTTGCTTGGTACTACCTGAATGGGTACCGCCGGTTCGATGCCTTTGATCCTGTCAAGAACCACATCATCCCCCACTACCTCGACAAGGACGGAAACCTTGAGTTCCAGTCTCAGGACTTGATCTCAATGATCGACCGGGTAAGTGGGCGACTTTCCGCAATGGACCTCAGGCCCAAGGCCATGCGACAAGGTAATTCCTTGTCTGGACTTAGAGAAAGAACCAGTGCTCAGCTGATTGCTGATGCCGTGTTCTCCGAGCATCAGGTTGAAGAAGTAACCAGTCAGTTTGCCAACCTTTTTGTCACTCTTGGTTCTTGCGGCATCACAGGCCACATCAACGAGCATCCCACCATCGGGTTGTCTGCTGACCTCGAAGTGATCCATCCCAAGGAACTCTTCCCGTTCCCCAGCCTCAACGTCGATAACACCAAGGTGCGCGGCATGATTCGCCAGCGCATGGTGCCCCTGAGCTTCCTCAAGAACATCTATGGGGGGAAGATCGAAAGAAACAAGCAGGACATGGATGTGTGGGTCTGGGAACAGGGTCACAACATGGAAGTTCCCGAAGAAGGGGAACTCAACGATAACTACCCTGACCGGAGTTTCTCCGGCCAGAGCATGCACTACACCTCTGGGAACTATGAAACAGATATGGATGTGGTCAAGATCAGGGAGCTGTGGCTTGATGGGCCACGAGGTACCTGCTCTAGATACATCGTTTCTTCCGGTGATTACATCATCGAGGATCAGGACCTTTCCGACCTCGAAGTGTACTGCCCCGTAGGCTTTGCCCGATTCATGGACTCGGGCACATTCCACGGCATGGGCATGTTTGATCTGATGTTCTCTCTTGTCAGAGAACTCGAAAGAATGATGAAGTCTCTCTTCAATAATGTGAGAGACATCGACAAGTACGGAGTTGTCCTTCTACCCCACGGCACCATCAACGATCGTGCCGTTCTTCGTGATGTGGGCAAGGGCCTTCGGTACATGACGTACTCGAAGGATGCTTTGATGGGCGAGGACTTCAGGCCCATCGTGGTCAACCCCCACAACTCGGGTGATGCTCCGGGCAAGGTAGCCGGGTTTGCCCGCGACATTATGAAGCAGCTCTCCCCCCTACAGGATCTGATTGCGGAGAAGGGTCGCGTGGATAGCGCGGCGGGTCTGCAGTTCCTTGATGAGCAGCTCAACCGGGCAATGACTCACCCAAGCTCGGGTCTTCAGCGTGCGTTCGGGCAGATGTACAAGGCCACCGTCTCAAACGCCACCCGCCACATCGTGGTCAGCAACCCCTCCATCCCAGTTAACAAGCTGACTTTGGATCTGGCTGGTGCAGTAATCGACCCCGACACGAGCACAGTCAACTTCAAGCAGAACCCCATCCCCAACATGAGTCAGGTCTCCTTTGCGGTCAGGGAAACAAACCCTCGATCCGAAGTGTCCCGAAAGCAGGAAGCTATCCAGCTTTTGGACAAGAGGCTTACCGACCCCATGGGGGTCAAGTTGCTGGCTCTCAAGGAGGGCCTCGACTTTGCCATGTGGATGGACGAGGAAAAGGCTGCCTACGAAGTTGTAGTCCGTAACATCCTCACCCTTTACGGGTCAGGTGAACAACCACAGCAAATCATCATTACCCCCCACACGTCTCGACCCGACGTGCAACTTAGGGTACTGTCCGCATTCATGAGTGGTCCTGCCATGGGAGTCGCAGCTCCTGAAGTGCAGGACTCATTCAAGTCATACCGAGAAGCGTTGATCTCCTTTATGGGTCAGACACTTCCCTCCATGGTTCCCAACCCGGACGAGCTGGCCGAGATGGGACTTCCTCAACAGCAGCCTCAAGGGCCGCCCCAGCTTCAAGGAATGAATAATGCTCAGTGATTCAAACGAAACTCCTCAGGTTGAAAACGACGGCATCGAAGAAATCTCCATGGATACGGAGATCGAAATCGACGGCACCACATTCACCATTCAAGACCTTCTTGCAGCCCAGCAGCGTTCTTCCGAACTTGAACAGCAGGTTGGTCAGCTCAACGACTTCAAGTCCAGCACCATGCAGCTGATGAGCAACGAGGTCAGTGATGAAGGTCGTATGCGTGCGGCCCGCGTCGTGCTTTCCGAGTCAGGCTACAGCCCCCAGCAGATCGAGGAGTACATGTCTCAGTACTCGGACGCAGTCAATGGGGGGAGCGAAGAGCCCGAAGAATCACCAGAAGAACCCGATTTTACCGAGGGAGAAACCCAGATGAACTACCAAGACGAAGAGGCCCGCAGACAAGCTGAGGCGACCTCAGAAGAGCTTCGTCAGTACCGACTTTCAATGCTTCAGCGCGAAATGCGTCAGGGTGTAAACAATGCTCTTGACACAAACAAAGATGTTGATGTATTGTTGGGTCGCCTGAAGTCAGGCGACAATTCAGAAGCGTTCGATAAGGCACGATCCAGCTTCGAGGAGCAGGTTCACGAGCAAACGGTAAAGATGCTCCAAGACAGAAAGTCTCGGGAAGGCAACTTTAGCGAAGCTTGGGTAGGACCCACCGCTCAAGAAGCAACTGAGAAAGTGCTGAGCACATACCGGACGGTAATCGGTGACATCGACTCAATCGGTCGAGCACCGGAAACAGTCTCCGGGGAATCGACTTTTGCTTCCAAGCCTCCCGTGCCAGAACCAGAATTCAAGTCTGGTATGACTCGGGGGGACGTGGATACATCCGTCCAAAATTGGAATGCGGATGTACTTAGTAGGCTTGCAGAGGACTCCTCTGCAGGTGACGAGTCAAAAGCCTAACGGCTAATTTCCCAAGGACTATTTCAACATGGCTTATACAGTTACAGCCGACTCCCTTTTTAACACCCACAGCGGGCGTATTGAGGAAGTCATCAACAAGAACATCGGCGTGATCCTCCCGTCGATGGACCCCGCGTGGCGGGACACTATCGTTTCTCAGCAGGGCGTTGGCCCCGCATCGGCAATTGGCCGTGACATGCTTGTTACCAAGGTGTTCATGGGCTCCATGGCCGGTGTCGTCGATATGAGCAATAAGACAGTCACCAATGATTTCACCATGTTTGGTGACACGGATTCTGCTCTTAGTTCAAAGCTTCACCTGCAGAATCTCTCGCAGACCTTCCCTGATGCAACTCTGGGTGCAAATGCTACCCCGTACCGACTTCAGGTTCCCATGCGTGCAATCCACACCAACCTGATGATGACCCTTGGTGAGCTTCAGGCCGAAGCAACTCCGGCGTTCATCGGAAGCGTGATTGCTCCTAAGATGGAAGGCTTTGCTCGTAACATTGCTCAGACCGTCTGCAACACTTGGTACACCACCGAGAACGAAGAGTATCAGCTTGGTACGATTGCTACTGTTGCTGATGCTAGTACTGCTCATGCTGACGTGACTCACGCAGTAACTCTGACTTTGAGTGAAAAGGCGTATCATCGTTTTGCTGTGGGTATGCGTGTCGAAATTCTCGACGACACCGATACCCAGACCCATGACGATGCAACTACTGCTGCAAAGGTTAACGCTTATGTTTTGGCTGTTGATGAGGTGAAGGGGTCTTTGGTCATTGGTACCAATGACGACAACAACCTTGACGGTACTCTTGGTGCTGGTGATCGACTTATTGCAGCAGGAACTCACAAGGCTGCAACGGCAATCACCAACGATGGTGCGATTGCTGGTGTGAACTCGTGGTTCAAGAAGACGGGTAAGCTTCTTGGTCGTGATGCTATCTCTGGCAACAGCATCGACGTGGACACCCACGCCGAGCACAAGTCCTACATGAAGAGCAGCGTTGGTGCTCTGACTGAGCACAAGCTTCGTCAGTACCTGCGCGGTTTCCATCGTGCCAAGGACCGTTACGGAATGTACATCGACTGCCTGATTGCATCTGATGGTGTGTGGCTCAACTACGAGTCGCAGAAGATCGGACAGTACATGGTTGATCGTACTGGCCGTCCTTCGTCCCTCAGCTCTGAAGGTTCTGCAGACGGCTTCAGCTTCACCATGGACGGGCGTACCTACAAGGGTTACACCTCGAACTATGTTGAAGATGGCGCAGTTTACGGCATCCGTAAGGGTGGTCAGAACTGGAAGCGTTACGTTCCGCCGTCACCCGCTGGCACCCAGCGTGCAAGCGAAGTCGAGTCCTTTATCCCGTTCGAGTTCGTTGCTCCGGCACTCGGTTACTCGGGCATCAAGGCTCCGATTTCGAAGAGCGTCGGCAACTTCAGTCAAGTGACTGAGGGTGTGCAGCTCCCCGGTATGCTCCGAATGCAGCTGATTCCTGATCAGCCTTGCGGAATGAAGCTCACCGGCTGCAGCACTGACACTGAGTACGGCGAGTGATCTAGATTTCTCCCTTGAGGCGGGGGGAGGGGTGATTCGTTGCCCTTCCCCCTACCCTCATTTTTTACGGGATTACAAATGGCTACCAGCTATGAGTGGACCATCAATCAGGGGCAGGATGAAACTCTTGACATTACGTTCAAGGATTCAAGTGGTAGTCCCATCACGCTGCACGGGCTGAGCCCAGCAGTGACTGCTGAAATGCAGCTTCGAGAAGCGTTTACTTCATCGTCATCCAGCGCAAAGGTTTTGAGTGCTGCTACAGCCGCAACGGCAACCGTGACTTTTACGGGCGCAAACAACGTAGCTGATAAGACCTTGACGATTACGGACACAGCAGGGACGGGAAAAACCTTCAAGGTTTCCAGTTCCTCAACCGGCACCCAGCTGACTGCAGCTTCCACTGGCGTGCTTCAGATTCTTTCTGTTGAAGACAAGGCCAATGCTTCCGACGCAGCTACCGCTTTGGCTACAGGAATCAACGCTGCCTCCATTAACATCACAGCATCTGCTTCGGGAGAAGTGGTTACCCTCACTCAGGATGTAGCGGGTACGGCAGGAAACACGACGATTACTTCGTCTTATCCGAACGCAACCGCAATCAACTTCACTGGGGGGCTTGACGCTGACATCACCATCAGCAGCTCCACCACTGGGCTTGTGACTGTCTTGCTGCCGAACGCTACAACCGCAGCTTTGTCTGCTCCTGAGACTTATCTGTACGACATTGAGCTTACCAACTACCCGTCTGATGGTAGAAAGTTTCGCCTTCTTGAAGGTACGATCAAGGTCCGACCTGAAATTACGAGGTAAGCCGTGCCCAATACAGTAGTAGTCAGTTCTACTGATCCCCCCACAGTAACTGTTACTCCGGCAGACTCTCTTACTGTTTCGGTTACACAACAGGCTGGCCCTACGGTTGCGGTCAGCAAGACCGATCCCCCCACGGTTACGGTGAGTGCGACTGCTCCGGGATTCAGCGCGGCGAATGCGCGGGACTCCGTGTCAGCTACCAGCCCTCTTTCGTACAACAGCAGCACGGGTGTCTTTTCCTACACTGAAGCAACCCACGTATTGAACGACCTGACCAACGTGTCAGTGTCTTCTCCCGGTATCCACGAATACCTCAAGTGGAATGGTATAAGTGCTTGGGTTCCAGATGCTATTGAGATTGCCCACGTCACCAGCCTCCAATCGACGTTGGATGGTAAGGCTGCTTCTAGCCACACTCACAGCATTTCAAACGTCACCGACCTCCAAACCACTCTTGACTCCAAGAAGAACAAGGAAGTCATCGGAATCACGGTGGACGGAGGCGGTACGGTTCTGACTGCTGGGGTGAAAGGCCACAGGAGAATTCCATACGCCTGCACAGTGAAACAGATCAACCTGATCTGTGATCAAAGCGGCAGCGTATCCTTCACGATCAGAACCCGAGCAAGCGGGGCAATCACTGGAACCTCTGCCACGACTGACGTGGTTGCAGTGTCCAGTGCTCAGACCGCAGAGATTACATCCGGGTTTGATGACGCAACGATTGCGGCTGACGACATGTTTGAGTTTGAGATTACAGGAACCCCGGCTACAGTCACACGAGCTACTGTGATGGTTGAGCTAGAAGAAAGTTGATGAATGGCTTTCACCGAAAGATATCTCAACTACGACCTCAGCAGTGGAAGCAACGATGGCACGTCTGAAGCAAACGCTTGGCAGGATTTTGCAGCCTGCTTGAGCGGAGTAGCTGCGGGCGACAGAGTGAACGTCAAGCGCACTTCCTCACGGGCCAGCACAGGAAACATCACGTGGGGCGTAAGTGGAACCGCTACTGCCCCGATTCATATCAGAGGTTACACGTCTACCATCGGTGATGGCGGCATGTTTGAGATGACCCAGCGGTTCATTGTGAATGGTGAGCATGTCGTTGTTGAGGGCTTGGATATTGAAAATGGAGGTTGGACTCTTGGTCTATGGCTGTCTGGCGACTATACAGTTGCTTACCGTTGCAAGGTAACAAGCACTAGCACTGCAGGGTCCATCGCTCGTTGCAACGATGGTGCTTTCATCAACGTCCATGTTGCTGCTCCCATTGCTTCCAACGCTATTGTTGAGGCTTTGCGGGCAACTCTAGTTGGCTGTTACTTCCACGCAAATGGGGGGACGACCACATCAGGAGCTAGAATCCTCAGCCTGAATGCCAGCCACATCACCAACAACGTGATTGACTGTGTGTTCAAAGGCAACGGAGACAGTGACCTTATCGGCATTCAAATGACAGGCGACAACAACAAGATTGGTGGAGCCTTTATGAACAACGTCATTGAAAATTGCGGGATTGGCCTCCAGCTTTTGGAGGGTCAGGATGCTGCAGGCGTAGGCGTTACGGTTATCCAAGACAACATTGTTTACAACGGAGCAAAGGGATTCGAAAATCTACAGGGCACAAACACGTCAACCGCAGGGTTGTTCCTCAACAACAATGCAACCGGATCCCTCTCAGGCGCAGCCTACACAAACATGGGCGACGTGAACTACAATGCAATAACATTGTCTGCAAGTCCATTTGTAGATACCACAGACTACGAGCTAAACTCAACGTCTGGTGGCGGAGCCTTGCTTCGTCAACGCGGGGCACTCAAAAGCCTCTCCGACCCGAGTGTTGTTTCCCCTACTTCTTCCTCAAGAAAAACATTCCCCGACGTTGGTCCTATGGTGCGACCTACACCGGAAACCTCCCACGTCTTTTAGGTAATCAAAATGGCAGACATTACAGACCAAGAAGCTATTGCGTTCGCAAACAACTACATCCGGCCAATGTGCGAAACCCTCAGGTACGTCACGGTTCGGGGTGAGGATTGGGCCAAGAAGTGGAGCACTGTTAGCTCTCTCTTCCCCAATGACACAAGTGAGCTTCAAGATGGCCGCGATGCTGAGGGCATCTCCAAGCTGACAGGCCAAGACATCAACAATGTCGCTGTTGTGTTCAATGCCCTTCTCAATCTTATGGACGAGTCCGCCAAGACTGCAGTAGCAAAGCCTTGCGTTCGTCCCCTCCTTGCCTCCAACATCCCTAGCTCCTAAGGATTAGACCATGAAGTACACAGTCAAGACTGGCGCAATGCCCAAGAAGAAAAAGAAGATGAAGGTGAAGTCGGGAAAAGCGACTGCGGCTGCAAGCACTAAGCCGCCAAGGATGATGGGTGGGTATTGATGGCTAAGGATGCTTGCTATCACAAAGTCAAAGCTCGATACCGCGTGTTTCCCTCGGCCTATGCTTCCGGTGCTCTTGTAAAGTGCCGCAAAGCAGGGGCAGCTAACTGGGGCAACAAAAGCAAGAAGAAGCTCAAGGTCAAGAAGTAATGGCTACCAAGTTCAAGCTTGAAAAGTCAAAAGGTCTTCGTGGTTGGTTTGCTCGTAACAAGGGCAAGGGTTGGATTGATTGCAAAACGGGCAAGCCCTGTGGTCGGAAGTCTGCCACTGGGGGGAGCTCAAGACCCTACCCTGCGTGCAGACCAACCAAGGCCATGTGTACAACTGCGGCTAAAAAGAAGACAGGTCCTGCCAAGATCTCTTGGAAAAAGAAGACCAAAAAGAAGTACAAGGTGGTTAAGTAATGGCTGATAAGACTCAAATTTTGCTACGTCTTCTTTCTCGCCTTAAACCACGACGTAAAGATACATCGGAGTTTATGGACTTTAGCACGCGGACTGGACCTCCAGTAGAGCACTCTCCGATCCGTATTGACCGAAATGCTTTTACAAGCAAGCCGACTCGTCCAGACTTACTTTTTCTTGAGACCCCAGCTACAAAAAAGAAAATTCAAAAGCTTCTCGAAGCCCCTTATCCAAGCAAGAAGTTTGACAAGCTTTACGCTGAACTTATGAAAAAGACAAAGAAGAAGTAATGGCTGCAAAGATCAACAAGAAGACCATGCCGTGCAACAAGCCACGGAACCAGCGAACCAAGACCAAGAAGTTCGTGGTGAAGGCTTGCCAAAACGGTCAGGAAAAGATCATCCGCTACGGAGATGCTAATATGACCATCAAGAAGAACCGGCCTGCTCGACGCAAGTCATTCCGGGCCAGACACAAGTGTGCTACCGCCACGAACAAGCTCAGTGCCCGTTACTGGTCCTGCAAGAAGTGGTAAGTTTCCAAGGGAGAAACCATGAATATCGAGATCCTTTACGATCCAAAGCAAGAAGCCGCCGAGAACTATCTTTCAATGGACGAGCGGCATGAGCTACTCCCGGACGGGGAGTGGATTCGTGCTGTCCGAAGAGCCACCAAGAGAGACCGGCTCTTTGTCTACCACCACAGTGGCACCGGCAACTTCGTCCTAGCCGAATGGGTGTATGACGATTCAGATGGCATTCGGGTCTGCATTGAACTTGAGACCATGCCCCACCCCCCAGACCTGTATCGTGAGGGTCGGCCCACCCTTGACCACTTGAGGTGGCGATGTTGCATGGCTGAGGACATGATCGAGAACATGCACCAGAAAATGAGAGGCCTCAGAAACAGGGAGCTTGCTGATCGTGAAGAGGGCAAGCTTGAGAAGTCTGATGCCATAAATCGCTTGAACCACATGGGTATGTTCGATGCGGCCCACCGAATGGAGATCGGTCAGGACCGCTACATCCCCGAGGCAATGGGGGGAGAATCCTTCCAAGCCGCAAAAGATGAGTTACAATCAATGGCACAATCTTCATCCCGCATAATCACCCACGGATAACCCCATGAGTAACCTCGTCAGAATGCTGAAGCTGGCCCGAGGCTTCAAGCCCGAACTCTCCACCCGAGAGGTTCGGAAGCTCCTCGAAGCCACCAAGAAGGAAGGCCAAGCTATGCGGATTGGCGACTATGACGAGGCTGATATGTACAGCATGAAGGTTGCCCCACTGCTGGACAAGCTCTTCATGGAAGGTACGGACAAGGTCACCAGACGGCAGAACATGGGGATCCGAGAGAACCTCGACGACATCCTTGACATGTTCATCAGAGGCGAAGGTAGATAATGCACGCAACCAACTCATTTCTGTACACGGTCATTGAGCGGATCCGAGGTTACTTGGATGACCCGGATCTGGATGCCAAGTACTCTGACGACTTCATGATTAGGCATGTCATCATGCCTTCAATGACGAGTGTGGTGTCGCGGGTAAACAACAGCTTGTCGAATCCTGTGGTGTGCAGGCTTCGTGTTTCGCTGGCTGCAGATCAGCAGTACTACCAGTTGCCCCCCACTGTGGGTGAGGTCTGGTCGGTATGTACCTATAACGCAGACACGGGGCGTGTTGAAAGAGATACGACTCCTCGGTCGTTTTA
>TARA_R100001463_G_scaffold3387_2_pt1 | contig 16580 bp, 19 predicted proteins | sample TARA_R100001463 | Tara Oceans TARA_R100001463 (sample SAMEA2622242) | marine metagenome | biome: marine biome (ENVO:00000447); feature: deep chlorophyll maximum layer (ENVO:xxxxxxxx); material: "saline water (ENVO:00002010), including plankton (ENVO:xxxxxxxx)" | depth 40 m
GGAACCCAAAGAAACAAATGAACCATCGTGATCTTTGTAGAACACTTCCGTTGAAGCATCTGCCCCGTCTCTCACTACTTTAATTACAGTCTCAAGAGGAGCATCAGTCGGAATCGCACTAGCGGTCTGGAAATTATCGCTTGTGCCATAATAGACTTGTATCTTCCCAGTAGTCCTTTGCCACACCATAAGGGAAGCCGGATACTGGTCTATAAGGGATTGAGTGGCTGAAGGTCTCCATGTTCGGACCTTAACGCCAATGAGAACCTCGGTTTGAGTTCCTAAGTCCACCCCTGCTGCCAGTGCTGCGTAATTACCGCTCACGCCTGAAAGATGCAAATGACCGCTACCGAGTGGGACGTGGGCAACGGGTTGTTTGGAGGCGGTGCTTTGAGCTGCATTCGCGCCTCCGCTTACTCTGTTATCGAGAGTGGCTACCAAATCAAGGTTTGTAGCAGCAGCGTCTCCCGCAGCGAGCATCGACTTCTCTGCCTCGAATGCGAGAATCGGGTTGAGCGATAGAGGGTCGAATGGGGATAGTGGGCTACCCGTAGTTAGACCTAAGCTGAGACCGAGCCGAGACATGGTGTCGTTATACTTGGTTGTATGCGAGAACCTTGCCAGAGGCTAAGGTGAAGGCGGTAATCTGGCCGTAGATAACCGTTCCGGCAGGAATGGCAAATCCGGTCAAAGTTCCAGTCAATTCGGGCCAAGTGATTGCGCTGAAGTTAGCTTCTTCTAGCACCTGAATGGCGCAGAAATCTCCCGTAGTGGCGGCAGTGTTTGTAACTACAGTCGCTCCGCTCTGGCCGAAGGATTGTTTTTCGATGTTGTTAGTCATGAATTAAATAATGTTTGGAGTGTTAAAATTGTTTCCGGTGGGCTTGAGGGTGACTTTAGGCTTCGCGGCTCCTCTGGTGGCGTCCAGTTCTTCGTCGAGAAGCTGGCGGCAGATCGTCCAGTGATACTGGGCGCGTTCCAAATCGGCGTTGTCCTCTGCCAACATGCCCAAAAGACCGTGCTTGATGGCGTTCAGGTTGCCTAGATACATGATGTCGTCCTGCGTCAGGACTGGCTCCCATGCTCGTTTGAGTAGTAGTTTGACGTTCTGAGTAGTTCCGCTGCTGTTGGAGAACCGGAATCGGCGGTAGCGAGCTACTCCGTCGCCTTTGATCTCTGCTAGGGTAGTAACGTCAGTGTTATCGTCATTATCGATGGATTTAACCGCCATCAAAGACGGGACATTATCGAAGGAAATCTCTTCAACCGTTACCTCTTGATTTTCAATCGTCAAGGAAGGTTGATTATTATAGTCAGATAAATCAGTAGTGGAGGTGCTTGCTACTCCAGTAGATGTAACTACATACCTGACTTTTACAACTCCTTCATCGGGCAAGAAGCTAGCACCCCCAGCGGCTATCAATGTTAGATTTCTAGCACCTGACACATACGAAATACCCTCTTTGGTGGGGTGGAACCCGTCATCGATCACACCGAAAATGGGCGCGGGGCCGTCGCTGGCGTAGCCTGAGATCCGGTAGTCGTGCCACTGAGACTGTACTTCTACCGGAGAGTTCTGCAACATAGCCCCTAAAAGGCTGTCAGAATGCTCTGGCAGCGCGAAATAGTCGTTCTTGGTCTCAATAGACCAGTCATACAGAAGATCCCGCCACATACCCATAGCGTAGAGGCGGGGCATGACCATGTTCAATTTCGCCACGATATCCTCATCGGGGCGGACATAGTCGGAAAGGGCTTTGGTTACGGCCTTGACAGTCAACGCTGGCATAGGCCGAATATAGTCGGGTTAGGACGGCAAGTCAATCACTGAGAAATAGGCTTCCCGCCCTATCCTATCCCTAAGAAATTAGCGTAATCCATCAATCTTGCCTTGCCTCCGCCTACAAAGTGCAAGATATGGTTGTTGGCGAGAGTCCATTGACGGTCGTCCACGTTACGCTGATTGTATTCCTCACCCACCCAAGTAATGCTGATTCCCGCTTCCGATGCCCTCACATTTAAGAAATCTTGATCGTAGCCCATTTCATCGGGGTATGGTGGTTCAAGGTTGAGGGTGCGAAGAGCCTCCAAACGGAACAGTAATATACCTGCGTTGAAGTAAAGACCTTCTACGCCGTGATCGTTCTCCGTGCTGTCAGGGAAATATTTGGCGACCCACTCTTTATACCTATCGTCTTTCGTCGGCCATGCTTGATCTGGCGAACATATCAGGTCGCCCCCCATTTCAAATAGATTAGGGCAACTCGGCAGAATAAGAACATCGCAATCTAGCACTAACAATTCCTTATAATAATCTTGCTCTCGAAACCGCTTCAGAAAATCGACAAAAGCCCAAACGGGTTTTCCACTATAAGGCTTGCTCGACTCGTCAGGGAACCACTTCACTTCGTGAAAGTCTGCGCCTACTTTACTTGCATAATCACGCATGGAAGCTACGGACGCCCCTACCCAAGGCATCCCGCCGATAGCAAATGTAACAATAAGTCTCATCGTCTAAATATCTTTACAAAACCGATTACCGTTTGTCCACTCTTTATCCTCACTACCAAAATTTAGTCTCGTTTAACTTACCGTTAATATTCGACGAACCTGCTCGCTGGCCCACGATCCACTCTTTCGGGCAGTAAACGGGCCAGTCCTTGCGACGGTGCGCTAACTCAAGCTGGTGGTCAATGTGCTTGCTCGTATTACGGTAGTCCGTCGCATACGAGATGTGGCGGTAGAACTGCGTGAAAGTAGGCTGGTTCACAGCGTAAGCGTGCGTCCTATTAACCGAGTTGCCAATTGCCACGTTAGGGGAATCCGTTTCGCCTTTTTTCCTTCGATGCTGACCACCTAAGTAGATCTGCCCCCAATCGGTTGGCACGTCCTCCATGAACTCATTAAGCTTCTCTAGCGCGTCTTCCTTGAAGATTACGTCGTCTTCCAGCACCAATACGTTCATGAGGTTCGGGTTCCCGTTACCGTCCCTGTCGTGGATTACGTCCTCAAGGATTCGCTGGTGCGAACGCAGGCAACCCCACGCCCCTCTGCCGGAACCCCAGTCCGCCGGACAGGTTGTCCAGTCACCAATAATAGCTGGATAATAGTGAACCCAGTCATTATTAGCCATTCCGGTTTCCTCCAGATGCCTCTTGGTCTCCTCAAGACGGTCTGGTCTATGGGCGCAGTTGATCACGTAAACGCGGTCAAACCAGTCGGTTAGGTTTTTCACGGTGAGCCTTCTCCTTCTGATACTGATGAGCTACTCTTAGCGGAACCACTGCTGCTGCCACTGCCAGCACTGTCGCTGTAGTTGCAAGTCGAACCGCTAGTGGTGGTGGTTATGGTAATTGCACTGGACGAGCCAGAAGAAGTGTCTATGTAATTACCTGCCGGATCATCTGCGTCTGTACCCCCTGCGTATAGGTCTCCCAAGGCGTCAGTGTAGACCCAACCAACGCCATTCCATTGGATAGTTTGTTCCCCACCTCCTGCTCCTGTGGTGTAGAGACCCCTGCTTTCATCCCAATCAAAATCAAACGGCCCTTCCACCACGCTTCCGCCTGCGTCGTAAAAGTTTATTTGCGCCTCACAAGGTAACGCCATTTTACTTTCTAGGATAGGCTGAGTTAATAAACTTCTCGTTAGCGATGAATTGCTCTCTACTGCGCTCAGGCATATCAAGATGCTTAAATCCTTTGCGGACTCCCGTCAACTTCAAAGTAACTTTTTTGGGCCTCAAGAAAGACAAAGGCCAAGCTGAAAGAACCACGTTGTTCTCCTCGACCACCGCTCCGACTGATCCGGCCCTGTCGCCAGCTACGCCAGTGACGGTCATCGAGTCCGGCTCACATACCGCTAAAAATCGATCATCGATTCGGGTTACGGTTTTGGGGCCTATTACAGGAACATCACGCATCACGAACTCAAAGAGAACCTCGTTGGACTCCATCGTGAACAGCGCACCGTATCCTTTGTCATGCCAGTCCATCGGCACAATGGCCGTTGATTTATCGGAACCGGAATCAGAGGTAGAGCTGGAACCAGAGTCGGAGCTGGAGCTGGAGCCGTCGCCCCCATCCTCTGGCTCCGCGAAAGCGGTTATCCAGTAAACGTCGGTAGATATGTTCTGGTCTAGTGACGGGATGTCGTAACCCGCGTCTCCCTCCGCGACGGTTCCAATTTTAACCCAGAACTTACCGCCGTCGTCATTAGGTAGGCTTTGTTGGTCCGGTGCATCTGGCCCCTTTAATTCACATAAAGTAACAGAACCTGATGAATCGGTTTCCCAGTAAAGGTAGACATCACCACGCCAATTTAGCCTATAGAATTTATAACGGTTCTCCCCACTCTCACCCTCTTCAGGTTTGAGTTGGTCGGGGGTAATTACTTGCGGATTAGTTATACCTGTTTGAGATACCAAACCGTCCGGCCCAATTACCATCTTGTTAATCTGATGAACCAGAACGCCGTAACAGATGTGTATCCCCTCCGCATTTTCTGCTTCTCCCTCACCGACGGGGCAGGGTCTCAGGGCAAAGGGATACGGCTTGTAGTCTGGAGGTTCCCTAGAAGTCTCCACCATTGAAGACTCACCACCTGTGTCGAACGGGACATCGTAGTTTGGGTTGTCCTGTGGCGCGTTGTTTAGCGGGACTGGTAAGTTTATATTGCCTCTTTCAAACGGTTCACTCATCTAAACAACAGGTTTGAAAATCTTCGTGGTCTCTTTCAACCATCCTCCCCTAAACTTCTTAACGGTAGAAGACACAGTCATCTCCTCCGGCCAGTCGGTGTGGTTAGTCGCGTCGAAATTATAAGTTCCAGCGGTGTAGACATAAGTCTCGTCTTCTGTCCCGTTAGTCACACTTACGGCTACGGGTCCGTGTAGAGTCTCCCTGACGCTCAGATTAAAGTAAGGGGTAGATACAGCGATTGATTCGGGCTGCATGACCTTAGTAAGAGTATCTGGAGAAGGTAGACTGTCAGACCACACAACAGAAACGATTGCCTTACACGGCCCCCTATACGCCCCTTTAGAGTATTTGACCCTTGGTGAGTAGGTCTCAGCACCGGATCTCTTCTCCCAGAGGTCAAAATAAATAGCCTCTAAGACAGGCGGGAAAGAGTAATTCACATACGAAGTATAGGAGAAGGCTCCGCCCCCGTCGGCGGTATTCACAACTTGTTGCTTTGTGACCGCATACCAGTTGTCCGAGAGTTGCTGAACCGTCCGTAAAATGCCGCCCGACGTTAATTGCCAGTAGTCATCATTAGGGTCTTTCGCTAAAGTAGAAATAGTAGATGACTCACCATACGGAACCTCAGTCGCATACATCAGGGTCTGCTTCGTGTAGTTCGTCTTTGAGAAAAACTCGTCGTAGTCCAGCCGATACATGGGGACTTTCTTCACGTAGACCCGCTGCTCGATGACATACAGACCGTTAAGCACCTTGTCGTTAATCGGGATCTGCTTTCGCTGTGCCAGAACATACGTATCGTTATAATTGTGGCCAAGTTCATCGACTCTAGCGGATGAGGGGAACTTATCGACCGGAACATTGGGAATAGTAGCCCCCATCGCGGGAAGTTCTGGGTCAAACTCGCTACGGCGGATCACGTAGTCACGCGCCACGGCGTCGAACTTAGTTCCTCCGATGTCAGCTTCAGTGTGCGACCAGTTATCGTTGTCCTGATCAAGCTGGTCAGCCGCGTAATAGTAACGGTAATACCGAGTCTGTTGTTTAGGGTCAGCGGCCTCGACGTGAACCAGTCTGTGGTTAGGCCACTTCTTGGAGTCTGGGTGCTTGCTACCGTATTCCGGTATGTCTGTTCCGACCCGCTCTGCGTCTACGGACTCAAAGAATAGGATGTCGTTGACGTTCGGCGTAGGGAACGTGACGACTGACTGTCTCTGCGGTGATGGGTTAAGGGCCATATCCGTTTATATCCGTTTAGGAGGTTGCGACTTTGATGACGGCGAAGTTTACTTTTAGGGAGACACTTGACGCAGCAGCACTAGTAGAGTGGTTTATTATCGCTATATTACAACTGCCTGCTGCTGTCGCGGTTACCGCAGCAGATAAATTAGCATTACCATCTTGTAAAGACACAATTACAACATCGTTAATTCCTATGCTGCTGTTTGTTAAAGTGAAGTTATTGATCGAGCTAATGCCGTAATTGCCTGAAGGTAAACAGGTGATTACTCCCGAAGGGGCATTCAAGGTAACTCCTTCAATAATGCTGGTCCCTTGAGTTACTACACCGCCTGATGAGTATCCTAAATCGGCACTGGCGAGGATGTCGGGCGCGGTGACATCTCCATTTGTCACAGAGACATTACCAGTTCCAACGGTAACATTGCCTACTGTCGTGGTAATATTCCCTGATGTCGTTGTGATACTTCCAGATTGCGTGGAAATATTGCCTGATGTTATGGTAACATCTCCAGATGTTATGGTAATGTTCCCAGTTGTAATGGAAATAGTGCCAGTAGCTGAAACACCTCCGGTGACTGCGATACCAGTAGCAGAGGTTGAGAGCTTAGAAGCATTGTCGTGATACAGGGAAACCGCCCCGTCTGCCACGCATGTAACGAAAGTCTCGCCAGTATATTTCTGTAAGTTGAGGTTAGCCCCTCGGATATTTAGGTTTCCTGTTCCTTTATCGTCAATGTAACTGTTACTTGCGTCGTGGTAGATCTCAAGATCCTGAGACGCTCCTACTTGGATTTTTACGTCATCGGAGAACTGGATGTTTTTTGAAAACTTCGTAACCACATCACCCCCGTCTATTCTTATGTATTCTACTGGGGTTCCACCAGTGCCACTGTCGGCATAAAACACAATGTCTTTGTCGGCTTCCTCAGAGACTATCCACAGGTCATTGTGTTCAGCCTGAATCCGCGATTGAGTGTTGTCGTGGTATATTTGAAGGTCGCTACCCGTCCCAAAAATAGCCTTTTTACTGTCCAAAAAAGACTGGTCACCGCTCATTGTCAGGCTAGTGCCAATACCTAAAGTGCTAACCGTAATGGTCGCGTTTCCATCACTTGTCGTCGCGCTAGTGATCGAGTTAGGTCCAGCCGCGCCATCTGCTCCTGCCGCGCCTGCCGCTCCTGCTGGGCCTGTTGGTCCGGCTACAGTTGAGGCCGCTCCGGTCGGGCCTGAAACAAGGGTAAGCTGGAAGTCGGAGTCCGATACGGTAAGGCTGTGGCGAAGTGTTTCTGTAACTGTTGTGTCCATTATTAGGTAACGAAGTTAGAAATGTCGGTGACGTTGCCCTCTACTCTCAAATCGCCTTTAATCAAGCAGGTCGTAACGTCAGGGCTGGGGGCGGTTTTTATACGGAAAATATCCCAATTATAGGTGGTATAAGCGTCCAGCTTGAGTGACTCTGATCGAGGTAGGGTGATGGTCACAACTCCATTCGCGGCGTCAGTAACCGCGCAAGTAAAAGACGCGACGAGTGGTTTCCCACTAGCGCGTCTGATCTCGGCCTTGAAGGTAGAAGCTTCAGCACCGCTAAGATTAACGGCACTCCCAGACTCCGATATAGTCAAGGTGAACGAGAAATCCTCGCCCCTACTTACAATTAGATTATGCTTTGCTGCTGCCATCCGTCATTGCCTTTTCCACGGCGATGACGAAGTCTACCTTATTCGGCTTGCCTTGTCCAGCGTCCGATTTCATCGGGCCACCATTGACAACGTAAGCGTGTACAGACTCCAGATAGTCGTTGGCAAGGGTCATTTTTGACTGAACCCAAGCCTCAGTCATCCTCGGCGAGCCGCAGCCGCACTGCTCCATGAGCTGTTCGGCGTTGGCCATAATGTTGGACAACTGCTGCTGGACCATCTCCAGATCCTTCTGAACATCGTGGTGATGCTCAGAAGGTTCCTCGGACTGGTATACGGTGTTCATTAGGGATATTCACGATAAAACTGTAAAGCAAACTGGTTAGGGGTCATTTCACCCAAACCGCCCATATCTGCGAGCAGAGACTTCATATTCTCAAGCTTTCCTCGGTCCATGCTGGACTTTGGATCGAATGAGGTTCCATGAGTATTCTTGAACAGAGCAATCGCTTGGTCTTCGTATCCTTCAGACACAACTTCAGCTTTAGGAGCTGCGGGAATTTTTGCCTCACCCGCAGGCGTGTCATAGTATTCTTCAAACAGCTCATCTGAGGTTGAGATACCCTCCGTTAGGTCGGATACCTTGTCTCCGACGGCTCCGACATACTTGTCTTTCAAAGACTTTGCAGATCCGACGGGGTCTTTCAAAGACTCTGCGACTCCGCCCAACTTTTCTTTCAGGAGGTCTCCAAGTGCAGAAAAGTCGAGATCTTCGCCTTCGTCGGCTCCTGCTTTTCTTGCTGCTCCTGCTCCTCTTGCTGGGTCATTCAGAACTTCCTCGATTCTAGCGCCTGATTTCGTCTCAAAATCGTTTCCTTGATTTAAGAGATGGCCAATATTTGCGTCTTTTGCGGAGATCGCGAGATCCACGATCTTTTCAGCGTCAGTCTTTTCCTCCGACGCCTTTCGGGCGGACTCTTTAAGGTTGCCCATCCCGTCAGCAATTTGAGATGCGCTAAGCGGGATCCTATTCGCTGGGTCTAGTAGGCTCACTGAGGGTCCTTTTTTCCCCATTCGGATCTCAGGTCCATAATCATCTGCAAGCTTCGCTGCTGATTGGACAACTCCGGCGGCGGATTCACCCACACCAGCTACTCCTCGTTTAATTCCTCCAATGGCTTTGGTAGGTAGTGCTAGGATCGATAGAATATCTCGCTCTCCTGCTTCCAGCATAGCTTCTGCTTTGGGGTTCTCCTTGAAAAAGTCGTTTGTGACTTTACCTAATGTTTCAAGTAACTTTGACATAATAAGTGTTTCTTTCTGTAAATAGGAACCCCGCTGCCCGTTTTAGAGACAGGCAACGGGGTTCATGTTAAGTGAATCGTGATTTGGGTTAAGCTTCCGAAGCGTCAGTCTTAACAACGATGTAATCGATCAGGTCGTCGAAACGGAGGGTCTTAACCTTCTGAGCCGAAGTATCATAGATCTGAATAAGATCGTCGTCAGCGATTCCGCCTTCTACGAGGCTTTCCAAAGTCGGTGCGTCATCTAGTGTTGGCATAATTCTATAAGTGTTACGCTAAGTAGGGGGCGCGTATTGCACCCCCTACCCAACTAGATTAATTAAGCAGCAGGGGTGCTGGAGTCACGCTTGAAGAGGATCACATAACCAAACTCAGTCTTGATGGGCTTGGTTGCGCTGGCGAGAACACCACGGAAGAATCCGATGGAACCGTCAGGGTTGGTGACCTCATTCGCGATGTTCTTCCAGTCAAACTTACCGCGGTAGTTGACGGGGTCGAAGGTGATTCCGTTAGATCCGCTAAGTGGGTTAGGGATCTGGGCTTCGCAAACTTCAGGGTGAACCACGAAGGCAGCTTCGTAAGAAGCGGTCTCGTAAGCGGCGTTAGGAGTAGCAACTCCAGCGGACACGCTGTAAGGCTCTTCTTTAGTTACTGCTCCAACAGCGATGTTGAAGCGAGGAGCAAGATCGTCAACGAGGTGGTAGAATCCACGGAAGGACTTCTCGATACCCAATGGAGCGATCAGGTCACTGACCTTAGCGTTGTTGTAGCGGACGTCATCGCGGAATCCGGCCTCAGTCTGAAGCTGGTAAGAAGCCTCAGAAGAAAGGACGAGTCCAAACACTGGGCGACCGTTCTCGCGACCGTAGGAGTTGTTTCCGGCTCCGGCGCGGATGAGCTTGTAGTAAATACTGTCAAGCACAGCGTTAGAGACGTTCGCGTCAGGAGTGATGTCGGCATTGCCGGAACCTGAGTTAGCGAGGTCGAGGCCAGTGAGAAGATTACCTTCAAAGGCGTCGTCAGACGTGTTGTCACTGTCGGCATCGACGGTGTCGCGGGTAACAGAACCAGCAGCGAGGCAGCAGGTAAGGTTAGCGGAGACTTTCTCAAACTCTTCGCGGTAGCGGTTTTCCCAAGTGTTGCGGGTAACTTGCGTCATGATGTCCATGATGGCGCGAAGCTGCTCCTGACGGTGTGCGGCGAAGCGGAGGTCTTCAAGCGAGATGCGTGGAGACTCGATAACGGCACGTTGCAGGTTATACTTCTTGAGACGCTTACCGAACTGAACGAAAGCGCGTTTGTCAGCAGAACCAGTTCCGCGACCGCCCTGAACATCGTCAGCAGCGTCGTCGAGAGGCTGTGCGGATGCGCCTGACAGAGAAGTGTTAAACTGGTTTCCTCCAGTAGAGAGGGTTCCAAGGTTTTCCCAGTTTGCGCCAGCGGTTCCACCGCCAGTAGTGGTGGTAGCGACTGCACGGTCATAAACGAGCGTGGTCTGCTGGTAGCCCATTCCGTCTGCGAAGGAGGTCTGCTTAGTGAGATCCAACCAAGGCGAGGTGTGGAGGGTGCGTGAGTAGATGTCGCTGCCGATGCGGTTAGCTTCTTCAGCGAGAATAGTGTTTACGGCAGTGATGCCGGTTCCTAGATCAAAAGACATTGTTTTAAATAAATAAAGGTTTGCGCTTCCGGCCAACGGGGTCGGAAACTAAAAGAGTTTAGGACGAACCTCTTAGAACTATGCAATGGCTAGAGCAACCGGAGTTTCTATGTGCTTTATCAGTTGTTTTTAGAACTATTTAAAAGGCTAGAGCAACCCAACTGATAAGCGAATCTTAACACTGTATGCCGATCTGTCAACGGGGTCACTTCGTCAACGAGGTCAACCCGTCGTAAGGTTTTTCCATGAGCTTTCGCAGATCATCGGCCTTCTTATCGTAAGCTCTATGGACTGAGGACGCACCTGACCGAAGTATTTTTTGGAGATCGCCTTGATCTGGGCTGGCAATCGCTCTGTCGGCACTCTCTGCCCGTTCTTCGGGGGACATCCTTGCGTTACGCAGAGCGGCGTCGCGGTCTCTGTTTCGTTTATACCTCCTAAACTTTGCCGCTTCACGCTGCTCCTCTTCAGACGGGCCGAAGAACTTGTCATACGCGAGTCCTCCGAGGGTTTTTACGGTATCGACCGCCGCGTCACCAGCCGCATAAATAGTTCCTGCGGGGTCGAGGAAGCCTTGCCCCATGTTTTGTAAGTTTCCTCCCACAGTTCCTCCTCTTTTATACATTTCTTCCGCTTCGTCCCTAGCTTTTTGCCGTTCCTCCTCTGAGTTAACTAGCATGGAAGATCTATACGCTAGTGCAGCCGCTTCAGCAGGCGGGACGAACTTAAAAAATTTTGACGCGGCACTCCCCGCTTTTTGAAGAGTTGGGCTGTATTTAGCGGCTTGATTGTAAAGGTTTTTGGCAACATTATCGGGGTTCAACTTTGAGAGGTTCTCTTGGAGAACGCCAAGAACAGGTTTGAATCTACCAGCATTGTCTACGGCTTTTTCTAAAAGTGCTTTGGGAACTGTAGTGGCGTTCGCAGTAGGTCTTGAGAAGGATACCCCCGTCACGTCCGAAGCAAGCCCCCCAAGGGATTCATCGGTTTTCTCCATGCCCCGTCGGACATCCTCAAGCGTCTGGCTAAGGACTTTTTTCTTTTTTTTCTCGCTCATCTAAGTAAACCGTTAAATCGAGGGTATCATTTGTTAACTACAATGTCAACGGGGTCACTCAGACGCGAGAGCCGCGAGTATAAGCAGCGAAATAATGGCGAGTAAGGATGCCTCGTAATAATCCATAATAAAAGGGGCCAGCTTAATGCTGACCCCATTATATGTGAATTTAGGTAATTTTATTACACCGCGCCCAAAGCAGCGTTCACCCGCTCCTCAAAGCTCGCGGTGTCCGATACTCCGGCTCTGGTCAGCGGTGCTTTCGTCTGGCCGGACATCGCTGGCTCCGCATCCGTATACTCAGCTAGACGATCAGTCAGCGACTCGACTTCCTTACGCATCTCCAGATACTGCCTCACAACAGTCGGAAACACTTGAGCGGATACCGCGTTGTAGGCATGGTCAACAGGGTGCAGGACAGAGGGATCGGTCTCCGACGCCTTCTGCTGGATAGCAGACATATCAAGGCCGTCGATTCCGCTAAGGAACGGCAGCTTCTGCTGGACCCGCTCAACAACATTCCTTGTGATGTTCTGCCTAAGCTGGGCGTTGTCGGCTGCGCTAGCGGCTTGCTGCTGCTGCTCCAACTGCTTTGCCTCTGCCAATGCGGCGTCGGCATTAGAATAAAGATGTTCTCTCCGCTGCAAGATGGGATCAATGTCCTCCATGATCCGATAGATCTTGGCCTTATCCCGATCACTGGCGTTAGGCATAATATGAGATAGCTGCTCCTCCTGTTCCTGCGGGTCGTCCAGCGATAGCACGTCAATCAAGGCGTCAGAATCAACCTCATACTTGTCGGCGATCTGGTCAGCCTGCTCTACAAGGGCTTCCAGTGGCTGCGAGACCGCCTGATAATAAGCAGGAGTCTGCTCCAGATTAGTGAGAGCCTGCTGATGCTCATACTCAGCGAGCTTCTCTTGTAGCTGCTCAACGTCTTTATTCTCAACGAGTCCCGTCAGTTCTTTAATCTTTGACTGGTATTCTGTGGATCGTTGCCTCAACATATCCAACTCAGAACGGTTTGTTTTCAACTCAGTCTTGAGTTCCTTGAAACGGTTAGCCGCTTTAGGGGTCCACTCATCACCAATGTTGTCGGTCAGGCTCTCAATCGGATCTGTATCCTGAACCTCTGTATCCTGAACCTCTGGTTCCGGTTCCGCTGCTGCGGGTTCATCGGAAACTGGTTCGGGGTCAGCGGTTGCTTGATCAATGTTCGCGAAAGCGGCTTCCAGTGAAGCTTCAAAGGAAGCGGGTTCAGTGGCGTCCGGTAAGGCGTCGATGTTAGTTGGTGCTTCTACGGCTTCGGTGGCCTCTACGGCTGCTTCTACAGGTGCGTCCATTCGTCTGGTTGGTTGGTTTTAGTGTTGGATGGCCGATTAGTCAGCTTCTCCAGATCATTAAAGGCGTCCCTGTATCCCGCATACCAAGCCAGTTTATGGCTGTTCGCTTGCGGATCTGCATCCAACGACGTGACCGTTGGGCCAGAAGCCTCTTTCAAAATCGCAATAGCCTGTTGCAAGGTAGGGTCGTCGATGATCTCCTTGAGCCTTGTAACTGACTTTAAATCGTTGAACCAGTGTTCCAGTTTAATGGGAACCGTGGCTTTCTTTTTAGCTGGCATTATTCTTGTTCACGAAACTTCAAGGCGGCTTGCGCGTCGCGGATCGCTTGCTCTTGGTCGAACTTCTGTTGCTTGATAGCCATGTCTAGTTCGGCCTTCTGCTGCGTGATCTGCATATCGACTTGCGCCTTCTGTAGCTTCATGTCTACCTCAGACATCTGAGGCTGTCCAGCCCCTTCTTCAGAAATTTGCTGTTGCTGCTGCTGCTGCTGCTCTCTCTGAATCTTCTCCAACGCCTTCATGGTGTTGTTGATCGCCTCTTCGGCATACTGGAGAACCTGCTTGGCGTTTCCGACCACGGCTCCCAATGCAGGGTCACCGGATGCGTATTGGGCGGTCTCGGAAATGTGCTGGTAGAGTGCCTGCAACGCCGGAAGAACCTGCTGCGGGTCTGCTTGGCCCTCGTTGATAGCCTGAATGAACTGCTGCAACAGCGGGACGTGCAACTGTAAGTGTTGGCCGTGTAGCTCGCTGGAGACAACAGGAACCTGCTGGCCTTGTTGCAACTGCTGGTTCTCAAGATACGCGATCTTGGTATCTACCGTCTGTCTCTCCGACTCTTGTGCCGGTACGTAGCGATCCGCGAGGTCATGGCCGACGCGAGTGCTAACGATGTCGCGAGTAAGGTTACGGCGACCAACGTCGTCGAATTGGCCACTAATCCCTTGAAGCTCGCGAAGCGAGACGAGTCTGTTTGCGTGCGATCCATTACCAATGGAACGAACTGCTTTGGTCTGTGCGACATCTAATTTTTGAATGAATTCTTTTTCAACGCCCCGCTTCTCACAGCGGTCGAAGAAATCTTTAATCGCCGCGTCAGGCCGCTTGACCTGAACAATACGACGGACCATCTCGCGCATCAGGCGAGTCCAACTTGAGTAAAAGAGGTTAAGCGTTGAACCACTAATCCTTGTAGCGACATCCATGTCCGCTACCACCTGCATCTTGTTCTTGTACGGTGAAGTCTGGTTCGGCCCATACGGGGACATCGTATCAGTGTTGAGGTTCAACTGCTGAGTGAGATCCTGCAATGCTGGCTGGACTGCGGTTCCTAAATTCGGGATAGCCTTCTCGACGATCTTCACGTTCGGTGACATCACGGCGTATGCTCCGTAGAAGGTGAAGCTGAGTTCGTCTAGCGAGCGTTGATTCTCCGGCTGGATCATCACCGCCGACGCCAACATCGCGCCATCAATCTGCTGACAGCGGAGCCTGTTACTGGTCTGGATGTGGGAGAAGATCCGCTGGCCGAGACCTCTGATCGAATGATAAGTGCCATTACTACCTACTCCATAAGTGAAGAAGATGTACGCCTGTTCAGGCGAATCGTAACGGCTGACCTTTTTATAGAGGAAATCTTTAGGACTGGACTCAGCGGATATGTAATGACTCACGCTACCGTCGATCTCGCGCACCCAGTAGTGCAGCACGTCAACGGTAGGGTTCTGGATGCCCGTGTAGAGATCGTTGTTCTTGATCTCTGCCTGCAACGCTTCGTAATCAGAGAATGTATTGCCGGACGTGTAGGCGCGGCCAGAGGTCTTGACGTTCTCCATCATGACCCGCTTGACCTCTTTGACGTTCCAGCCGACCGCCTTAGCGGCCTTCTCGTTCTTAATAAAGTGGTAGAGTTCGTGTAGCTGATACTGGCGGCGTCCTACCGCGATATCGATTGCGTTCTCTGATGCCTGCGACTGGCGTGGAATGAGGATGTCCGCGAAGCCGCCGACGCGGAACTTCCAGTCCTCCGGCGAGTCGAAGTAAGCGATCCCGACTCCGTGCTTAATAAACTGTGTGCAGAGACGGAGGTAGCTGCTGTGGAACTCCGGCCAGCGACGGAAGAGATCCGTCAGCTCTTGCGCCACGATGTCTTCCTTTGGTCCTGTTTCGCTCCGCTCGCCTGTCGTGGCCTTGACCTCTACAAGACGCTCAAGTGAGGTGTAAAGGTCAACGTAGGCTGAAAGAGAGATGTCCAGCAGACGCTGCGCCTCTCCGAAGTTCAGGTTGGTCTTGAGTCCCTGACCACTGGACGCTAACTGTGATTGACTGTAGGGGGCAACGCCGTCGAACATACTGTCGATCCGAGAGCGGTTCACGGCAGACTTCTCGTCGGCGCGGAGCAAGGTTGCAAAAATACCTACGGCGGCTTTTACATCCTTGAGACGTGTTTTGACGGGTTTGCCCTTATCATCTAGGCTCCCTAAATCGAGGCCGTCTAAGTCAATTAAGTTTGACATACTTGGCGAGTATATTGGTTTGGCGCGTAATGTCAATCATTGGGGTAAGCCTCCTCCATAATCTTCTCCATCCGCACCCAGTGGGCGCGACCGTCTCTAGTCTTGAGACGGACGTATTCTTTCTTTCCGAAGTCCTTAGTATGCACTAAGAAAGGGACGCCCCTGTATTTTTTGCCTGTGTTCTGGTATTTCCAGACGGCTCCGTAAGGCGTTACCTTGTAATCGGGATAGTTGGATACCACCACGAACTCCTCGTCCGGTAAGCCGTGACGGACTACAGTCGGGTTGTCGTGGTTCACCTTTCTATACACACCGTCGTCATCAGTAACAAAGGAATGATGTTTTAGGCTCTGCCAATACCGCTTAATCTTTTTGTCGGTTTTAAGGTTGTAAATGTAATCGTCGTCGGTCAGAGCGTAGTGGGACGCCCCTTCAACGGGTGTCCAGTCTTCTGGTATGTGGTGTTTGGTCATGTCGGAAGTCGGTAAAAAAACTTTTCTCTGAGGCTCTTAGTACCTTATAATATATTATAAGGTACTATACGTCTGGGAAAAAAGTTTTTTATTGGGTTTTAAGTGCCGCTTTTCTAGCATTACGTTTTGCCATGATTTTAGCCTTGTTTTTGCGATAATACTCTTTGTTGTAATTCTTTACGCGATTCTTGAACGCCTCATACTCCTCCGGTTCAAGGACTTTTGCCACCTCCAATTTCCGAGAGTAGCTGTATTTTGTCTTACGGTAATACTCATTTTGGTAGTCGAGCCTCTTTTCCCGATTCTTCAAATAGTATTCCTTCTTCTTTTTTGGGTCGTAATTCGCCATGCCCAACTCTAGTCGAAAGCCAGACCCCCGTCAATTTTTTTCTAAATGGCATATTGTATACACTGCACTCCGTGCAAAAATCCAAGACCTACCGGTGGCGTCTCCCGAACCCCGAACCCCGAATCACTATCACTATCATCACATCACGATACCACGATGCGTGATTCAGGGTGAGTGATCAGGGAATCATGATGAGGGATTCAGTGGTCGGGTGATCGGCGAGGAGGCGGGGCGTTGATATGCATCAGGTCTGACCTGACCTGACCTGACCTGACCTGACCTGACCTGACCTGACCT
>TARA_R100001463_G_scaffold47551_2_pt1 | contig 16567 bp, 17 predicted proteins | sample TARA_R100001463 | Tara Oceans TARA_R100001463 (sample SAMEA2622242) | marine metagenome | biome: marine biome (ENVO:00000447); feature: deep chlorophyll maximum layer (ENVO:xxxxxxxx); material: "saline water (ENVO:00002010), including plankton (ENVO:xxxxxxxx)" | depth 40 m
AACCAACCGCACGTAAAATCTAAACCTGGTTGCCCCAACGATTTGTTGGGAGTGTTACAGAGTGTCATAACTTTCAATCATTACTTTTATGAAATTGGTATTCGTCCACAGGCATGGACAAATTACCATCCTCCACCTATCTAACTTTGGAGAGCAACGGCAAGTCCCGATACACAGCCGTGGTAAACCTGAGTCGGAGTTGGAAGGTGAAAAGCCAACTATAAAAAAGCACTATGGATACAAAAGAATCTATGGAAAAACTCATTCAAGTTTTGGACGAGTTTTCAAAACTGGATCGTGAGATGCCAGTTCAAACAATACTTTCGTTTTTGATACCTTGTAGTACTTCAAAACCAATTCCTATCAAGCAGATTGCTGCTAGAGCAGGGATGCAACAATCAAGTGCTTCACGCAACGTGATGGCACATACCGATATTAACCGTCAGAAGGGTAAAGGACACGATACTTTACGGACTTTTGAGAATCCTGCATTCAGGGTTGAGAAGTTAGTTGAGTTAACTCAGAAAGGTGAGTTACTCAGGGATAAGATTGTCGCAATAATGAATCAATAATATCTATGCCGATAAAGCAACGAGGAACCTCGTGGGAAGCATCATTTTCCTACGAGGGCAAACGGTATCGCAGGAGTCTAGCCACTCATGCATTGTGTGCAGAATGGATCGAATCCAGAAAGTACGAACTCAAGAAGGGTATCACAGTCTACTCTGAGTCAAAGGACAGTGATAATTGGTCCCTCAAAAAAGCCTTTGATAAGGTTTTTGAACTTGAGTGGAACGGTCAGAGATCCCAGAAAGAAAACATCTACAAGATGAGACAAATCTTGGATTACTTTGGAGAAACTAGGCCGATACGATCCATCACAACTGAAGATGTGGATGAATGGACAACTTCTCTCAAGAACAGAGGAGACAAGAACACAACCATCAACAGGAAACTTGCTGGACTCCGTAAAGTCTTGAAGTTTTCACTGAAGAGAAAGAAGATTGATGAATGTCCTTATTTCACTCTTCAAAGCGAAAAGGAGAATCAGAGATACCGTTGGATCACTGATGAAGAGGAAAGGTTAATCCTAGAGTATTTTAAAAAGGACAGAGAGATGACAAGATTCTTCGTTATTCTGGTGGATACTGGAATGAGAAGAGGAGAATTATTGAATCTCACTAAGAACGATGTGAACTTTACTAATTCAATGGTTTCTATATGGGAAACCAAAGCAGATCTTCCAAGATCAATCCCAATGACTCCCAGAGTAATCGCCATGATGAGATGGTGTGTGAATGATAGTTCTCACAAATTATTTAACAAAGGAGTCCATTACTATCGATGGAGATGGGATAAGATGAAGGAAGAACTAAACCTTAAGGATGTGGTGATTCATACGCTTAGACATACCTTTGCATCAAGGCTTGCCCAACGTGGAGGTAACATCTACCACATACAGAAACTTTTAGGTCACCGTGACATTTCCAACACGATGATCTATGCCCATTTATCACCCCAGGATCTAGCATCATGTATAAAGCTCTTGTGCTAGTCCTCGTGTGTCATATTTGTGTCATAAATGTGGCACGATGTGTCATTTACAAAAAAAGGCAATCCGTAAGTTACTGATATCATTAAGCCGAGGTGGTGAAATTGGTAGACACGCCAGACTCAAAATCTGGAGTGCTATTAATGCACCTCTGCAATAAGTCACAAGTAACTCACCTTATTACCTTTTTTCCCAGACAATACCTTTGATGCTAGAGTGCATCAATATTGGTCCTTTTTAACCCTTGTGTCATAGATGTGTCAAATGAACGAATGGTTTGATGGTGGAAAAGAGTATTGGAGAGACTTGGTAGAGAAGCAGATCAAGATTGAAGAGGATATGACTTCCAACTCAATCGAGAGGTTCCATAAGTTTGCCAATAGAGCAAAGGAAACTGGAACTGAGTCTAATGCACTTCATGGAATTATGCTCATGAAGTACTCAATAGAAAACCTTTCAAAATTTATAGAAAATTTTTTGGAGGATTCAAAAACTGGAAAAGCTGGACGAAAGGTATCTTCAGCACCAATCATTTCCATGTTAGATCCAGATGTCTCAGGATTTATCACTCTTAAGACAGTGATGAATAGAATTTCTACTTCACAACCCTTAACTGCACTCAGTAACCAGATTGGTCAAGAAATATGTGATGAGATTAGATTTAATATTTGGAAAGAGACTGATAACAAAACTTTTGCGAGACTTTTGAAAAGAGTCTCTAGAAGAACTGCTAATAAACAGTACAAAAGGTTTGGTCTTATAAAAAACTGTACGAGATTTATTGAAACTGAAAACTTAGAACTACTTTCTAGACAAGAACGGATTCACGTAGGAATTAAACTCATTGAGTTGTTGATTGAGTCCACTGGATTAGTAGAGATGTTCCTAGCAGATAAAAGGAAATCTGCATATATGGTGCAACCTACTGAGAGCACGTTAAGGTGGATAGAAAAGGTTAACCTTCAGGGTCAGGATTTGTATCCATCATACTCACCTATGGTTGTGGTCCCTGAACGATGGAGCAATCCAGAAAATGGAGGTTATCTGAACAAGCGTATTCCTTTCGTCAAGACATGGAAGAAGGATGGTCTAAAGATATTCAAGAACAGAGATCTTTCTTTTGAATACGGTGTAATTAATGCACTTCAGGGTACATCTTGGAAGGTCAATAAGAAGGTCTTGGATGTCATGGAAAGAGCGTGGGACATGAGTAGAAATTGGGATGGTATTCCTAACAGACATCCCATAGAAATTCCTTTGTGTCCGTTCCCTAAGACAGTCAAGTTTTCTGAGATGACCAATGCTCAAAAGAATGAGTACATGGATTGGAAGAACCTTGCCATAAGTACACACAGGATGAACACAAGCAGGACTTCCAAAGCTATTGCATTCACGAGAACTCTTTCGATGGCGAAGGATTACAGTCAGTACGATCAGTTCTATTTTACATACCAGAATGACTACAGAAGTAGAAAGTACGTTGTGAGTAGTTTTTTATCTCCGCAAGGTACTGAGTACTCCAAAGCACTCCTTTTGTTTAGCAAAGGACAACCTATAGAGAACAAAAGTCATGCGGATTGGTTGGCTATTCATGGAGCTAATTGTTTTGGAGTTGATAAGTACTGCTTTCAGAAAAGGATCGAATTTATAGAGAGAGAAAGTGATGAGATCGTGAAGATAGCAGAAGATCCTTTCCAATGTTTATCATGGCAGGAAGCAAGTGATCCTTGGTTGTTCCTTGCGTTCTGCTTTGAGTGGAGTGAGTTCTTGAGGGTAGGGTACGGATTTAAATCCTATATCCCTGTGTGTGTAGATGGGAGCAACAATGGATTACAGCATTTCGCTGCAATGCTAAGAGATCCAAGTTCTGCAAAAGCTACAAACCTTACGGATGAACCCTATCCTCAAGACATCTACCAAGATGTCGCAGATAAATGTATTGAAGAGCTAGAGAAAAGAAGTTCCAGAGAACTCTTGGCAAGACAATGGCTAGAGATAGGTGCAGTAGATCGTAAGTTGTGCAAGGGACCAGTTATGGTTGTCCCATACGGAGGAACCAGGCATACGTGTAGAGAAAAGATTGAAGATACCATTCACGATAGAGTGGGATCTGGTCAATTGAAGACTCCTTGGATGCATGATGTATTCAAAGAGACATCCTACTTAGCCAATATCATGTGGGATATCATCGAAGATACTGTTTCATCTGCTAGAGTCGCTATGGATTACATCAGAGATGTCGCAGACTTAGCTTCTAAACATAAAAAGATGTTGAGTTGGGATACTCAGACAGGATTTCCTGTGGTTCAGGATTATCCTAACTTGAAACTTCATAGAGTTGGAACCCATATAAATGGAAACCTTATATGGCCCAGATGTTATGAACCTGATTTAACCAAAGTGGACTCTAAAAAACAGAGAAACGGTTCTTCTCCTAATTTCATTCACTCCCTAGATGCCACAAATTTGTCCAAAACCATCCACTCATGCATTAAGTCTGATATCAAAGACTTTATGGTGATACACGATCAAGTAGGAACCCATGCTTGTAACATGGAATACCTAAACAAGATGCTGAGAGAGACATTCGTTGAGATGTATTCGTCAAGGGATGTTCTTGAGGTTCTGTGGGACTTTGCGAAGACCTTGGACAAGGATTTTCCAAAGCCTCCCACTAAAGGGAACTTGGATCTGTCAGAGGTTCTCAGGTCTAAGTATTTTTTTGCATAGATTCATGCATAAGTGCAATTAATTTGCCCTATAGAGGAAGACTAAAGGATAAACCTTAGTAGTCCCAAGTTTGATAACCAATCATGGAAGAATGGATTCAAATGCCACAAACAAAACTCGTTACACCGATAGGTAAAGCTGAATATGCTCACGTTCATACTCCTGACACTCGTTTCAATAGCGATGGAGTCTGGAGTATAGCTTTGCGACTCCCTGCTTCATCGGATGAAGCTAAAACACTCATGGAAGTTATGGATGAGGGAGTCCAAGAAGCTAGTAAGCAGTTCAAGGAAAAGAAGGTCGCTAATCCTCCTTACAAGGAAGATGGTGATGACATTCTGTTTCGTTTCAAGCAGAAATCAATCATCAGATCTCGTGCAGGAGAAGAGTGGAGCACTAGGGTCAATGTTGTTGACTCAAAGCTCAACCAGATTCCTAAGTCAATCGCAGTTGGCAACGGAAGCAAGGTACGTGTCTCCTACACATTAAGACCCTACAAATCAATTAATGGTGCTGGTATCGCTGCAGATCTTAGCGGAGTCCAGGTCATTGAACTGATTGAGTACAATCCTAATCAAAACGAGTTTTCTGAAGCTGATGGGTTCACTGCTTCAGAAATACCAACGAATGAGAAGGAGAACTTTAAGGTCGAAGAAACGGAAGACGAAGACTTCTAAATATAGGTCAAAATTTGAGGAAAAAATTGCTGAGAATCTTTCTAGAAGAAAAGTTTCTTTTGATTATGAGTCTCAGCAAATTCCTTACACTCTTCAAAAAAACTACAAACCAGACTTTATACTTCCTAACGGCATTGTAGTGGAAGCAAAAGGATGGTTTAGATCTCAGGACCAAAGAAAACATAGGATCATCAAAGAGCAAAATCCTCATTTGGATATTCGATTTGTGTTCATGAAGCTTACTTCAAGAGTCCAAGGGTCAACAATGACATGCCAAGAATGGTGTGAAAAATACGGTTTTAAATATTCAGAATCAACAATTCCAAAGGAATGGATTAAAGAAAGGCATTGAAGCTTATGAGAATTCCAAAGTACTTAGAAAATGGAGATCAGAAGTACTCGTTTAAGTACGAGGATTTCGCAAGTGATACTTCTGTCTCTATGGACATAACTACAGAAACTTTGACTGATGTGTTAGAGCATTTCTCAAATTTTCTGAATGCATGTGGATTTTCTTATGTCACCAAAGTATCAGCAATGTATGACGATAGTTCTGGGATAGATAGTGAGGGAAACACTTTCTATGAGGATGATTTGACATACGATGACGATGATGAAGAGGAGGACGAAGAAGATTATGGAGACTACGAACAAAAGTGAGTTCGTTGGACATGAACCATGCCCTAAGTGTGGATCGCAGGATAACTTAGCGAGATATACGGACGGTCATGGTTTTTGTTTCGGATGTCAATACTACGAGCACGGTGATGATACTCAGGAATCTGTAGTGAAGGATAATAAAATGGAATTTATTGAAGGTGATGTTTCTCCACTTAATAAAAGGAAACTTACTCAAGAGACAGTTGAGAAGTGGGGTTACAAGCAAGGCACGTACAAAGGGAAAAAAGTACACCTCGCTAATTACCGTGACATTCAAGGCAACCTAGTTGCTCAGAAAGTACGGTTCCCTAACAAAGACTTTCTTTTCATTGGTGATACCCAGAACTCTGGGCTTTACGGACAACATCTCTGGAGGGATGGTGGAAAGATGGTTGTGGTAACTGAAGGAGAATTGGATGCTCTTTCAGTATCACAGATTCAAGGGAATAAATGGCCTGTGGTTAGTGTTCCTAACGGATCAGCAGGAGCAAAGAAAGCGTTAGCAAAACAACTGGAATGGCTAGAGAAATTTGAGTCAGTCATTCTCATGTTTGACAACGATGAAGCAGGACTCAAAGCTGTTGATGACTGTGTAACCTTGTTCTCACCAGGGAGAGTGAAGATAGCTAAACTTCCTCTCAAAGATGCTTCTGAGATGCTACAGAGTGGAAGGTCAAAAGAAGTAGTTGAAGCAATCTGGGAAGCAAAGGTATTCAGACCAGACGGTATCGTGGATGGAAAGGATCTCTGGGATCTCGTGTCATCTAATGATGTCAACGATAGCATTGATTATCCGTATCCCGGACTCAACTCCAAGACGATGGGAATCCGAAAAGGAGAGATAGTCTGCATTACCGCAGGGTCAGGGATCGGAAAGTCTCAGGTGTGCCGCGAGATTGCCTACCACATGCTACTTCAAGACAAGAAGGTTGGTTACATTGCTCTTGAAGAGTCCAACAAAAGAACTGCATTAGGATTCATTTCTTTATATTTGAATCGGCCCATTCATCTTCAGAATGTTGAAGTGAATGATGAGGATCTCAAGGATGGTTTTGAGAACACCTTGGGTACTGGAAATCTATACTTCTATGACCATTGGGGTTCAATGGATGTAGAACACCTCCTTTCAAAAATCCGATACATGGTTAGAGGATTGGGTTGTGAGTACATCATCCTTGACCACATTTCCATAGTAGTCAGTGGTATGGAAGGTGGAGATGAACGGAGGATGATTGACAACGCAATGACCAAGCTTAGAAGTCTCACTGAGGAAGTCCAGTGTGGACTTATTCTAGTGTCTCACCTCAGAAGACCTTCAGGTGATAAGGGTCATGAAGACGGTGCAAAAACATCCCTTGCTCAACTCAGGGGAAGTCACTCGTTGGGTCAGTTATCTGACATCGTTCTTGGTTGCGAAAGAAATCAGCAAGGTGAAGATCCAGATGTAACCAAGGTCAGAGTCCTGAAGAATCGATGGACAGGGGAAACAGGAATTGCAACTCAGCTACATTACTCAAAAGCAACTGGAAGGATGAGTGAGGTTGAGTTTACAGAAGAGGAGGAATCTAACCAAGATTTCTAATAGTCACTCCAGAGAGAGGATATTTTATGAAAAAATTTTTAGTGGATTTAGAGACAGACGGTTTGCTTCATGAGCTAACAAGGATGCATTTGATTGTCTGTAAAGATGTTGAAACTGATGAGTACTTGATCGGTAGAGACAAGAAGGGAATCAAAGATGTTCTTGAGGTCATACAAACTGGTCATTTAGTTGGTCATAACCTTCTTGGGTTTGACCTTGAGGTTCTAAAGAGACTCTATGGTTTCACAGTTCCCACTCACCAAGTCACCGATACCTTAATACTTTCAAGGTTACGTTACCCAGATCTCCGAAACAGGGATTTCGAGAAACGTGAATTGGATTCCAAGCTTCAAGGTTCACACTCCCTTAAAGCATGGGGATTGAGACTTGGATTTACCAAAGGTGACTATGGTGAGCATGAAGGTGCTTGGGATTTTTATGACAAAGAGATGGAAGAGTACTGCATCAGAGATGTGGACTTGACCCATAAGTTGTGGGAGTTCCTTGATACGGATCGTGATCGTGAGGATGTAAACCTAGAGCATGAAATAGCAAAGATCTGCTATGACCAAGAATGGTTTGGGTTTCCGTTTGACACCGAAAAAGCAGTGAAACTTTACGCAAAGATTATTGAACGTAAGGACTCACTTGAAAGTGAACTTCAGGATGCTTTTGGTTCATGGGTTTTGGATGAAGGAGAACGGAAGAAAGGATTGTACCACAAGATTTCGATCATCAAATTCAATCCCAATAGTAGAGCACATATAGCAAAACGGTTGAGGGATCTCAGAGGATGGGAACCCAAAGACTTTACTCCTTCTGGTGAACCTAAAGTAGATGAAAAAGTCTTATCTAAATTAGATTTTCCGGAAGCAAACCTAATGAGTGAGTACCTTATGCTTGCCAAAAGAATAGGTCAGATATCTGAGGGCAACCAAGGTTGGCTTAAACTTGAAAAGAAAGGAAGACTACATGGCAGGGTTAACACGATGGGGTCAATCACAAGTCGTTGCTCTCATTCGCACCCGAACACGGCTCAAGTTCCTAGCATTAAAGCACCCTATGGGAAGGAATGCAGAGAACTTTTTAAGACAGATCCAGGCTTTTCCCTTCTGGGATGTGATGTTTCTGGCCTTGAACTGCGGTGCTTGGCTCATTATATGGGTAGGTTTGACGGTGGTGCATACGGTAAAGTGCTTCTTGAAGGGGATATACACACTGCCAATCAAGAAGCTGCAGGACTTCCATCAAGGGATGCAAGTAAAACTTTCATCTATGCATTTCTTTATGGTGCTGGAGATCAGAAAATTGGGTCAATACTTGGGAAAGGTGCTTCAGTTGGTAAGAAGGTAAAGAACCAATTCCTTAGAAAAACCCCTGCTCTTAAAGAACTCAGGAAAGCAGTTCAATTAAAAGCAAAGAAAGGGTTTCTCAAAGGCTTAGATGGCAGGACTATTCCTGTTAGATCTGAGCACTCCGCTTTAAACACTCTATTCCAGAGTGCTGGTGCAATCATCTGTAAAAGATGGGTTGTTGAACTGCATAAGTTACTCCAACTGGAAGGATATACTTATGCCCAAGACTATGCACAAGTGGCTTTTGTGCATGATGAGATACAAATGATAGTCAAGGAAGATTATGTCAGAGATATCGGAAACCTCGCAGTTAAGGCAATTGGAGTTGCCGGGGATGCCTACAACTTCCGAATCCCTCTCACTGGAGAGTGGACATGTGGAAGAAATTGGGCTGAGACACACTGATGGAATGCACTATACTGGACAAGCAGGAGAACACCTTGTTTGTTACTTATTCCACATGTGGAAGTACAATGTGTTTCAACCGCTTAACCCTAGAACTAAATGGGATTTTGTAGTTGAGAGAGATGGTAAGTTTAAAACAATCCAAGTAAAGACTATTGGAACGGATAGAGAATACACGAGTATTCAGCATGGTACTAAATATCATGGAACCAAAGGTACTCCTGTTAAAGAAGGAGAGTACGATTACCTTTGCGTGTGTAAGTTTCCAGTAGTCTACGTTATTCCTTTTAACAAACTATCCAGTTTCAGTGCAGTCAGTATAAGAAAATACCCAGAATATGCTTGGGATCTAAATGATCCAGAGACATATAAAATCAGACACCTAATCTAAAAGAGAAAGGATTCTTTATGAGAACAGAGTTATTAATCGATGCAGACATAATGATTTACAAGACTGCAAGTTCTACAGAAGTTCCTATCAATTGGGAAGGTGATTTCTGGACACTTCATTGTGATTTTGCACAAACCAAAAAGCTTATTTCTGACCAAATCCATGCACTTGTGGATAAAGTGAAAGCAGATAGTGTATTATTATGCTTCTCTCATCATGAAAACTTCAGAAAGTTACTGAATCCTGAGTACAAATTAAACAGGAAAAAGGTACGGAAACCTATGTGCCTTAATCCTGCCAAGGAATACTGCAAGGAAGAGTTTAAATGGTTAGAAAAACCTTGGTTGGAAGCAGATGATGTAATGGGAATCCTTGCTACTAAAGATTCCGAAACTAGATTTGTAATCTCTAGTGAAGACAAAGACCTTTTAACAATTCCTGGATTCCATTGGGATGCAGAAAATGAAGTTGTATGGGAGCAAACTAAAGATGCTGCCGATTACACATTCTACAAGCAAATCCTTACTGGAGACTCCACAGATAATTACTCTGGTTGTCCTGGGATTGGTCCGAAAAAAGCTGAAGCACAACTTCAGAATCTAAAGACTGAAGTAGAACTGTGGAATGCAGTTAGAAACTGTTTCATTTCAAAAAAACTAAGTGACCAGTTTGCTATTACTCAAGCAAGAATGGCAAGAATTCTTAGGAATGGAGAGTACTCAAGTAATTACAATGAACCTATGTATTGGAATCCACCATTGGAGAGATAGGAAAATATGGCAGACTACAATAAAGATGAGGTAGAACGAATGGCTAAACGTAAAGCAGATGAGTTTAATAATCCTACTCACTACACCAACGGATTAGAGATTCAACCATTAGATTATATCATAGGTAATCAAATGGATTTCCTTGAAGGAAACATTATTAAATACGTTACTCGTTATCCACAGAAAGGTGGGATCAACGATCTTTATAAAGCAAGAGTTTATATTAACAAATTAATCGAAAGAGAAGAAAAAAATGCATGAACTACCTACACAGTACCAACAGTACATCCACCTTTCACGATACTCAAGATGGGACTACGTTAAAGAACGGAGAGAAACGTGGGAAGAAACAGTAACAAGGTACTTTGATTTCTTCAAGGAACACCTTGAAAAGAAATGTAACTATTACGTTGAACCCCATGTTCTAAAAGAACTTAAGCTTGCAGTCCTTGAACAAGAAATTATGCCATCGATGCGATGCTTAATGACAGCAGGACCAGCATTGGAAAAAGAAAACATTGCAGGGTATAATTGTTCGTACCTTCCTATTAACAATTTACGTTCTTTTGATGAAGTACTCTACGTACTAATGAACGGAACAGGAGTTGGCTTTAGTGTAGAAAGTAAATACACAGATCTACTTCCTTTTGTTCCAGAGGAATTACACCAAACTGATACAGTCATTGATGTAAGAGATAGTAAATTAGGATGGGCAAAGGCATTCAGGGAACTGATTAGTTTACTCTATGCTGGATTAATTCCTACTTGGAATTTAAATAAAATTAGGAAAGCAGGAGCACCACTCAAAACATTTGGAGGTAGAGCAAGTGGACCTGATCCTCTTAACAAATTATTTCTTTATACTTGTAAAATATTTGAAAATGCAAAAGGACGAAGACTCAGACCCATCGAATGCCATGACATTGTTTGCAAAACCGCAGAGTTGGTTGTCGTGGGTGGTGTTCGTAGGAGTGCTCTTATTAGCCTTAGTGATCTTGGGGATGAGCAAATGCGACAAGCCAAAGCAGGAGCATGGTGGGAAGACTTTGGACACAGAGCACTCGCTAATAACTCCGCAAACTATCACTCCTACCCGGACACTGGAACCTTTCTTAAAGAGTGGACTTCCCTATACGAATCGAAATCTGGAGAACGTGGTATATTCTCAAGCTTTAACTCCAGAAAACAAGTTGAGCGATTCAAAGACAGAAGAGAATCTAGAGATGACTTCGGTACTAATCCATGTTCTGAAATAATCCTTCGGCCTAGAGAGTTCTGTAACTTATCAGAAGTTGTAATACGTGCGGAGGACAGTAAGAGTGACATTAAGAATAAAGTACGGTTGGCAACGATTCTTGGGACTTGGCAAAGTACTCTCACAAACTTCAGATATCTCACAAAAGAGTGGAAAGAAAACTGTGAAGAAGAAAGGTTACTAGGAGTTAGTCTTACTGGCATCATGGATAATGAATTCATGGCAGACTTTCTTGATGCTCAACTTCCAGAATTTCTTATGGAATGCAGAGGTGAAGCTGAAGTAACTAATAAGTTCTGGGCTGACCAACTTAACATTAATCCTTCTACAAGTATTACATGCATAAAACCTAGTGGTACTGTCTCACAATTATGTGATAGTGCTTCAGGAATACATGCTAGGCATTCTGACTATTACATTAGGACTGTAAGAACGGACATGAAAGATCCTTTATGTACTCTTATGGTTGACCAAGGAATACCTCATGAACCTGATGTTACTAAACCAGACAATACTATGGTTTTCTCCTTTCCAATTAAAGCTCCAGATGATAGTATCAAACGTAATGATCTAACTGCTATAGAGCAATTAGAACTTTGGTTGCTATATCAAGAATATTGGTGTGAACATAAACCAAGTATAACTATCTCAGTTAAAGAACATGAATGGATAGAAGTAGGTGCTTGGGTTTACAACAACTTTCATAAAATCTCTGGTATTTCTTTCCTTCCTTATAGTGAACACATATACAAGCAAGCACCGTATCAAGAATGTACTTACGAGGAATACTCTGAACTCCAAAGTAAGATGCCTAAACTTGATTGGAAGGAGTTGCAAAAGTATGAGTCAAAAGACTATACTGAAGGTTCTCAAGAACTTGCCTGTGTTGGAAACTCTTGTGAGATAAACTAAAATGATCGGGATATACGGAATAACTCAAGAATTAGTTGATAAGTTAGATGCCCTATATCCCGATAAATTACCAAAAGATTCTATTACTATTGAAGAACTTACATACCTACAAGGACAACGAGTAGTGATAGACCAAATTAAACAACTATTTATAGAGAGCACTCAAGAAGGTGATGTCAAAACATTGTTTTCTTAGTAATGAAAGGACGGTGATCTAGATGTGTGAATTTTCAGGTGATTTAAGAGATGGCGATGCTTCTGATGTTAAGATGACAGGAGTTGGTAGTGTTTTTGATATAGGTGGTCCTAACAATCAGTACTTCTCTCAAAGAGAATTTAGGGATGCTTGGGGAGGTACTAACTGGATGAAAAGATTAGGCATGGACCCAACCACTTTTGATCCACAAAAGGGTTCTTCAGATTCCTCAAGTATTGGAGATATGACTACTATCTTTGATCAGACTACCGCAGGAGCAGGAGGAAAGAACAGAAAAGCTAAAATTGCTTCAAACAAAGGTACAAGCGTAGGTAAGAAAAAGTTAACCATAAAACCAAGTTATGCATAATGTGTAATGCACAAATGTTATCTCAACTTGGACGGTATGGTGACACAGAGATAGCCCACGTTAACCCTCAAGAAAAACAAATGCTAGAGTCTATGGGAGGTTCTGGTACTACGAACCCCATGACAGGACTAAAAGAGTACCATTGGTATCATAGGCATAACCCTATTGTAATACCTACTCCAAAGATAGATCCTCCCAAAATAGATCCTCCAAAAATAGAGATTCCAAAACCAAAAATATTACAAGATGCTCAAGATTTTGTTGATAAAAATACTGACAGTCTTACTGATGGTTCTTTAGAGGAAGGTTTTAAAGATATGACAGATTCTATGTTTACAGAAACTCCTAGAAGACTTCTTGAAGGAGATATTACATTACAAGAAGCATTGGATATGCAGTATCAAGGAGGAGATGTAGACCAAACTCTTGAGATGGGACAGTACATTTGGAATGAAATTGACAGGCTTAGAAAAGGTGAAACTACTCAGACTGAAGAAGGTGTAAACGTAAGTAAAGATACCGTAGAAGATTACCTAGAAGTAGGACCAGACATGCAAGATCTAATCACTACTTTAGGTGATGTAGGAACAGAGGGTTTTGCAAACCTTATCGGTACTTGGGACAAGGATAGAAAGTCTACTTCTGAAGGTGGAATAACTCCAGTTACCAGAGGTGGAGATGAATTAGTAGAAGAAGATTTAGCTACACTACAGTCCGATCCCAAGAGTCATCTTAGAAGAAAGAAAAGAGGTAAAAAACAATTCAGGATATCTGCTCCTGGTGTAAATGTTGGTGGAGGTGGATCTGGATTAAAAATAGCGTAATCCATGTACGAAAAAATACAACTAGACACAAACTACAATAGCGATAACGAAGGTTACGTTAAAGCTAGATACACTCATTTATGTGCTTCTCGTGATGTCTTTCTTCAGAGAGCAAGGGAAGCATCTGCGATAACTATTCCTTCTCTTCTTCCACGAGAAGGTCACAGTTCCCATACCAACTTAGTAACTCCCTATCAGTCCGTAGGAGCAAGAGGTGTAAATAACCTTTCCAGCAAACTGCTTCTTACACTTCTCCCTCCTAACTCTCCTTTCTTTCGATTAATCATCGATGACCAAGAAATGCAAGAGCTTACCAAAGGATCTGATAAGGGAGTTATTGAGGAAGCACTGTCCAAGGTGGAACGTGCAGTTATGCAGGAGATAGAAGTAAAGGCTATACGTGTCCCTGTGTTTGAAGCTTTAAAGCAACTGATAGTCACAGGAAACGTGCTTCTCTACATGCCTCCCAAGGGAGGACTAAGGGTATTTAAACTAGATAGGTACGTATGTAAACGAGACATGATGGGAAACATCCTAGAGATTATTACCCTTGAGTCCCTTGCATACAAATCTCTCCCAGAGAGTGCTAAAGAACTACTCACAGAAAATGAAGGATCAACTGCGGATCTCCGTAATGTTGATCTTTATACTTGTGTCAAGCTTGAGAAAAACCGTTGGAAAGTACACCAAGAGATCGAAGGAATGGTTGTTCCTGGATCTGAGGGATCGTACCCAAAGAACAAGCTTGCATGGATACCATTGAGGTTCACTAGAATTGACGGTGAGGACTACGGAAGAGGGTATGTCGAAGAATACATCGGAGACTTACGTTCCCTTGAAGCTCTTACTAAAGCAATCGTTGAAGGTTCTGCTGCTGCTGCCAAGGTCTTATTTCTTGTCAGACCCAACGGAACCACGAGACTTAAGACACTCGCAGATTCACCTAACGGAGCAATCGTAACTGGAGATGCCAATGATGTAACTACACTACAGATTCAAAAAGCTACTGACTTCAGGATCGCAGAGTCTACTGCAAAGGTTCTTGAAGACAGACTTGCATTTGCTTTCCTTCTGAACTCTGCAATCCAAAGAGATGCAGAACGTGTAACTGCGGAAGAAATCAGACTCATGAGCCAGGAATTAGAAGCATCCTTGGGTGGTATCTATTCCCTTCTCAGTCAGGAATTCCAGTTGCCTATGGTCAACCTAATGATGAACGCAATGCAGAAGGAAAAGAAACTACCTAAGTTTCCTGACGAATCCCTTAAACCTCTAATAGTAACAGGAGTCGAAGCACTTGGCAGAGGTCAAGATCTCAATAAACTAGCTAACTTCCTAAAACATCTACAACCTTTTGGACCTGAGATTCTCCAAAGAGAAATGAACATCAGAGACTACATTGATAGATTAGGAGCATCCCTTGGAATAGATATGGATGGGCTAGTTAAGTCTCAAGAACAACTTCAACAAGAAGCACAGCAAGCTCAACAAGCACAACAAGATGCAATGATGCAAGAAGGTATTAAGAATGTAGCTGAAAAAGCTGCACCACAAATGATGATTGATGCTGCTCAACAACAACAACAAATACAAGAACAATAAATATGGTTGATAAAATTCAAGCCTTTGAACCTCCTGCTCCTGAGAGTCAGGAACACGTAGATCAAATGATCCAAAAAGCTGAAGAAGCTGAAGTGATCCCTAGTGAATCTATGGAATCCTCAAGACCAGAATGGTTACCTGAGAAATTCCAGAGTCCAGAGGACATGGCAAAAGCATACGGAGAACTTGAAAAACAATTCAGTAGCTCCAGACAACCACAGCAATCACAACCACAACAAGAGCAACAAGAACAATCTTCTAGTGCTCAAGAATATGTAGAAAGTAAGGGATTAAACTTTGAAGCTATGTCTCAGGAGTTCTCCGAAAACGGACAACTAAGTGATGAGACTTATGCCCAATTAGAACAGTCAGGAATACCAAAGCACATGACCGATAGTTGGATACAAGGTCAACAAGCTATCTCTGATAAAATGACTTCCTCTGCATTCAATGCTGCAGGAGGAGAAGAAAACTTTAATACTTTAATTGAGTGGGCAAAAGTAAACCTCAGTGAACAAGAGATTAATGAGTACAACAAAGCTATTTCTGTAGCTGATCCAAGTACCATTAGATTTACTGTGGAAAGTCTTAAGTCAAGATATGAAAGTAAAAACGGACAACAGGCTAATCTACTCACTGGAGAAACAAGTAATAAAATGCAAGGAGATAGATATGAATCTGTTACACAATTAACAGATGCTATGAAAGATCCGAGGTATCAAACTGATCCTGCATTTAGAGAAAAAGTAACAAATAAGTTGCAAAGATCTAATATAATGCAGTAATATTTAGGTTGATTTTTTTAACGGAGTAAGTATTGCCCTTTGCGGAGGATAACAAGTCACTGAAACTTAGAAGTAATCGCTAATTTTTTGATTTAATATATGCACTAAAGCATTTAATACATACATATAGCTATTCTAAGGAGAATTTAATATGGCTACATATACTGGTGTAAGTCCTCTAGGAAACAGTAATGCGATTGATTATGTAGGTCATCGTACTGGTCAAACAAACGCTGCTGGTTCCTCAAGGCAATTATTTTTGAAATTGTACGCTGGAGAAGTGATGTCTGCGTTCCAAACAAAGAACATCATGATGCCTTACACACGTACACGCACAATTTCTAAAGGAAAAAGTGCTCAATTCATCATGACAGGTAAGTACCGTGATGCTGCCTATCATACTCCCGGACAAGAGATTTCCCCTGCTGCCAACGCAAAGAATTCTGAGCGTATTGTGTCAGTAGATGATCTCTTAATTAACGCTCAGTTCATCCCCAATAT
>TARA_R100001463_G_scaffold7213_4_pt1 | contig 16544 bp, 37 predicted proteins | sample TARA_R100001463 | Tara Oceans TARA_R100001463 (sample SAMEA2622242) | marine metagenome | biome: marine biome (ENVO:00000447); feature: deep chlorophyll maximum layer (ENVO:xxxxxxxx); material: "saline water (ENVO:00002010), including plankton (ENVO:xxxxxxxx)" | depth 40 m
TTAGACCCTACAATGTCACCCAGCTTACTTGATTTAGCAAATGAAGGCGATGTAAAGCTTACATCCAGCTTATCTATCTGAGGAATGTCAAAAGACTCCTCTTCTTCTTCCACAAACTCCACTTTAGGTTTTGACTTAACAACTTTAGAGGGAGTTTTAAAAATCTTTTTACTTGGCGCGGAAGACGCAATAGAAAAAGAGCTACCGCAAGAAGCGCAAAATTTAGGCTTCTGTAATGAGTAGTCTGTAGCTGAACCACAGTCTGGACAATACGCTTTCATAAAAAAATATTACACTATATATATTAATGAAAATTAAACCTTTTTCAAAAAAAGTGTACTACCTTTTAGATATGCGAAGCTCAAAATTCACCAATTCAGAAGGTATAGAGTATAAGCTAATATGGAGAAAACCCCATTATAAATACAATGCTGACGGTTTGTGCGGCAGTCCAGAGTTAGACAGCCCTACAATCCTTATTGATCCAAAATTGAAAGATAGAAGGAAGATGAGCGTTCTTATAGAAGAGTTAACTCACGCTTTCTTCTGGGACATTCCCGAGTATAAAGTCAGGAAATTTTCAGCTTTGGCCGCTAAATTGATTGAAAAAAATATTAATGGGTCTCGATAGTATTTACTTTTTCCACAATAAACTTAGTTAGCTCTGACCTAACAATATCCTCAGCGTTGAATTCAAAAGTATGAATTCCCATACTTTTACTTTCGTCATCATCAAAGGCCGCGAATAATTTTTCAAAGCCTCCTCTGTTTCCATTTTTTAAGTCTGTTTGCATAGGGTCAGCCATAATAAAGCATCTGGAATATTTACCTATTCTTGTTAAAACCGTAACAATTTCACGAAAAGAACTGTTTTGAGCTTCATCTAAAAGAATAGCTTTTCCATTCCAGCTCATACCTCTCGCAAAGTTGACAGGATGTATTGAAACCCTTTTTTCTTTTTGTAGTTTTTTTACAGTCTCTTCACTCAAGAGCTCATCTAATTTATCCATAAAAGGTAAATTGTAATAATGAAGCTTCTCATCTGCGTCTCCGGGGAGGAAACCTAATCGAGAATCGGAACTTTCTACCGCTGAGCGCATGTAGATAACATCAGAAACTTTTGAATTGTTCAAAAGGTGCAGCGCTGAATATACAGCAGAAAGTGTTTTAGAACTACCCGCTGGACCTTTACATAATATCAACCTCGCGCTTTTGTCTAAAGATAAGTCTATAAATCGTTTTTGTTTTTCTGTCCAAGGCAATTCTTCTATATAAAAATTGTCTTTTGGTTTAATTGGATCCCTCTGGTGGATCTTTACTTTCCCGTCGCTAACTTCAAGAGACTCAAAATCTCCTGCACGTTTTACTTTTGACATCAGTAATATAATACACGGTTTTAGTGTAATATTAAAATGAAAAGTCATGGAAGAGATTACAAACGTAATCCCGCAGTTAGTTAATTTAAGTACAAATTTGAATCAATTATCTGACGGAGGGATAAATAAAGAAAACGTGGAGGGTTTTTTGGAGAACCTTATTGGGGAATATGGATGGTTATTGTTGATAGCTATTATGACTATAATGGCAAAAGATATGATAATGAATTTCGCTCAAGGAATTCTTGTGTTCATGGGAAATAACTTTAACAACGATGACATTATCTACATTTCTGGCCGTCAAGCGCGTATAGTTCGCGTTGGAATTCGTAACACGGTTTTTTATATGACGGACCGCAAAACTAAGATGTTGGTGCCGAATGAGCAGTTAAAACAACTTACGATTGAAAAGACTTTACCTAAAAATGGCGGGGAGCCTTATTTACCTAAAGCTAGTGATCCTAGTTTTGTTGGCTGGGAAGAAGTTCCTTTAAATCCTCCCCCCATGCAGGTTGAAGTGGTAGATAAACCTACCAGAAGGACAAGAAGTAAAAAATGAAAAAAATACTATTTCCATGTATGATATTTATAAGTCTCGGCACAAAAGGGTGCATGTCAGTTGACGAAAAAGGTAGGTTAGAGAAAATCAGGTTCTCTGTTCCTGCTTTTTTTCAAGTTGAAATGGATTATTACAAAGATAGAGAAAATATAGGAAGACCAGTTATCTCCACAAATTCTCCAGCAATAGTGAACTTAAAGCCAGAAAATTTATCTTTTAGAACAAATGCTCCAATAGACTTATGGGAACCTGCGGGAAAATTAATGGAAATGACACCAAAAAAAAGTGTAAAATAATTTTAGAAACATGAAAGAAATTGATTTCTCAGAACAGATTGTTAAATGGCGCGAAGAACAAGAAGCTGCCATGACTAAGAAACAGTACGAAAAAATCGATACTAAAGAGCTTAAACGTGACGATAAGAAAGAAAAAAAGGAGCACGAAAAAGACGCCCTAAAAGATGATGACAGCAAAATCAAAAAGCTTAAAAAAGGCAAGCCCTCAGAGAAAAAGAGTGTCGAAATCCATGATATTAAAAAAGACAAGAAGTACGATAAGAAAAATTTAAAAGAGATGGAGAGTGCTGTTTTGTCAACTAAAAACAAAAACGATCTCCCTGATTCAGAATTTGCATACATTGAACCCGGTGGAAAAAAAGACGATGAGGGTAAAACTATCCCTCGATCATTAAGGCACCTTCCTATAAATGATGCGGCTCATGTACGCAATGCATTGGCCAGACTAGACCAAACAAAAATTAGTGAGGAAGCTAAAAAATCGGCCTTGAAAAAAATTAAAGCCGCAGCTAAAAAATTCGGAGTTAAGGTAAGCGAAGCAGATGCGTCGCTTGATTATTCAGAGCTGTACTAACCCTAACTCAATGAAAAATAAAACCCCCGCTCAATGCGGGGGTTTCTTTTTATATATACGTATTTTTATTCTCCCGGTTTATTCTCGTCGATAACTTTATCGCGCTTATTTGCGAATTCTTTTTTTACCTGCTCCATCCTTTTCTTCATCTCCTCGCGATGCTTCTTTCTTAGCTCATGCATCTCTTTATGAAGCTCTTTCATTTTTTCCCGAAGTTCATTTAGCTCTTCATTGTCTATTTTCTTTCCCTTCCAATGATGTCGGCGTTTTTTACTTTCGATATGCTTTTTTCTTTTTTCTGCCGCTGCCTTAAATCTTTCTTTAAGTTTTTCTTTATCTACTTTTTCTGGACGAGGTTTCCCCTTACCTTTACTAGGCTTGGCTTCGGCGGTTGTTAACACTGACGCAATAATTGCTATCAGTCCATACTTGAAAATATTTTTTACCAACATGGTACTAATTTACTATACACTTTTTGCGTGTAATATTTTTTATGAAGAAGAAGGATATCTTAATAGTTGCCCTAGGAGCCTCTCTGCTTGTTTTTGTTATTTGGATGCTGCGGGGAGAGGAGATTAAGGAAAAAGTCGCTGAGAACGCAAAGGAGGCGGCAAAAGAAGCTATTGTAGAGAAAGTGGTGGATGAAGCCGCTGACAAAGCTAAAGAAAAGCTAAAAGAAGAAGTTTTAAATAAACTACTTCCGTGAACCAATTTCACACATACCTCAAAGAATTAAGAATGAGGAAGTTTGATAATATTAAAAAATTAGCTAAACTTCTTAAAGTAGATTATCAAATGTGGCGAAAAATAGAGAGGGGTATAAACCCCCCTCCAAAAAAAACCTTACTTAGGAGATTTTGCATACTAGCAGCAGTTCATCAGTACGAACAGAATCAACTGTATGCTTTAGCTAGAAGGTGGGAGCCTCACCCTAATACGCACACTACTAACCACAATTTGTATCACGAGGGTTTAAAGGTGAGCTGGGTTCAGGCTGTTATAAAAGAAAATACTCCAGACTATCCCCACAAATACTGGAAATCCTAATTCTTTATTTTTATAGGCTCGTGCTGTTTAGTTGTATAAATATGATGAAGTTCGTCATAGGCTTCGTCATAGTTCCATTGTGGGCATTTAAATGACATTGTACGATGTTTGGGGTAGCCTTCCTGCCAAGCCCAATGTCCACTACAGCCCGTGAGGAGTAATATAATAAAACATATAATACCTGCGAACAAACCTTTTACCATATCTATAAATATTTTCATTTTCTTATAACCCACTTTACAAAAGATATAAAGTTATGATAGATAAAACCTATACAATATATAAAATACAATAAGATAGTTTGAGGGTTAATAAAGCTACTCTTAATTTTAGTGTTTTTGTTAATCATTTTGTTAATATCTTTTAGTGCTTCTTCATCAGCACTCCATCTTTCGTCTTTCCAAGTAATACAATATATTTTCATTCAGTCTTAAATACAAATACTAAGCTGACGGATATTCTGGTATATCTTCATTATAAACATACTTTGATCTCAATGGAGTAGGCTTTACTTCTTTTTTTTCTTCTTCGGGATAGTGGTTATAGAAAAAGTAAGGGCTGTTGCCATAAGACCTATCAATATCCTCAGAGCTAAGAGGGTTATTGAATATTTTTATTTTAGGGGGTTTATCTTTAGGGTACGGTACAATAAAATCAGGATTATGCCAGCGTAAAAGATTATTAGGGGGTATGGCATAGTTCCCATCATCCAATTCCAAAAAGTGATAACACTTTGAGTCTTGGTCGTTAGCATATCCGATGTTGAGTTCATTAAGGTCCCCCTCGTAGTCGTCAATAGTAAAAACATACTTACCAGAACGCCATACTTGGTCCCGGCAAAATACGTCAACCCTACGATTTTGCAAAAAGCCGAATGTAGTAACTGCGATATTATTATCCTGACAATCCCATGTCTGCAATAAGGATAATCGCTTTTCTTCGTCTTCGGATAACATTTCATAGTCTTCTTTATGACAAAACGCCGAAATCGGCATCTGCCAAAAAATCGCCCCAAAGCACGATTGAAAGTGAAAGTGCATGGGACGATTTATCATAGACTTTACACCGAATATGTATCCTTCTGTTAATCCATTGTCTTCTGGACCGAATATATACTTGTTACGAATGAAGCATTGTATATAGGGGGTGTTTGCATTTAATTGTGCCATATTATGTATTACATTTAGAAAAATATAAATTTCTGTGTAATATTATTGGAAATGCCAAGTGAAAATAAAAAAATATCTTTTGGGGATTTGGATGGGTTTCTTAAGTTTGCTCCTATCATAGGGGTTGGGATATTGGCTTATCTTCAAACTTTATTTCCTAGTAAAGTGGAATTCGAAAAATTGGAAGACCATTTAATTCAAATGGATAAAAAAATAACCGAAATCACTATTCTACAAAAAGACACTTCAAATAATACAGCGGCTATAAGCAGTTTAAACAATAGGTTGAGAGAAATAGAAATTGCCTTAGCCAAACATCAGAAAAACCAATGACCTCTTTAATACTAGCCGTCGCTTTATCTTTCCAACCTGACTTGCAGATAAAAATTAATGGGCTAGTATGTGACTCGTGTGGGATCGGTATTAAGCGAAGCTTTAAAAAAGAGATTAACGTATTAGATATAAAGTTTGATACAAAAAAACAAATAGCGTTAATTGATTTGGCTGAAAGTGATTCAGGTAGAGTATATTGGATCAAAAATGCTAAAATTATAAAAATAATAAAAGATGCTGGTTATGAAGTCACCAGTATTAAAAGGTTTTGGAATAAAAAGCCTAATAGGTACAATCAACCATAAATTTCCGGCGGGGAGTCCACAAAGCCATTAGGGGAAGGATGGCACTTCAAAGAAAGGAAAATTATGAAATTCAGACAACATGTATTATTAAAACATGATCACGGCATCACTGCTCAATGGGTTAGTGAAGACTGGAGTTGGATGGCTGTAGCGACATATCAGCAGAATGAAATCAAAGCTAAAAATACAGAAGGGGAAGATGTTATAATTAAAAAATGGGCTCTTACTAATTGTAGTGGCCCGTGGACAGGAGTCTCCGAGGATGGCAAGAGTTTAGTGATGATTTCGGGCTATGAGCCAGTAAGAAATAATATCTCGGGAGAAGCTAATATGCTTCTCACTTGCTTTAATGCCTATGCGGGGGGAGCGGCGGCAATCAGATCTATGTGGAAGGGGGGAGAATACGGATTGTTTAAAGATGAGGAAATGTTTATCAACGACTAGTACCTCATTGACGACGATCTCTAAAAAAATAAGAGTAAAAAAAATCGCAGCCCCGCTGGGGGGCTGCGACTGAGGAACTAATTTAATTAACGTACTAGGAGGTTATCCAGCGCCTACATTACCATCGTCGTCACCTGAGCCGACATTGCCTTCGCTAGTGCCAACACCTACGTTACCGTCTTCAACGGGCTCTGGTGTCGGTTCTGGCTCTGGCTCGGGAGCCGGGGCTGAACTACCAGCACCAACATTTCCGTCGGTACCAGCACCTACGTTTCCTTCTTCTACGGGGAGACCCATACGGCGTCTCCAATAATTAACGTCTCTACCGCCTGTTTTTTCTGTATTGCTCATATTTTATATACTTTCTTTTGGGAATTAATCTGGATATACCTGACCGGTCACAACAGCTCCTGAGAAAGCAGGAACGCATACCAAGGCCCATGCCTGAGCTCCGTTACGAATATCGGAGCTATTAGCCATCCAACCAGAAACACTATTAGCTGTCCAGCTCCAATCAGATGGAAGAGCAGGTCCGAGTCTTTTTGTGCCTGTTACTTCACCGCTAACACCCGTCAAATCCATGTAAGAATAATGATCGGTGCCACTAACCATATTACAAGAATATTGGTTCCATCTTTCAATAGGTGGCTTACCAGCGTTATAATAATCTACGTCATGATAACCCCAAATGTTAACAGCGGCGTTTTGATCTTCTTTTTCTGATGAGGCGGTATTAACCTCAACTATACCGAAATCCCAGTAATTAAGTGTTGAGCCAGCGTCTGTTGTAATTGATTTATAAAGTCCCATTGTATTATTCTCCTTCTGTTAATGCGTCTGTTGCTCCTGAGAAGAAAGGTACGCAGTTCTTTAACCAAACATACGCTCCGCTCCTGATATCGTCACTCCGCTGCATCCAACCGGATACTCCATTCTCAGCCCAGTCCCAATCAGCGGGAAGGGCCGGTCCCAAACGTTTAGTTCCAGTTACTTCGCCAGAAACTCCTGTAAGGTCTGCGTAATCATAATAATCTTTTGCGCCAGAATACGGGCAGTTATACATATTATCAGCTACAGAGGGAGCTCCTTGGTTTCGATAGGTTTCATTCGTGAATCCCAAGGTGTTGATATTGGAGCCGTAATCCGGACCAGTAGTGCCTTGGAACCAATTCTCAACTCGGCTAACCTTCCAGTAAAAAGCCTGTTGACCGTCTTCCTTGGTATAATTTAAATTAAGTCCCATGTTAAATGATATTACACAGAAAAAACATAAAATCCATTTTTTTTAAAATCTTATTTTAAAAATGTTTCCAAGACATGGTCTAAATCTTTCACGAACTTGTCTTTAGCTACCAAGCTTTGGCGGCTTTGTAAATATTCAGAGGTTTCTTGCAGTAAATCATCATCCTCTAACTTTTCCGCCGCTTCATCCAATGAGTAGTAATAAAACGGGTAATTTTTACCGAGGTACTCGACAACTGAGTCCAGAGGGTTAACTAAAATGGGCGTTTGCCGAGATATACATTCAAGGATAGCATTATTTGCAATAGAGTCATACAAATCCAAAAAGACAACTGACTTTGACATAATTTCATCGTATTGCTTATTAGAAAGATAACCGTTGGTTAAATGCGTGCAATTTTGCTCGTGCCGTGTTTTTAACTTAGCCTTACTGTTGTAATAACTATCCATTCCGTATTCTCCGGGGCCTTGTAGTACAATTTTCTTATATTTAGTCTTAAGTCTAAAAAATGAATCAAAATTCCTGAGCCACCAGCCGACATGAATTACTTGGCGCTCAAAATGTTCTAAATTGAATTTTATATTAGATTCTTCGGATGGGTGATGAACAAACCCCACTGGCAAGTCAATATCTAAATGATGTAGAGATTTTCTAGCTTTTAAAGCGGCTGATTTACTAAATGTAATAAATCCAATACAATTCTCCATAAAAGCTCTATAGTGCTTGTTAGCATAAAGAGAAAATATATTTTGTTCCCATCTGGTTTCTAAAGAACCTAAAGAAGTACAGGGATTATGAAACATGTTAATCCATTTCTTCTTCATGTGGGGAAAACAAGTAAAATCCATTCTTTTATGTTCACCTACTTTAAAAGTATGCTCGATCATAGCATCAAGCATTACCTCGGCGTTATGATGGTGAAAATGTTTGGCAATTAATCGAGAAACCCCGTTCCAACCCCACCTATGTACTGTTTCCGGAAATGGTTGGCGGTTGTACAGTTCTATTTTTGCCATAATATGATTTTTTGTAGCTTTTTACCTTTTCTGGGTTTTTTTCCTGCCACTCTTTAACTTTACCGACAATCTTTTCCTTATTCTTCTTATAGTAGCTTTTTGCGAGGCTGTTATCGCATTTCTTACAATAATACTTCAGCCCATCCTTCGTACTACTCTGCTTCCTATAGTCGGATAAAGGGAGAGCCTCTTTGCATTTTGTACATACTTTCAACATAGACGTATTATAACTTTGGCCGCTATGAATTCAAAAGATTTTAGAAAAAATATTTTGGCCGCTGTAATATGACTTTATGCTTAGGGTAGGCATTCCCATTATAAAAATAGTCCAGTCTCGTTTTGGTAAATCAATCTATCTCTGTGATAATATTAACGCTACACGGACAGAAATTAAGCGGGAGTGCAAAACATGCCATGAAGTATTAGATATTGAAGACTTTTACCCTAAAAGCAATAAAGAAGCTCATATAAGAAGAAGAGAATGTAAATCCTGCTGGAAAAAATATAAAGCCTGTAAATGGATAGAAGATAATCCAAAGGCTTGGCGGGACGCGTATTACAAATATCTAAAAAGCCAAAAAGGTAAAGAAATGTTAAAGCGAGCATACAACAAGAGAATGAGCAACCCTTCAGCTAAAATGGCAGCGACTTTAAGATGTAGAGTTGCGGAGGCTTTTAGAGCGGCGAAAAAGCAAGGGTTTAACGCTATTAAGAAAACAAACACGCTTAATCTATTAGGCGCCCAAAGCTGGGAACAAATACAGCATTATATCGAATCTCAGTTCTTAGAGGGAATGTTTTGGGACAATCATGGCGAATGGCATATAGATCACCATAAACCTGTAGACTGGTTCATAAAGAATAAAGATTTAACAAAAGAAGAAGTTCAGAAGGAGTGTTTTAATTATTTGAACTTAAGACCCCTATGGGCAGCAGATAATCTCAAAAAAAGCAATAAATGGGAAGAGCCGATGAACATAGAAAGTATCTAAAATCCAAAGCTTGGCAAAGAAAGAGGCTTCAAGCTCTTGCTCACCATGGCCGCGAATGTGCCGCTTGCGGGGCCAAGGAGAAAATTCATATACATCACATCTCCTATCTCAACTTAAATAGAAAAGGCCCCGGGAAGGAATCAATGGAAGACCTTATCCCTCTGTGCGAATACCATCATATGCTCGTGCATGCCTTAATAGATCAATACAAAAATAAATTCTATAGTAAGCGACCCGGTTACAACTTTGAGAAAGCTTCCAAAGATGCTGTAAAAGCTCTAATTCCGCAAAAGTACCTAACAACTAAGGCAAAAAGAGATAAAGCTATCAGGCGGCCAAAGCCCAAGCGAAAAAAGAGAACTAAAAAGAAGACTTAGGCTGAGTATTTTTGAAAAAACTATTCTTACGCTGTCTCGCGTATTTTTGAAAAAGTTAGGTAAAAAGGATCGGGGAGAATGAAATTGCCCACCCCCCGCCGCCCTCGCGTATATCTGAGATATCTCCTTTTAGAAAAGGGGGGTGGTTATATAATTTTTTTTATACTATACGCCCCTCCGCGCAGGTGTTACAGACAGGCACAGCTTTATGTTCCTCGTCATGATTTATAACACAATCTTCTGTAGGAAACCAACCTCGACAACTAAAACATTTGCAAGCGTCATCGTCAAAGTTGGTGAACTTTGCAGGGACATCGTCCCACGTTAAGCAATCAATCATCGTCTGACCCCAGCCAATCGGTTTCCTCGCTCCATGTAGCCTCATGCAGCTTGTTTTGAATATCGGTTAAACGTTCTGTCATTTCATCAATTTTGTTTCTAAGGTAATCCGCCTCTTGCCACGTTGAGGAGGTTAATGACTGAAGTTGACCGCGCACACCAGCAAGGTTTACAATCTCATCAGCTAAGTGTCGTCTTGTAGTATCTTTCATAACAGGGAAAATAATATCAAAAGTTTTTGTTGAGTGCAAGCAAAAAGATAAAAAAAGGTGGCCTAATTGGCCACCATGTTTAAGATACCATCCCAGCGGAATCGCTTCCACTCTCCGGTTTCGGTACACTTGGCGGTAATGCCAGCGCATACGGTGTCGGCTTTGCAGGATGGGTTTTGCCGGTTGGCAAACTGCTCCTCAACTTCTACGGTGTAGTTGAACACCAAGCCTTGTAAGTTCTCCCGTCCTTCATGGACGGCTGGTCTATATTCAATAAGGAAGTTCCTCATAACAGAAATAGTATCTCATGGATCTCCGAACAATGCAACCCTTAAATCAAAAAAAATTAAAATAATTTTTTTACTTGACATGAACTTTATGCTTGACATGTCGTAAGTCGTTGACTACCAAGGACTTACGCCGCCGGCGCCCCCCTCCCGCGCCCATAACCCATTGACTATCAGTGACTTACGTACCTAGGCAGGAACCATGCCAAAAAATAATAATAAAATAATTGAAGTTTTTTCTTGCAAACCTAAAAAAATTATGATACTTTATAAGCATGATAAATAATGAATATATCGAAATGCAAGACGCTTCTATCTACGAACTAAAACTTAAAAATTTCAACTGGGGGTATGAAAACATAGACTGCCATTCCATTTGGAGAACATGCGCTGACCGTTACCGTTTGTTACAAGCTGCGTCTGGCTTTAGCTCAGACCACGTAAGCCTCTGGAAAAAATACTCAAGTAATTAATTTTTTTCGTTGACATTCCTTAAAAATCTAATAAAATAATTTCTGTTATGAGAGATAATAATGATTCCGAGTTTCACCCATTCATGAAAGTAAGCGAGAAGCGTAAGGCTGAAATGCGAAAATGGAAAAGCCTTCCCGAGGCTGAACGCCCCACATGGGAACAATTCAAACGCGGGTTAGAGAGCACTGTTGTGATCATCGCTCCCCCCAAAAAAAATCGAAATAATCGCCCATGTTGGGATTGACATTTTTAGAATTTGTGATAAGATAATTTCTGTTATGAGAGTACATTATAAATACTTCGTTGAGGATACCCACGCTCCGGTTAGGTGGGGTCGCCGCCCTGTCCGTTGGTTTGAGGCTAATCACGCTGGTTTGGAGGCCGCGATCACTTTCGCCAAGCTTAAAGAAACAGCCGTTAAGTGCAAAGTCGCCCCGTGTGACCTTTCCAATTCCCCCCACGATTGGGAGATCGTGTGGGAAGATCCTGCAAAATAATGCTTGACAATCTCGCAGAGGAGGAGCGGGCCGAGCTGGAGGCGCAATGTGACCTCTGGCAAGCCGAGGCCATAGCCGCGCAGGATGCCGAAATGTCTGAGAAAGACTGAAGTCGTAAGTCCTTGAGTATCAGTCACTTAGGGGCGCGGCGCCCCCCCGCCGGCGGCGTAAGTCGTTGACTGTCAGTGACTTACGTTTTCTAAGGCGTGTTTTGCCGATGGGTTTCCGTGCCAACTTTCAAAAAAAATAAAAATAAAAAAAAGAAAAAATATGAGAAAAAAAGCTTGTAAGTTTCTGTGGTTCTGCTATCCTTTTTGCAGATGAGAAATATAAATAAATGGAAGGAGTTCTTCAATGAGGTCGCAGCCGCTTGCAACTACTGGGAACTAGGTTTCGGTGACATCAATCCCGAAATGGAAATGGAAGTGGTTCGTGAATGTTTCGTGGAAGGTTGGACAGCAACCCACACCTGCGATGCATGGCGGGAAGCGGTAGTTGAAGAAATGCACGATGCCCGATGAAAAGGGCTTGACTTTTTCAAAAAATCTGATAGAATAATTTTTGTTATGAGAGAAGAAATACTAATAGAAAGAATACTAACTAAACTCGGCGAAAAGTGTGAAAAACTTTTTGATAAAATGTTGAAAATAGTTACTCGTTAAGGGTTGACAAATCTTAAAATTCTGATATACTGACTTCCGTTATGAGAGATAAAACAAGAACCTTTTACAATTCATTCTTAAACGCCACCTTCAAAGTGGAGAAGAACCCAACCTATACCGGCAAGCACTTCTTGGCCCGTGTCAACCGAGTGTCAAGTTGCACTTATCCGGTTGGTACAACAGAGCAAGAGATGATTGACCAGTACCACAACAGCGTTGTACTAGAAAAAGACATTGACGGAAATAAGGTGCTGGCTGGTGACATTCACCGTGTGGTTGAAGTTTCCTTTTACGAAGATTCGATTGCTGATGATGACTTGAGAATCACACACGACTAATGACTGTTTTAACTACCACAATAATTTTTTTAATACTTTTAGCATTTTTTGCATTGACTTACCCCCAACTTTAATCTACAATAATTTCTGTTATGAGAGTTATAGACTACACAAACGAAAGAAAAATCAGCACGGCCCAAGTGACAATCGCCGAGACTGAAGGAGTCCTTGAACACCTCGCGAAATCCACATACTTAACAGTTGAGGAAATGCGCGAGACTTGCAAACGACTTGCCAATGACCTAACCGAATCACGGGCCAAAATAAATAACGCTCTGCACGGAGAACCAACTTCAATGGACGGAGAATAAAAAATGAAAAAATTATTATTATCTATCACAGCTGTATATGGAATCTTTTGTTTATCACAACAACTCACGGCACTGGATGTACAAAATACCTCTCTTACAAAAGAACAAAAAATCGTCGCCGTTACCATTCTGGCTGAAGCCAGAGGGGAAGGCGAAGCGGGAATGTATGCTGTTGGTGCTTGCATCGCTCAGAGAGCATTTGAAAGAAAAAAAACCCCATCGGAAGTCTGTCTTAAAAAATGGCAGTTCAGTTGTTGGAATGGCAAAAAGCTAAAAGACCTTGAGCATTTGTTGAAAGTGCCACAGGCAAAATACGCCATCACCGTTGCAAAAAATGTGAAAACTTTAAGCCGCGAATATGTTGGGTATGCTAACCACTACCACGCAACATGGATGAAAAAATTACCTTACTGGGCAAAAGGTCAAAAGCCTGTTAAGACAATCGGCCAGCACGTATTTTACAAACTTTAATTTCTCATCATAACAACAGCCCCGTCGAGTTCTCTCTCTGCTCGGCGGGGCATTTTTGTCAAGTAAAAAAATTAAAATAATAAAAAAAGTCGTAAGTGACTGAGTATCAATGACTTACGGCCTCGGCGCCCCCCCGCCGCAGGCGTAAACCACTGGTAATCAATGACTTACGTTTTTTTGACCCCTTCTCCGGCGCAGGTTCTGTGCCATCTTCCCTATTTAAAAAAATAATTTTATTGCAAAAAAATTAAAATAAACTGTTGACTCTCCAGCCAGAATAAATTAGGATTATCTCTGTTATGAGGAAGTGCAAAGCCTGTGGCTCAAAAATAAAACCGAAAAAAGGAGCGAAGTATTGCAGGGAAGACGAAAACAAAACGTGCTTTGATAACAATGGGGGAATGGCGCGAAGAATCGCCGCCGAAAAGAATGCTACAAAATCACGCGAAGAAACCCAAAATTTTATAAAGTCCAGTAAATATCAAGAGACTGTCACTAGTACATTCGTATGCGAAGCCGAAGGCTGCGAAAAAACATACCAGATAACAAGGAAAAAGTGGACAACCAGAGGTAAATTAGCAAATCCACACGAAAAGAGCCGATTAAAATTCTGCTCTGTAAAATGCAGCAGAGGAGAATCGAGCAGACGGAATCAAGTTGCCAAACAGCAAAATCCAAATAACCTTGGGCTGGACATCAACGGTAATCCCAGACTGACCTACGACAAAAACGGAAACTACCCCACGACCACTTGCCCATATTGTCAAAAAACTTTTGAGCGAAGGTATGGCCACAGGCAAAAAGTATGCAAAAACGCTGAATGTCAATACGGCTGGAAACTGTTCCTAGGTATTTGGAGTAGAAAATATGGCTCAATTAAGGACTGGCCATACATTCCAAAAGATATAACAAAAAGAAAATTTACTCATAAATGTATTGGCTGCAAAAAAGATTTTAGCTTTATCAGTTGGTGGGACGCAGAAGGGAACCCTATAATTCCCGGCGGTCAAGCCCGCGCATACTGCAAGGAATCATGCTTTGATGAACATTATCGAAAAGAGTTGCTAACAAAAGAACAAAAAAGTAAGTATCGAGAGCAAAGTACAATAGCAGGACGAAAGAACAGAGAAGACCTTGGTGACTCCTATGTAAGGGGTACAATACAGGCACATTTTCGTCAAGACGGTTTTACAATGGACGTTAAATCAATTTCTCAAGAGATGATAAAAGATCAGAGAGATCTTCTTAAACTCAAGAGAGCATACAAAAAGGCTACCGAATGCACCATGCAGAGTTTGAGCTATAGCACAACCATGCGGAACCGGTGGCATTAACCCCGTTAGCGTAACGCTAACACAAAACGAAAGGACAAAACTAAATGAAAAAATCCAATAACGGAATGAACAGGGCTGACGACTCCATCATGTTGAGCAACGTAATCAGCGACCTACTGTCGGGCAACGCAACTAACCTTGACGCGATTAACCTTGCCATCAAGGGCTTTGCGGTGAAGTGCGCTCAACAACGTGGACACCAAGTTGAGGCCAAGCTCAACGGCAAATCCAGCGCGAAAACCAATCCGTACTTCGCGAGGATTGCCAAGGAGCAACCAACCCATGTGCTTGAGGCCAAGGCGAAAGCCAAAGCCGAAAAGGCAAAGCCGGTGGACAACGTCAAGCCGCAAAAGCTCGACGAGTTGCAGAGTGATCTGCGCGACATCACCGCGAAGCTCGAAGAGCTTCAAGACTACGACAAACGCCGCTCCGCGACCCGCGACGAGATCGCGAACCAAACGGCGCGACTCATCGCCGTCAAGGCCCAAATCAAGGAACTTTCCTAACGGGGGTTACCAAGGCCGCCCTTCGGGGCGGCTTTTTTTGTCAAAAAATTAAAAAAACCTGTTGACTTTTCCTGAAATTATGATAAGATAATTCCCGTTATGAGAGATATGAAAACCTACACGTTATATTGGAAAAACGAAGACACCAACAGGGTGAGCAGCAAAGACTTCACCAACGAAGCTGGCGCTGATCATTCAGCAATGGACAAGGCCCTTGAGTTGGCCCAAGAGGCTGACAATAATATGTGGCCGTGGATACTGGAACAGGACGGTTGTGAGGTAGCTCACGGCTGGGGCGGCGACCTACTCGGAGCCTACCGTTTCCAAGGTTAAGAAAGTAGTTGACTTTTTCAAAAAATCTGATAAGATAATTTCTGTTATGAGAGATACGTATAAACACCCCCAAACAGGAGCCAGCATCTACTACGACCCAAGCGTTGAGCATGAGGATGATGTTAGCAAAATCTGGCATGACTTTCGCGACTGCGAAACCGACAGATACGCCAACCTTCACATGGATTGGTCACCTTACAGAAACCCATCAAAAAACGATATTAAAATGTGGTTCACCCTTGGTTGCCCTGACCGCCGTACCATAGGAGACGGCAAAACGGTTGGCTCGCTGACCTCGGAAAGATTGGTCGAAGCTCTCGGAAAACAATTGTGTATTGAAGGATTCTAGTTGGCACGCTAAGTGCTAACGCTGCCGGTACGTAAGTCGTTGAACACCAATGACTTAGGGCTGCGGCGCCCCCCCTCCGGAGTCGTAAGTGACTGATTACCAGTGACTTAGGTGCTTTTTAAGAATTTTTTTCAAAAAAATAATTTTTTTCTCAGAAATTAAAAGAATTTAACAATATTTGTTATTTATTTACTTCTTATTTACTTCTTATTTAATCAGAATGAAATCCGAAATTTCTGTTACAAAGACTCTTTTTTTCTTACATTTATCGCATGGGCCTTTGCGCCAAGAACCGCATCGCTCAGTTATTTGAGGGTCGCGGCTTTCTTTCTTCGCTGATCTTATTTCTTTGCGTTGGGCTTTGGTCCCGCATTCATAGCAAATCATTATGAGAATATTTGATTGACCTGCGATTCCAATTTTTTAATATGAGAAATTATTTCAACCTTTCCTGCATGGTTCTTTTTCCAGCGGCGAAAGTCTCTTTTGACTTCCTGCTTCAGGCCACGGACAACCATGTCCCTAGTCTTGGCGGCATCAAGTTTAATGCTGCGCGTTACCTTTCTCTTCTCTGCCTTTCTTTGGGCGTGTTTAGTTTTCATTGTTATAAATTAAAAATGGTGGTTGGATTATTTGTTTACCAACACCTTTTCGGTTCCCGAGAAACAAAGTTTCTTATCAACCTACTTCGGACTCACCC
>TARA_R100001463_G_scaffold43544_3_pt1 | contig 16538 bp, 13 predicted proteins | sample TARA_R100001463 | Tara Oceans TARA_R100001463 (sample SAMEA2622242) | marine metagenome | biome: marine biome (ENVO:00000447); feature: deep chlorophyll maximum layer (ENVO:xxxxxxxx); material: "saline water (ENVO:00002010), including plankton (ENVO:xxxxxxxx)" | depth 40 m
CATAATATCATCTGCATTTTCCCCACTACTGGAGTTTGTTACTAGTTTACAATAAACATTGACCGATGAGGTGTGTTTATTACAGAAGGTCATTCCTATTATGACAGCAGCATCTAAACTAGATGTGTCTGCTGTATACTTAGTGGCTAGACTTGTTGTTAAATTTGTTGCAGTCTTCAATAAAAATGTGTTGGCCATATATTATCCCAAGGCAATTGCTAAGGCTGTGCTAGTAGCAGCTACCTCAGCTGAAGTTTGTGTTTGTGTTGAATCGTTAAAGTGAGCTACTGCGTAAGACCCAGATCCTTGCGATGATTCCTTAGCGTAATATATTTTTCCATCTACATAGTTAACGCTTAGTTCACCTTTTGCTAAATCATTATTGTTATCAGGGTCACTTGAATGAACGGTAGGTGCAGAGCTAGCTGTACCCTTGTTCTTTAAAATTATTTTATTGGCCATTACCAGGTGCCGCCATCAATAGTAGCTTCAAGTATTGCACCGCACACAAGGCTTGCATGATTAGATGCTGAGTATGTTACTTCATTACCTGGCTCACCTGTTATATCTTCAAATAAAACAAAAGCATTATCTGTTCTACTTCTGTCTCGTGCAAGTCCAGCATACTTAGTACCGCTAGATGCGTAAGTACCATAAATACCTATGTCAAGTGAGTCTCCACCAGTATTTGCTTTAGCGCAGCTGATCATATTATCCTCAACCGCTAGTGTGGCTGTAGAAACGGTGGTTGTAGTACCGTTTACAACAAGGTTACCTGTGACTGTTAATTGGTCACCAATTGTTACATCATCTGGTAATGATACTGTATATGTCCCACCACTTTGTGCAACAGCTACCTCATCAGCGGTTCCCTGTATTGTTATGGTCCCACCTGGAGCAATCGTTGATGCTGTAGAGCCATCAGTAATACTAACAGCTGGTCCAGCCAACTTAGCATTAGCTATAGATCCTGCTAGTTGAGTATTAGTTACACCACCTGCTTTAATAGCTACTGATCCACTTGATACTGCAAAGTCAGCTGTTGGAAATTTTGCTATACCTTTATTAGAATCAGTTGCATCTTCACCAGCAATAGTCACCGCCTGGCTAGAATGCGTTATATCCATTCCTTCACCAGATGTGAACGCAAGTCTTTGAGAATCAAGATCTACTGCTCCATTACCTGTGTCAGTTGAAAAATCTAATGTTTCTTCCGATATTTGAGCATCGACATACGCTTTAATACTTTGCTGAGTGGCAAGTTTTACAGCAGAATTGCTGCTAAAATTATCCTCATCTAGGATAGGTGCCCCAACCCAATTAGGAGTAGTCGCATCGGATGCTATATAAAATTGACCAGTATCGGTTCTAAATAGTGGTTCAGCAGCTGAAAGGTTACTAGTTGGAACAGCACTTGTTCCTGATTTAAATTTGATTGTATTGATTGTTGCCATATTATTTCCTTACCAACTTCCACCGTTGATAGTTTTGTTTATAAGAGTTTGATTAGAGCCTACCGTTACTGGGTCTGTAGTATCGACCCCATCTGTCCAGTCCAAACCTTTTATGTTATTAATATCATTTGCGGTAGCTGTAACTAGTACCTCATTAAGCTTTAAACCTTGTGAAGAGCCATTATGAGCATGCACATTTATATCTGTAGTGCTTAATTGAATAGCACTTGATACACCTTCACCATCAAAAACAGACTTTAATGAAGTTTCCAAACCTTCATTATCATCTCCATCATATACAGTAAGAAGATCTTTATATGTGGTACCTGGACTCTTGTTAATTAAACTAGCCATATAGTTCCCCTAGTTTCGTGTTAATATTCATTGTCTATGTGTTTCCTTCCAAAATTAAAAAGTGACTTTCCTTTTTTTCTTCTTCTTACTAGCTTTTCTATAATCAATCTTCTTTTCTCCTTTTGCTAGTCTTTGTGAGTTTAAAAAATCTCGAATTACCCTAGGGACTTCATTACCATTTTCATCTTTTACAAGCTTTGCATCTGTTTCACTTAACGCATTTAATTTAATTGCATCATGCACATATCGCTTAAATCGTGCTACCTCAACATGGTTATAAACTTCTATTTCAGACTTATCTATCATTTTTCTAATTAGACGTTTTTCAGTTATACCTCTTTTATCTGGCTGTCCATAAAATTGTCTTACAAAAGGTATTTCTTTAGCTGGGGTTGGCCTACCAACAGCAAAGTTTATTCCAGTATCAACCGATCTAGATATAAATTTTCCTAATCCACCAGTTAAGAACCCACCTATATGATCTAAAGCTTCTGGATTTAAATCAACCCATCCAGGTATATAATGGTCTTGTGGGTTGCCATCTTTATCTGTTATAATACCTTTATATGTTTTACCACCAGTAATATTTGACAATCCTTCAGTTACTGATCTTGATACCCATGATGGAGGGTTTTTATCCCAATAATTTTTGTAGCGTGCTTTCTTCTTTTGAAAAAATATTTTCTCTGGAAATATTGGTGAACCTGTAAATTTTTTATTTTCTCCTAATTGTACTAATGGATCAAGTAAAGTTGGGGAAATCATTTGAGATACACTACCTGCTCCAAGAGGTGATACTGCATCATTAATAGAAGAAAGAACCCTAACAGCTTTATCTAGATACCTTACATTTTTAAAACCGTGTCCTTTTACATGACCTTGCTGTATTATGTCACCTGCTGCTTGCCCTGCGACATGAAATATGTTATACCCATAAGGAACACGAAGTCGTACATCATTACCATCAGGCAGCATAAATATTAAATAGTTATCTTTCTCCCATTCACTTTTCTTTTCCCATTCTTCTGGTGCAATCATATAATTGACCAAGCTTAAACCTGCTGACATGCCAGCTATACTACCTACCATTGCCCTAGTTTTTTTAGAATTATATAAGGAAACACCTATTCTGGCTGTTCCTTGAATAGTTGCATTTGAAAACAAATACAATGAGTTTATAGTTGTTCCCCATTCACCCTTTTTATTAAAGTTAACAGTTATGTTTTTAGCTACCTGTGCTGCTCTTAATTTGTTCATACCTTGTTTTACCAAAGCATCATACGTTGCTAGCCTAACTCCTGACTCAACAGCCTCATTTACATTATTAACAAGATCACCAATTGCCTTAGCCGCTACTCTTACATTTGTTTTACCATTCTGAACATTTTCTAAAATCTTAGATACTTTTTCTTGGTGTTCAGCTAAAGAGTCCATTTCAAACCAGCCTACCTTACCACCTGAAGCTTTTAATTCTTCATAACGATCAGACCAATAATTTTTTTGTTTACCACGAACATTTCTAAATACACCTCTAACAGCCAAAGGTGTGTTTTTAAATACAGTTTTAGCTACACCTTCATGCTCACCCCCTACATGAATAAGTGCAGTTTGAATATCTCTGGCAAAGTTTGTTATAATAAAATCTGGGTTAAATGTGGTAACAATGGATCTAATAAAATTGTTAGCTTTAACTAAATATTTATTGGCCTGTTCTGTTCCAAGGTTTTTTAATCCTCTTGCCAAAGCTTCATCATTTATAGTTATTAAAAAAAGCTTTCCCTCTTCTCTTACAGCAAATACATTATCATCTAATTTAAATTTAGGCTCCATAAACTGTATTTCACCATCTTTGCCAAATATAGGTCTATACTTTTGAACTTCTATATCCCAGGCAGATGAGTCAAACTTCCTTGCCATATTTAAAAACTTTAGACCAACCTTATTTTTTTCAGATTTTCTTATAAGGTTCATCATCTCATATATTCCAGAATATATTGGATTAACTCTTGCCTTTTCAGATCCTCTAGCTCTTTTTATTTCTGATCCTTGCGGTACGCTAAAGCCCTTACCAACCGCTGAACCATTTTCGACATCTCTAACAGTAAAGAGAGGAACATAATTTTTATAATAAGAAGTAAGTGTTTCATAAGTTTCTTTCTTTATTAGGCCTGATTTAAGCCTTTCTCTTAAAGCTCTTTTTGTAACTTTACTGTAATACTCTTTAGCTAGAGACTGTATTTTTTTATCACCTCTAAACTTTTTTAAAATTTCCTTAGCTTGATCATTAGTCATTCCAGATCCACCATCAGGCATATCATCCCTTATAGAAGCTATATGATTGTTTCTTTCTTGAGCATGGCGAGCATGTAGGTATTCACCAAATTCTTCTAAGCTATATCCTGATTTTATTATGCGATCAAGTAGAGATCCTTTTTCGCTGTACATTTCAGATTCAAACTTATCCATCCTGTCTCTGGCTTTACCAATGTATAGCTCAGAAGCTAAATAAGCATCTTCTTCATCTGATATTTTTATAGATTTACCAGCTTGCTTAACTACATAGCCTAGACGATTCATCTTGTCTTGTAGCCTGCGTTGCCATTTACCAGAAAAGGTTTCTGGGTTTAATTCAAGTACAGGAGTAGGAGGTGGGGTGGCTTTTTTACGAGCCTGAAAAGTTATTTTTTGGGAGTCGAAGCTTTCGAGCTTGCCTGGGTTGCCCCAGTTGTATTTTTCGGAGAATCTTTCGTTGACTTGTTGGACCTGTTGATAAACCTGGTCGTAAACCCTGCTTGCAGCTCTACGCTGTCTGCTTTTAGTAATCCTTGTTTTATAATTTTGGCCATTTTTTTCTCCTTCGGTCAGTCTACCAGTTGATAGCGACCTACCTAAGTTAACATTCTTATTTGATTTTTGTAAAGCTTTTTCTACCGCCTTTTCAACTATAGTATTAAACGCATTATTATCTACACCGCTAAAAGGTTTACCTGCATCATCTGCAAAGTTTATAACTATACCACCATAACTTGTAGGCATAATGTCAAAATTATTTCCTAATTCTTTATTTATAGCAGTCAGCTCATTTTCACTTAATCCTTCTTCTACTGTAATAGTTGTTGCATTAGCCTGCTTTTGCGATGGCGCTACAAATTCTTTTGTAGTAGCTACAGCATCTTGTTTATAAAGTAATCCAATTACACTATTAAAAACTTCTACTGTATCAAAAAATTCTTTACCAATTTTTTTATTAATTTCTTTTTCAGATGCTTTAGATGGAACTAATACTTCCATCTGTCTAGATGGACTAACAGCACCTTCCCAAAATCCTGGTCCATCTAAACTTCTAACTTCTGGGACACCTAACTCTTTTGCTATAATATTTTTACCACGATTATCTAATAAAGCTTTATTCATTTCCATGTGGTATTCCATCTTCTCTTCGTAAGATGCGTTATGAATACCTGGCAATGTTTTTGATTCTGTGCTTGGTATGTACTCGTAAGATATGCGACCTTCATAAATTTTCATAGCATCAGCATAATCTGTTTTAGCTATATCTAATCTTTTTGGATCAGCTGTTGTAGACTTCATTAACCGCATTGCTTTTTTCATTGGCATTTTATTTCCACCAATGGTTTCCCATCTAGCCTTTGCACCTACCCAAATTGCTGCTTGAGTTTGCTTAGGAGTCCAGCCTTTTTTCTTTGCAATTCTTGTTACATCTTTTGATACTGATTGATACTGTGCATCGGTTGGTACTTCGTTTTCAAAACCATATGCTCTTTGCATCCACACATCTACAGTTACTCTATTATCATCAGCTCCAGTTAAAGACCGTTTTAAATTTTCAGCAAAAGAAACAACCTTTTTATCTCCCATTACTTCATTAAGCTTTTTACCTGCAATAAGTCCTTCAACTTGTTTTCTAACTGTTGTTGGAAATCTGCCTGCGCCAGTTACTTCACCTTGCGCTATTTGGTACATAAGTTTAACTGCCTGCCCCATATTAGTTTTTACTGGCATACCAGGACTGGTTACTGCTATAAGATCTAAGATCTTTTCAGCCACCTGCATATCACCACCAGCAACATCTAATGCTGCTTGAGCTGATTTTTCATACCAATCTTTTCCTACCTTACCTTGCTCCGCTAACTCTTCTACAAATTTTCGTAAAGTGTTTAATTTAGATGGAGTATTAACACCCTTTGGAAATCCTACAAATTGACCTGTAGTACCAACTCGTTTTAATCGAGCCTGAAACATAATTTTACCAGTTTTACCAGGCCTTTCATTAAATTTTCCTTTAATTTGAAAAGGACTAAATGCTTTATATACTTTTACTCCAGTTGGTCCAGCACTATTTGTTAGCTCTACTACAACACCATCATAACCTTGTTTTTTAAGATCTTCTACTTTACCCCAAGTATCTTCATTCTCTTTAGCTTTGTAAGGATTTTTTATACTTAAATATACTGGGTACACCTGAGCGCCTTTTGGAAACTCATTAGATTGCGTAAATTGGTTTGCGTAAGTATTCGCAACTAATGGATCGCTTACAAAATAAGTGCCATCATTAACAGTTTCACCTTCTTTATTCATAGCAACTGGTGTTCTAAAATATTCAAAAGTTTCATTAGTTCCATGATACATTACCATAGGTTCGCCATTTTTATCGACTACCTTACTATCACTAAACCAAGAATTAAATTCTTTACTTTTAGGTTTTTCGTTAAGTCTTAATTTCATTTTTCTAGCTTGGAGCAACTTTTTTTCTTTTGGTTTTAAAGGAATTGTTTGGCTAAAATCTCTCGTACCAGCTAGTGTGTATAAGTCTTTTATTTCTTGAGGTATATTAGATCCTCTTACTTTACGGATCCTTTGTATTAAATCTTTTAATGTTTCCCTAGCCTGTTCAAATATCTTGCGTACACCACCTGCCTTTTCGTGTAGTTTTTCACTAAAGAAAAAGTCTCTTCCTTCTTGACCAAAATGCTCTTCTACCGATCTAGTGTCTCCAGTTTCTTCGTGATACGCATTAAACGCTGCTTTATTTTTATCAGTAAGGTGTTCAAAAAAGTCATGGTAGAACTCTTCAACGACTGTGTCTGCATCGTGACCCTTATATAATCTAATGGCTGTCCTGGTTGTGTTCTTCTGAATGTTAACCTGCGTACTCCCTGTTGCGTAATATTCTTCCGCTTCTTCACGAGTTATTCCTTCCTGTTGAAAAAATTCTTCTGGATCTTGTTTTAATTCATTTTTTATGTAGTCATCAGTTAGATTAACAACTTCATCACTTATTTCAAGGCTGGACCTAGAATCAAAGTCTGGATCTTGGTCCAGTAAATATCTAGTAAGTGCTGCTGTACCTGGTGTAGTATCGCCTGCCTCTTCTGCTGCATTAACCTCATCAATCGCCTTAACTTCAGTCTCTCTTTGTTCAACTTCTGGCTGTTGCTGCTTTTGATCAGAACGTATTTGAGCTGTAGTTTGTGCTGCACTTATTGCGGTAGATCCACCAACTATTGGTACAAATGCTTTAGCCGATTGATCTAAAGTCTGTAATAATCTATTTTTAATATTGTCAGCTGAAGATTGATCAATTTCTTTATTATTGACTGCGTTGTCAATCATTACTGCTAATTCTTCACCTGCTATTAAATTAGCTTCCTGAATTACTTCTTGAGTTATATTGGTTGCGTAAGTTGTTGCTCCTTTTTTACCAACTTTTTTTAAAGCATCACTTAAAGAGTTTGTAACTAATTCTTTAAATCCTTGTTTAAAACCTGCTGGAACAAGTTTGTTTACCTGCATTTGCTCTACTAATGCGTAAGGAATACCTCCCCAAGCTCCTACCGCTTTAGCTATTTGTGGCTCAACACCTCGCATTGCTGTTTCTCTGTATAAATTACCTGCGCCCTGCATCCACCAATAATATGTTGAGGCTGCCGCAGCACCTCCTGCAAAAGCTGTTGGAACGGTAAATATTTCTTCTGGTGTTAAAGCTTGTGGTCCTAATTGTCCAGCAACTAGCGCTGTACCTCCTGCAACTGTACCCCCAGCTAAGGCTGCTTTACCTCCCTCAAGTAGACTAGGAACAATATTACTGGTAGCTACAATCATTTCTTCTAATAGACCTTCACCTGTAATAGGATCTGCTTCACCAATAAAATCTAATTCTTCAGTTACACTTTTTAATGCATCGTAAGACTCTGGATCGCTACTGTATATGTTTTCAAACCATCTTATATCTAAAGCTAAATTTTGCTTACTACGAGTATATGAATCTTTAGCAAGCTCAACCTTAGTTCTAATGCCTGGGCCTTTAATTTTTTTCTCATGTTGCAGCCTTAGTATTCTAGAGATAGTAGCTGGATCATGCACACCTTCTTTAATTAAAGTTCTAGCGCTGCTAGCTTCGGTTGGATATAATCGTACCCATTCAGCATACATAGATTGATTTTGTTCTTGAGCTTCAGCTTGGCGCTTTGCCGCTTCTTGTTCATCTAAAGCTCGCTGTACTGAACCTGGGTTTTGGTTCATTATTTGCTGAACTTGTGTATTAGGGTAGTTTTGTCTACCATTCGCCATTTTTTATAGTTTCCTCAAAAAAAAGCTTTCGAGAATAGGTCTAAAATCGATTTTCTCGTCTATAAGCATACTTACCATCGCCTATTTATAACTCGTTTTTTAAAGTATCAGGAAACGGAGCATTTCCCTTTTCCCAGTTTTCAAGCTGTTGAAGCATTAATCTAATAGGAGTTGAGACTTTTGGGTCTTTACTATTTAATTCTTTAGCATTTCTAGCTCTCCAAGCTCTTCTAAATCTAGTTTTTTTATTGCGACTAAAGTTTTCAGGATTATTTTTATCTTTTAATCGCTTAGCTTCAGCCGCTCTACTAGAATCTATTTTAGCTGTGTTTATTCCTGCTTTGTTTAATTCAGCTGTTAAAGAGTCTGGATTAGCATTTGCCAAGTTTTCAAAAATAGTTTGTTTAGGATCTGTCTTAGGACCTGTCTTAGTAACTACTTTAGGCTTTACTGGTTTTTTATTATCACTCATTTGCATTGTTAATTGATTTTTTTTAGCAATTAAGTTTGCTATGTGGGCTCGTTTTGATATATTAATATTTTGGTAGTATTGTTTATCCTCATTAGACATCGTATCAAAATCTTCACCAGATGCAGTTTTTAAAGATGCTAACCTAGAAATTTCTCTATCTAATTTTGCCACGCTGCTAGCAAGCTCATCTCTAGTAGGAGCTTTAGGTTTTTTAGCTGTAACAGTTTCAGTTACATTGGCCTGAGGAGGCATGCCTGGAATTACAGAATCAGTATAGTTTATATTGCGATCAATTTCAGTATGTGGAACATTTTTAAAATCTAGCTTAGATTGCATAGCAGCAATTTTTTGATCTCTTTTTAATGCAGCTATTCTATTTCTATTAAATTCAATAGAATCAAGCTTTTGAGATCTAGCAATATTTTTATCTTTAGCATCTCTTGACTTTACTGCTCCAGTCTCAGCTTGCTTTAATCTTTTATTCATTCCAGGCACACCATACTGATCAATTAACATTTGCGCTCTTGGACTAATTTTTCTAGTTTTCTTTTTAGGCTGTTTGTTTTGCTGAGCCATAATTAACCTCCCATAATCTGTATCATTATTTCAGGTGGTATATCATTAGGGTCCATGCCAGCTTTTATGTAATCTTCTAAATCTTGCTTGCCTTGCTTTTTCTTTAAATATCCACCAGCCATTTTACCTATATCACCTAACAATGATTCCGTATTAGCCATATTCCCAGTATATCTTTGCATTGCTTCATTATACTTTTGAGCAGATCTATTCATTCCAATAGATCCTAGCTTTTCTTGAGCTTGTTGCTGCAAATCAAAATTTTTCATAGCTATTGATCTTGCTGTGCTAGCTAATTGACCAACACCAATTGAATCTGCCTGCATAGCTTGCTGTCCCATAACCGCTGAGTTTTCTAGTCCCTGCATAACACCTCTGCCTGCTATTCCAGCTTGCATATTATTTACACCCTGTGCAATGCCTCGTGATGCATCACCCATTATCATATTCTGCTGAGCATTACTCATTCCCTGCTTAGACTGGCTTTGTAAAAAGTTTACATAGCGATTTTCTAAATTGCTTCTATTACCAGCTGCTGTAGGAATCTTTTTCTTTTTTCCTGATAACCAATCATATCCCTTTTTAATTGTCGGTCCATACTTGGCTATTGTTAATGCGATTGTTGCTGGATCTGGCATAATATTATCCTACCTTTACTCCTGTTAGTTTGTACATAACTCCATCGATTTTGAAATATAATCTTCCTTCATCTTGTGATGGCGCTCCAGGGCCTTCGCTACTTGCTTTTACTACAGCAAAAGAAAGTTCCCCATTATTTAATTGTCCTGATTTAAGCGAACCAGTTTTTGTTTCTATAGCTGGTTGCTTTTTATCTACTTCTCTAGATACTTGATCTAATGCTTTGTCGGTTTTTTTATCACCTGTTTTTGTACTGTTCATTGATATTCTATCTCCATTTTATTTATTTCGGTTGATGTAGTATCAGCTGCTGTTCCTATTTCTACTAGTGCGTATTTAGCTCGCCTACCTACTCTTAATGAATCGTTTTGATAATTAGCATAATATATTTTTGAATTATTATTATGTGTTGCTGCGGTAGTTCCTCGTTTTCCTCGTTCTACTGTATGTGATGTGGTTCCTGCTGTTATAATTTTCATAATTTCGTTATCTATTTTTATCCAATCATCGTCTTGTAATTTTGTAGTGCTAAGTGTTGGTAATGTTGTTGTGGTGCTATTCATATGATTTACATCGCCTAACAAAGCTCCGCTTTCACCATCATTTGGTCTAAGTGTTCCAGAAAAAATATGATTACTACTATCTCCATCAGCGTATATCTTTACTGTAATATCTTTACCGCTTGTATATCTTGCATTCAACCTTCTTATAGTAGCAGATCTGTCAAGGTCTGAAAAAGAAAACCATCCTGATTTTCTACTCGTAGCTAAAGTTTCTGTTGGTGATGCTACATCCATTGTTCTTACTTTTGCATTACCCATCTACTTCTACCTCTATATCTTCTATTCTTACATTAGTATTTGTTGATGCTGGAGTGCTGAGTTCCAACATAAATAATTTAGCTCTTTGGCCTATTCTTAAACTTTTATTCGTTACTTGTTTATTAGTTGCTGCTGCCAATGTTTGCGTATACATAGGATTAGAACCGTCACCATCTCTATATACAGAACAAGTAATAGGATCTGCTGAATGATATTTAACATTTACTCTGCGTATTAAAGTATTTTTATCTAAATCTTTTGATGATTGAATCCATCCAGTTTTTCTACTTGTACTATATGATTCAGATGAACTATCCTGAAACAATCTTACTTTACATCGTTTAAGAACAGCTGCATTTACATCCTCAATAAATTCAGAGCTATCATTTGCTGAAGGCACACCAATTGTTTTATAGTGCGATACTGTTTCTACAAAATCAGTTATATCTGATATTATTTGTTTCCATTTTACAATTTCATGGGTAACGGTATCACCTGTAAACTGTGTAGAGTCGGATGCTGTTTTTATATGTTTCCAAGTGTTTTTTGTATCTGTTATAGACTCAGTAAAGTCAGATGTGTCTGTTGCTGTTTTTATATGTTTCCATGTTCTTTTGGTGTCTGTAATAGACTCAGTAAAATCAGTATCATCAGATTGATTTAAAATATGTTTCCATGTACGTTTACTGTCAGATATTGATTCAGTAAAACTAGAAACTTCTGAAGCGTTTTTTATATGCTTCCAGGTAACTTTACTGTCAGTTACAGACTCAGTAAAATCAGAATCATCACTTACACTAAAGCTAGTTTTGTAATTAGTTTTAGCATCTGTTACACTTTCTGTAAAACCAGAAACATCTGTAGCTGGTTTATTTATAGTTATCGATGTAATTGATATGGCAGCATTTGTTCTGTCGTTTACACTAGTCTCATTAGACTTTGCTACCCATATATATTTACTTGTACCAGATAATGAATCAGGTATATCCCATGTATATTGAGTGCCATTAAAATTTGTTGTTATAACATTGCTGGTACTAAATGTAGTTCCACTTGTGTAATATAAATTCACATTGCTTGTAAAATTATTTTTAGTAAACTGTACTACAATATTAGATGTATAAGCAAAACTACCAGAGTTAGGTGACGTTATAGAAACCGAAGGTGGATCAGTTATAGTAAAATTAGCTGAATTAGCTGATATACTTATAGCCATTAAGGAGCCCCTCCAGTTTCAGTATATTGACCTGAAACTAAAATATAATAATCATTATCTGATTCTATGTTGACAGGAGGTGTGTAAGTACGAGATCGTATAGAATTATGCAGATTTGTTGCTATGGTAGCTACTGTTCCACCGCCATCCATAAGATATACTGCCCACGCATTTTCCCAGGTAACTCCAACACTTGAAGCTGACCAGGTTATTGTTTGACTAACACCTTTATGCCAGACAGATGAAGAGGTTGGTGATGTAACATTTAAACTAGGCATTATCCACCGATCTGTATAGACCAACTCACTTTTAATACATCATTGTTAGCAACTGTAAAATCTGTTGGATCATATGTTGCAAACATTGTCGAAAAACTAATATCTGGATCACTATCTGATTGGGTGTTATAACTTTTTCCCATAGTTAAAGATTTTATTGTATTAGAATTTCCTCGGTCCCAAGTAGCTTGAGCAGTCCAAGTGCAAGTGTCAGTAGAAACAGATGTACCTCCTCCAGATGCATTTACTACATTTAAAAAGAAATGATTTATATCTTCAGGAGCTTCTCCGCTTTCAGTTGCATCTAGTGTACCAGTAGCTTGATTGCCATGAGCTGCAATACCATCTTGATCATGCCTATCTGTATTTGTAGAATTATTACCTGCATTTGCATTAGCTAAATGACTATCAAACCAACCTGACCCTGTATTTATATGATGAGCAGTTGTTGCAGCAGATCCAGTACGTTCCATTTCGTCTATAAGCTTTCCTAATAAATTATCATGTATTGTGTTACTACCATACTGATGAATCTTAGGTTCTATTTTTTTTAAATCTTCTTGGTCGTATACTTTTATGTCTACAAAACCATTTACTTTAACTTTTGGTTTATTAATTATTATTTCCATTTAACTATCCGCTATTGTTATTACCCAGGTAACTGTTAGCTGATCACCATCTACTAAGCTTATGTTTCCTGAAAAAGATTTTGTGCTAGTTATAGTTGTAAAAGCGCCAGAGCTTGTAGAATACACATTACCAAGTACTGCTGAAGCTATTGTATAGGAAGCTTCTGATCTTAACACTCCTGTAATAGTAAATGTTTTAGCTCCAGACGATGTTCTAGTAGAAGCCATTTCATATTTAGTTCCATTAGTAGCTACAACGTATATACCAGACTGACCATTGGTAGGTGTTGTAAAGTTATTATTATCAAATATAGGATTAGCAATACATGACACTCCTGTAGTAGCTGCTGCTAATGTTGCAGCTAATTTATTTCTTATAGCTTGATTAATAGCATTTGGTTCTTCCATATTCTCTATAGATCCATTAGCTCTTATAATCTCTATATGCACTTTACCGCTAGGTATAACTGTATCTTTCATTCTAGCTCACATTTGTTATTGAGTAAACATTTAAACTTTCATCTATAGCAAATAAATCTGCTACATCTGTAGATCCCATATCTAATTGATACCAGGATGAATTAAGCAAATCTAAAGCATAGATGTTTTGCTTATCGTCTCCAAAACGACATAAAATTCTGTTCTTTTTTGGGTCGTAAAAAAATCTTGAGTTTTCTATATTTGTTGCTGCTTGATATATATCTTTTATAGGTTCTGTAATTGGTGTTATTTCAAAACTTGAGTTAATACTATAGGCATTTTCTCTACCTGCAAAAGCTATATTAGATCCTACTTGAATAATTGAATTTGTAGCAACACAGCCAAAGTTTTCTTCTGCTTCTAATAAAGAAAACTTTGCAGGATTGGTTGATGGTATATTTAATCTATACACACCATTCTCCATAAATACTACTAATGCTCCTAAGTGTTCAATTAATCCTGTAATAGATCCGCCTTGCGTATCTTTTATTTGTATATAATTGGTTATAGGTAACACATCTGGCTGTAATAATTCAGAATAAATAATCCAATCTTCGTGATCTTCAGCTTCTGTATCTGGATCTAAACGTACATTTCCAACAAACTGTCTACCTGCCATATATACTGAATGCTTATGGTTTACTACTGTTTTGGTTATAGCATTTAAAGGATGTAATGCTCCATCAGCTAATCCCCAGTCTGAAACAGTTAATGTGACATCATTGCTATTAACAGTATAATAGTATCCATCATTTAATGTAACAGTTCCATTAGTAGTTGGAGCAGTATACCTAGAATCAACTCTTACCACTTTAGATGTACTGGTTATAACTTTTTTTACAACTGATCCTGCTGTTACAGTCCAATCATTTCTTTGGTTATCTGCCCAAGACCAGGAATCATTAAAAACAACATTGTTACCAGCATATCCATTAGTACCTGTTCCATTAGTAACTGCGCTTGCGCTTTCATAATTTGTTACTGCTGTAGCTGTTCCTACATATACTCCAAAATTACCGTTCCATATTTCGTCACCGCTAGCAAATCCAGTAAAAGTTTCTAGGGAGCCTGAATTATAGTATTTATCTACAATAGCAACATTGGTATTTGAACCTAAGGAGTCTGCTATATGATACCAGTCAGATCCTACTTTTATCCAGTAGTGCGTTGATCCTGATGGTTCATAAGCACTAAAATTAAATCCATCTGCCCAGACTGTAGTTCCGACATAACTAGATGTGTATGCATTATTGTCATCATGTGTACTTTTTGTGTTTACTGGTATTGTTCTTATATTGTAATAAACAGGATCTAAGTCACCTGTAGCTGTTGGTGAATAACTTCTATAAAGTTTAAGAGCAGTAATTCTTGGGTTCCAAGTTGTTGTATTAGTTTTGTCAACTGTTAATGATACATTTAATGTTCTATTTGCACTTGATGTAGTTTTATAAGCATAAGTTTCTCCAAATGGAGCTTCTTGTACCCCATCAAAAACAGGAACAAATTTATAATAATAAAATCCAGCAGCATGCGTACCATTGCTGCCAGTTTCTTCAGCTATTGCATAATTCCATTTAGTAGGGTAAGAAGGTGGTGCATCATCATAATACTGAGTTGCGGTTGGATCAAAACTGCCAAAGAAAAATTCTCTATCAATGTGTTGTAAAATACCAGGTTTATTTTCCAGTCCATTTGCAAAACGCAACTGCCTTCCAAAGTTATTAATTTGTATATCGTTAACAGTAGCTAAGGTTTTTATATCTGCATTTGTACCAAAATCAGATGCTGCTGAACGTATTTTTCTAGTTTGAGTTTCAAAATAAATCCATTTAGCTGGAGTAAAATCTGGACTTGTCCATTTAATTATTTGACCGATGTGGTCACCAGACATGGTAGTAGCAGATCCACGACCTTTACGTTTCACCAGTTTACCAGGTATATCTATTTCAAAGTTTTTACTTTCAGTAGCTGCGCTATTTGAAATATCTTCAGGATCTGAATTTGTTACCAGACCCCCATCAAATAATGGTATTTGAATTAAGCTCATATAAATGTTGACCCATAAGCATCGGTCACAGTATGTGGACCGCTAATTCCTTTTCCTGATACTTGTTGTTTAGCAGCTAACTTTGAGTCAGTATATCTACTTAGATATAAGTTAGATCGTTGACTGTCTCCTTCGTCATCGCTTAACATAGATTTAGCGTAATTAGTTAAAGATCTATGATAAGCATCAGGTATTACTGGCTTATCTCCTGCTGTTGCATGATCTATGGCAACACCGTTTAGTAAAGCTATACCTCCTAAACCTAATGTTTGCCAGTTTGTTAATAGATTAGCATACCCACCAAACGATGTGTTCCACATCTGCTCTTCTTCGCCATCATTAACTATTTTACAATTATCTACAATAGTTTGTCCGCTTGCTGCGGTTAAACTAGAAACAATTAAATATCCTGATTTTTGGGTTATATCTATTACATCTTCCACAGTAGCTGTGCCTAACACAGTATTAACAGTTCCTGTAGCTTGACTTAATAATTTGATACTGTCACCATGATAAAAGTTATCAGAAGATAGATTATCGTATTTTAATTTTTTATAAGCACTTGCATCATCGTTTAATTGTGTAGGTTTAGCAGCATAAGAAAATGTTACTAAATCTGAAGCAGTTAGTGCAGGAACCAAATACATTTTTTGGCCACGAATAAAATAGTATTCAGGGTTACCAGTTTTTAATGTACTATCTGATCTGTACCTAGAGTATTCAGTATAGGTAGAAAAAGGCTTTAAAGTTCTAGTTTTAAATTCTACTTGACCGACTAGTGCCACAAAATCTTCTGGTAAATCTATGACATCATCACCAGCATTAGGCATGTATCCCCAATTTTTTATATAACAATTAGTCTCTAAGGCAAAATCTTCTTCTGCTTCTTCTAAATACTTTCTGACTTTTGTCCTAGAAACATCTGGACTGAAGGATGTTATAGTCCTATCAATCAACGATTCCCAAGTCACAATTACGCTC
>TARA_R100001463_G_scaffold108308_2_pt1 | contig 16487 bp, 21 predicted proteins | sample TARA_R100001463 | Tara Oceans TARA_R100001463 (sample SAMEA2622242) | marine metagenome | biome: marine biome (ENVO:00000447); feature: deep chlorophyll maximum layer (ENVO:xxxxxxxx); material: "saline water (ENVO:00002010), including plankton (ENVO:xxxxxxxx)" | depth 40 m
CTGAACTTGCGTTACAAAATTAGACAGGTCGTCTTTTACGCTTCTATACACAGAGTCGCTACCTGATGGATCTAACCCTCTAGCCCGCAACTGCTTTGCACCAGAGAGCTCTTTAAACATCTCGTTAAAAACATTCTGTTGAGCCACCTCTGCAAACTCGTTGAAAATACGAGGACTAACAAAGCCTTTCTGGTCTTTGTTGCAAAGATCTCTAATAGTATTATAGACTTCTATTACGCTGATCATATTGCAAATATACGAAAAGAAAAAAGGCCCCTTTCGGAGCCTTCTTTTATGCTAATTTATCTAGCCGTTCTTCTATAAGAGACAGCGCTGAAGCGCCTTTCTCTGTTAAACAGAATCGGACCATAGTGTCTACCGCATCCTGACCAACTGGCACGGATATGATTAGTTGATTAGAATCAAACCAGTACACCCCATTAGACTTCATATTAAGTATCTGGTAGTCAGCAGCTTGCTGTATTGTAGCCCTACAAGACACCTGTGGTGAGTCTAAAGATTCTAAAAACTCCTTTGTTTTAGTCTTAGCTATTCTTAAAAGGCTGTATCTAATATCCGATACAGAAGCATTAATGTTAATACCAAAGTAGATTGCTATAGGAAGAAGATCGTTGATATCTCTGTCTCGAACAACAGAAATAGCGTCTGTAAGCAAAAACTCTTTTTCTAGTTCATCTTTTGCATCTTGCTTTTTATCTACTTTTCTAAAAGTTGTTCCTCCGTTAACTGAGTTAGCTGGATGTACTTCTAAAAAGTCTCTAAGGTTAGGTTTGTTTTTTGGTACGAAAATCCTGCCGTCTCTAAAAGCAACAGATTGCTTCAGAGCATTAGAAGACTGTTCATCTACGTAAATAGAAGGCTCGTTAGGGCAGTATCTAATTTCCCTTATAGTATCCTTCTCTTTATCATAAATAGTCACACCTTTTTGAGGCAGCATAAAAACTATACCACCACCTTTGATAATCTCAAACTCACAGTTGTGAACTTGCTTATCTTGTCGCTTAATAGTTCTTTTTTTAGGCTTTGGAGCTGCTTTAGGCTCCATAACTACTGTTTCTTGAACCATAACAGGTTCTGCAACTTTCGTTGCTTTAGGGCGCTCAGGAGCCCTTCTTGTTTTTGTTTTTTCCATTTTTATTTAATTAAAAGTTATATAATTCAAAAAGATCTTTTGCTAAATTAGCTGATGCATTAGCACCAATATCACGTTCTATAACACCAAACCTAGCTAAATGCCCGTTAAAGCTAAGTGAAGAACCGCTGGTAGCTACAATACCTCCTCCCGACCCTATCTGTTCTATCAAAAGGTTTCCGTCTGTCATGTTAGAAGAGCCTGTTGAAACCCCACCTATAGAGTCAAGAACTGTAAAAGAGGGTATAAAAGAAACAAGATGACCCTCTCTATTATGTAAGTACATATTAAAATTCTTATCCCTTCTGACAATAAAAACTTGCAGTGTTTCACCGCTGTCTGTATCAATTAATATTTCGGGAAAATTATATTCTACTGTTCCATTCTGACTGTCAGAAGTAGAGGCTTTAGCAGGCTCACCTGTTCTTCCGTCGTGCCTAACTTTAAACGTGTTAAAAGCTGGGGCGGCCTTATCTATACCTCCGCTTGCGTCATACTGAGCATTGCCAAAGCAAAATCCCATAGTTTCTCCGCTGTCATCTCCATATATAACGCCCATTCCTTCTGCGTTAAGGTTTACTGTAACCGCTATATAAATAGTATAATCCTCTCGCACTGTATATGCGTTGGGAACAACAAAATAATCATCAAAAGCTATTGTAGCATTCACTTTTGCTAAACCTCTCCCTGCCGTAAGCCCTGTTTCATTAGTAGGGTCACCAACGTTTGCAGCAATACTATACGTACTACCTCCTGTTCCAGCGTTAGCCCAAGCTGTTATCTCATCTCCATCGGCGTACCCAGCCAACCCTTCATGGTTAAAATCTAAAGCTGGTAGGCTTTCTCCAAAGAATATCTCACCTAGCGTACCTTGAAACTCTGTAGCTTGAGAGCCGTTACTTATCTTACCTGTAGTTCTTTGTATAGGATTAACTTTTATTTTAGCCTCTATATCTTGAGAACTTGAAAGAACAGCTTTTTTAAATGTAGAGTTTTCTTCCACTACGTCAAACTTAATGGTGCTCTTGTTAGAACTAGACATAAAGCTTATGATGTTTTCTAAAAGCCCAAACTCCTCACCTATATTGCAAGATATTGTTACTGATGTTTTTTCTATAGCTTCAGAGTCAAATAGCTCTATGTGCTCATATAAACTAGCGTCATTAAAAGTAATAATTACAGCACCTTTCTGAGCTGTAATAAAAGACACGTGTTTTGTAGGTATAGCTAATACGCTTAACCCTACGCCAGTATCCGACGCTCTCGCGCTGTTATCGTTTATTTCTTCTTTTCGAAATAAGAAAAATTTCTCCATTGTACTAAATTACTTTGCAAATATACAACAAATAAAAAAGGCCCCCGAAGGAGCCTTTCTTGTGTAGTATAAGTTATAAAATCAAGTACCGATTGTAATTGCAGCAACATCTGTAATGTTAGCGTCAAGATACAAACTGTTTGTATCGTCAGCAACTACAATAAAAGATTCTTTTCCGTGATTAATTGCGTCTACGATAGATTTGCATACAGTTTTTGCTGTACCAGAAGTAATGACAAGATCAACCAAATCATATGGTTCATCATCACCTCCTCCTACTCCTTCTAAGGTTCTGGAAAAATACATACCTAAAGAAACAGCGTCAGCAGCAGAGATAAGAAAACCCCTGAACTGTGATACTGGCACACAAATGATATCGTTTATGGCATCTTCGCCTCCTGCGTTTGAAAAATATAAGTATTTCATAATTTTTAGTTTTTAATATGTTAAAAAATTGTTATTATTACCCTTTAATAAGAACGTGTTGGTTAGCAGCACGAGTAATTAAAGCTATTTCAGAGCGATAATGGAATGTAGCAACGTCAGTTCCTGAGTCACCGTTGTTGTTATGTCCTAAAACTCCACCACCAGTTACCCAATGCTCCATCTCACGATTATATCCATTAGCCTCTTTGTAATACATAGACAAAGCAGGAGCTTTTGTCCCTGTGCGAGCATCAGCAACTTGAGTTAAAGGAACCATAGCTCCTTGTAAATAGTTAGATGCCCCTAAAAGAGTAGGGTCGTTTAGAAGTTTCCAGTCATGCTTGTGGAATGTATACCCACCACGAGTGAACGACTTAAATCCAAGCTTAACAGCCATATCAGCATCGTTGTTAAACGCACCGAACTGTCCAGCTAGACCAGCAGTTACCCCTGTGGAAATACCTGAAGCAAGCATGTCGTCAATAGCTAAGTCTTGCTTCCTGTTAACGTACATAGCGTACTCAGAAGTAGCCCCTTGCTTATCAAGCTCAATAATGATATCATCAAACTCAGCAAAAGAATCAAGTGGATTAGCGTTAGCGTTAGAAACCACGATACCTCCAGACTCAACAGCTGTTACGTACCCGTCAGAACCAGCCAAGTTTGGATCAAGAGCAGCCGCAGCATTTCCAGCTCCATCATTTTGCTCACCAAACAGCATAATCATCTCACGCTGATCCTCGAAACGCTTACGTGCTTCAGCTTCAGCGTACATAAACCAACGATATTCACCGCCACCTACGTTTACCCATCCGATGTTAGTAGCTTGAGAACCGTTCACTTGGTGACGACCCTTAACAATAGCAAATGGGTTTTTCTTGCGAGTAACCTCAGACTCAACAAAGTAGCTAGGCTGGTCTGATCCCTGTGGATACATATTACCAAGCATAATCAAGTCTCCAGTAGTGTCTGAAGGTACTGAAATAGCATCATCACTAAGAGCTACAGCTGTAATTGTAGTGCTTGTACTTGCAGCTTGAGCTATGTAACGAACTCCAGTGTTTGCATCCATAAACACATCGTATTTATTAATATTGACTGCAGCTACAGTAAAAGAAAGAACGTCATTCGATTCAGTTACGTTTGTAAATGCAACAACTTTGTGTCGTCTTGAAGATTCAAACCATTCAACTTGGTCTGCTGACCCACCAGAGCTAATAGCTCCAGTCATCTTAAGCATACCAGTAATTCCTTGGTCGCCATAAGTTTCGACCATATTTTCCATAACCAGCTCTTTATTAGTGCCGATTAAATCATTAAGCGCAGTATATCTTTCCGCCGTAGCTCTAATAGCTGGAGCGACAGATGTATGCTGCTGTGCAGTAGTTGCCATATTTTCTTAATATTTAGATTTTAAAAGTAAGTTTAGAGGAGTTTCCTCTAAGTATATCTCTCATTTGATCAGCCAGCGGGTTTTCATTTTGTGGTGCTGACTGAGGAGAGTTTGTTGATACGTTAGCCGCTTTATCCACAAGACCTCTTTGACCATCGCTTGTACCCTGCCTGTAAGCAGAAGCAACAATTTTGTCGATGTTGTCAATTACAGCCCTGTGAGAGGACAACGTATCGTAATCCCAACTTCCGTCTTGACGGACGTAAGGATCAAAATAATTATCGAGTTGAGTGTTCTTCTCAATAAGTTGTGATTTGTAGTTATCATCCAGTCCAAAAGAAAAGGTTTTGTCGTTACCTAAATCAAACTCTAGCCCCTCCATTGCTTGAACTTCTTTTGTCATGTCTGAAATCCACTTATCGTTTATCACGCTATCTGTTGATGCTTCTTGACGTTCTGGCGCCTTATAGGTGCTCCTCAAGCCTTCGATACTCTCTTTGGCTTTTTGCGCGTCTATCTTCATCTGTAAGCGGGACAGCTTCACTTCGTCCTCAGAATAGAGGTCTGTGTCAAGCTTATATTTGCTCCCTACTAAAAGATTTAATTCTTCAGAAGAAAGGTCTGGATATTCAGAAGCCATGTTTACCCTTATAGCCGTTACGTCATCCATCTCGGATGGGTTTAACTGCTGATAAGCAAACCAGTCTTCTGGGTTCCTACCTGTCTCTTCTACGAATTTAGCTATTGCTTCAATCCTTTCATCGAGTGCGCTCTGTTGAGGTTCTGACAAAGCATCCAAAGAAGTAATGTCTCTACCAAGCTTCTCGCTTAGGTAATTGAAAACAGCGCCTTCGATTTCGCTATCAGAATACTCAATAGTATCTTGTTGTGGTGTAGCAGTTTCCTGCTGCACTTCTTCTTGTGGAGTCTGTTCTACTGGCTCTGAAGTAGTTTCTACTTGTGGCTCAGCTTGCACATCCTCCTGAACAGGTTGAGACTCCTGTTGGGGAGCCTCTTCTGTTCTTGTTTCTGTTTGTTGCGGTTCTGCATTCATAGATGCAGAAAGCGCTTCTGGAGAATCGAATACTTCGAAACCTCCAATGCTTTCTTTATTTTCTTCCATTATATTAAATTATTTGTTTTTCTATTTTGATGGTCCTAGGTACATAATAATACCTCCTGAAGAGTCAGCTGTTGCTGTTACAGCAGTCCACCTACCATAAATAGTAACTCCCTTTGGAAATACATTACTACCATCAATTACCTCGTTGTTTGTTCCTACACCTGAACTAGCTGCAAGACCAAAACAATCCCCTGTAGCTTCTGGAGTTAAAACACTAAATGTAGTATCAGATAAGCAAGTTATTGCTACAACTACTTTTCCCGAAGGTACAGCATACGCTCCACCGTCATCAACAAAAGCACTTCCTAATTGTCCGAATGATGCTTGTGATGCTACTCCTTGATTTGCTAATGTTGCCATGTCTTTATTTTATTATGATCCTGAACCTCCGTATATTACAGAAGAGTTATCGTTTCCAAATACCCCATACTCAATAACAGTATCTACTTTAGTTGCATATACAGCGTAAGTTTTATCTGGAGCTAAAGGTATAAAAGTAAATTCTCCTCCCCCTAGTTTAGAGGCAAGAGCAGTATCACTTTCTGTTTCGTTACGTAAGTATACGTAGTTTTCTAACTCTGTTTCTAAGTTTTTGATATACAAGTAAGCTCTTTCGCTTTTATCGTTTGCTAAATAAACGATCATATCGTTTGTATCAGCCGCAGTTCCTTTCACTTTAGCTTTAATCAAACTCCCTGAATCTACAGACATAACTTTTTCTGCAGACAAACTCAAGGCGCTACTTAGAACGTCAGTTGAGGCAATATTTAAACTTACTCTTAAGTTAGCCATTATTCGTAGAATAAAGCATACTCTAAAGTAAATGATGTAGAGACGCTTGGCGTAATTTTAATGTCGTTAGTGTCAGCATTAGCTTCCCAAGGGAAAAACGTCCAATCGCCTGAATAAAGCTTACCCATTTGCTCAGAGTTAATTTCTATGGTTGCATATTCAGTAGCTACTGCACTTGTGTTTTTAATGTACACTTTGTGAGACCCATTTCCATAAGCATCACCATCAAACAGTGTATATTGAGCAGTAGAACTGGTAGTTTTTCTAGCGACACCAGTAGTCTGAGACAAGCCCGTCAATGTGCCAGCTTTTGTTAGCGTCGTCGTTGTAGACAACGATAGGGCGTCACCTGTTAAGTCGGCGCTAGAGAGAGTTAATGTTGCAGTGGTAGTTGCCATTGTCTTTTTTTATTGCGTTGTTATATATTTGCAAATATAGTGATTATTTTTTAGGTGATTTCCCAGCGCGAATCTTAGCAGCCTCTTTTTTTCCAAAGGCGCTTTTTACCCTAGCCATCGCCCATGCGTGTTGAGAGGTTTTTGGTCTGTTGCCAGAACTCATATAAGCAGCAAGACCTCTTTTGTAAACTTGCTTTTCGGCAGCGTCAAGCCCAGTCATACCTCCTTTTTTATAAAGTTTCATTTTACCCCCACCCATAAATACACCTCTACCTTTTAGTATGTCTGCCTGAGTTACTTTACCATCTTTGTTTAGGTCAGGAAACTTCCCTCCTTTTTTGTACGTTTTTTTTAATTTCACAGTGAATCTCTTTCTTTCATAAGCGCATCTAAGTTTGCAGGATACGGCTTACCTTTTTTATATATAGCAGCTATCTTACGAATAAGCTCTGCTCGGCGTGTAGGGTTTTTACTCCCTGATAAATATTTTTTGTTAATCTTCAAGACTTAGGGTGATTAGCTGTTTTAAACATTGCTTTTTCTACCGCACCTGCGTGTGGCTTATAAGATCCTTTCATTAAAAAGTACCTTCCCCCCTCTTCCATCCAGTGATACCCTTTTGGTGGGGAAACTTCCACTTTCTTGTTAGAGATGCTTAGCTTACCTCCTTTTTTATATTTTACAGTTTTCATATTGCAAATGTATTAATTAATCTACTGTGTTCATTTTACCAATGTTAGCCGTTGCTACTGTATTTATTTTTCCTATACTAGCTGAAGCTACACCAGCTACATCATGAGCATATCCAGTAGGAGCTAAAGTGTAATCTAAAGTTATTGTTACGTCAAAATCTATAGTAATATCAGCGGTTGCTGTAGTATTTGAATTATCATAATCGTTATCTTTATCTACTATAGCTAATGTAAAATGATCATTATTCTTTATGTCAGCTAAAGCTGCAGCTGTAAGGGTATATTCATTGTTACCTGTTGACCATGTAGTGAGCTCACTAGAATATGCTGTGCTATAATCTAAAGAACTAAAATGATCTGAAGTAGCTAAAGCTGTCCCTCCGTCTCCTCCAAAAGCGGAGCTTTTTATCATTATAGTGTCATTAGGATCAGCATCAGATGAGCTACCTCCATTAATATCTATATGTGCTGCACTTAAAGTTCCTGTTATTCCGCTTGTATCAAAATGCAAAAAAACTCTTTTAAACCTTTTAGTTCTTACAGTGTTAAAATATTGAACATCGCCCTCACCTGTAATACCATCAGAAACAGATGATGCGGCATTTGACCTAGCCGTTGCAAAAGCTCCGCTAGTGCTTCCAGTACCTAACCCTCGCCTATTTGCATTTATTGTTGGCATTAAGCTGTTACTTCAACAAACGTTCCATCTGGGTTAAACCAAATCTGACCATTAGATGCATGCAAACAATACCCAACAACTCTTACAATATCGTTGTTTCCTGACGGTGCAGTAGCTGTAATATCTCCAGCTGTAGTAGAAGCAAATAACACATCTCCCACAGATCCAGTATCGTGATCTACAGTTACCATACCTCTAAGAAGCATGCCGTTTGTGTCCGATGCCGCCCCTAAAGCTATAGCTAACAGCCCATCACACGTAGAAGCGGCATTTGCGTCTGCGGTTTCCCACGTACCATCTGACTTATAGTGATATAAAGCTCCTGTTGTCATAGATGTTGTCCCACCAAAATACACTACATCACCCTCATGCGTTCCGTCTGTATCTCCAGTAACAGTAAATCTGCGGTTAAAGTTAGAGTCACCGTTTGTGTCCACTGTTAGCGCTATCTCACTGTTCTGACTTATAAGAACATTGTGATCCCCTGAACAATCAATAACAAAATCACCATCTACACTCCCAGATATCAAATTGTTAGTTGCATCTGCTACACCAAGAGTAACAGTGTTTTCATCGTTTTTAAAGCGGAGTTGAGGGGTTATTTCAGCATCAGCTCCAATAATCAATCGGTTAGCCCCAAACGTTAAGTTAGATTCCGAAGTTAAAGCGCTCGTTCCATTACCCGTTAATATTTCGTTTGTACCAGCCGTTGTTAATCCAGTACCTCCTTTAGCTACCGTTACTGTATCAGATAGGGTAGAACCTGCAGCTGTTACAGTTATAGGCGCAGTGCCGTCAAAGTCCACTCCGTTAATTGCTCTAGCTGTTGCTAAAGCAGTAGCTGTGCCAGCGTTGCCTGTAGTGTTTAAATCTGAAGCTACAACAAAATCCATGTTACCGCTAGCATCATCATATGTAACCGCAATGTTAGTTTTAGTTCCACCAGTAGCAACTAAAGGCCCCGCAATATCTTGAACCTCTTCAGTAGACAGTTGAGTATTAGTATCTGAAACGGTATTGGTAAAAGTAATTTTATCGCTATTTCTTGCTATACTTAAACCAGTACCAGCTTCAAGCACAACGTCATCTGTAGACGAATCGCTACCTGTTAGCCTTATTTTTTCTTCATCAGAATTATCTCCATCTACACAAGAAACAGAATATGTTGGGCCGTCAGCACCTGTAGCACCTGTAGCACCTGTAGCGCCCGTTGCGCCAGTAGCTCCCGTATCTCCTTTTGGTCCTTTTTCAGAAACAGAAACAGAGTTAACCGCTGGTGAAGTTACAGAAACAGAAGACGAACTAGACGTAATGGTAGCGGAAATACCTTCAGAAGTCGTTGTTGAAACTAAAGTTCCCGCTGTAGTGCTAACTTCTACACTCATAAGGACTTAGATACGTCGTCGTTAACTATAAAGTTACCCCTTAAAACGGTTGTGTGAGTGTCAACGCCAGAGCTTGTTGGTAGAACATATTGCAAATCATACACGTACCTTCCTGCTTTAATATTTCTCATAGTAGCAGCAGTAGCCGTTATAGTTAAATTTCCGCTATCATCAATAACAAACTCTTCAAAAACGTTGCTTATTTTTACACCTAAATTGGTACTCCCTATAACAGGAGAACCGCCCCTTCTACCAGCCCCATACACCTGCATCAAAAACTTATAATTGCTAGTGCTTAACGTTAAAGCTGTTCCTGAAGAATCTTTTAATGTGACGGTAAGCGAAAAAGTATCACCCCTTCTGCAAGTTATGTCTAGCTTTTCGGATACGTCTAAATTTACTTTGTTTGCCATTATTGCTCTAATATGTTTTCTGTAATCTCTGGCGCGTCAGCCATCAAATTCATTTCTTCTTGAAGTTCACCCCTTTTGCCTTGTCTTTGAGAAAGAAGTTTACTCTGCTGAGAGGCTTGCTTTTTTACCCTGCTGTCTTTTCTATCTTCTTTTAAAACCTCTAGCTTTTCTTTAAACTCTTGATCTTCAGTTTTAAACCCTAAAGTTGCGCTAGCTCTTATAGTCTCTATTTCTTTATCAAACTCGTGTTTAGCTCTAGCTACTTCAATCTCTAGCTGAGACTTTAGTTGTAATTTTTGAGCTTCTATCTGAGCCTCCATTTGCATTTCCTGTTGACGAGCTTGAGAAGCGGCTTGTGTTGCTTGTTGAGCTTGTTGTGACTGCATTTGGGAATTTTGAGCTGCTTGTTCTTGAGCTCTTTCTATTCGTTTCTTTCTGCGAACAACCAAAAGTCTTTCAGCTTGGTTTACGTCTTTTAAATTCCTTACAGCTATAGCGTCTTCTAAATCTATTTCTTTTTGAGAAATAGCCATTTGAATGTTTTGCTCTAAGTAAGCTCTTTCGTTATCTTCCATTTCTTTCTGTACACTTACTCCAAAGTTGTACATAGGTAGATCGCTAAAAGAACTTAGCACTTTCATGTTTTCTTCCCCTATGGCGTTTTGATAAACCTTCATAAGAACAGATTCTGCAGGTATTATCTGAAGGCATTTAACAACATCCTCACAAACTTTTTTAAAGAGAATCATAGACGAATTAGTTATGTCATATATAGCGTTGTTTCCAGCTGCTATAGCCTGTTCTCTAACACCAACTAAAGCTTCTCCTTTTGGAGAGCTTGCATCCATTACCTCGTTTACGCCAGTAGCGTCTCTAATCATTCTAAGGTAGTGATTATACAAACCTATTAATTCGTTAACGTTTCTAATGCTGTTGTTTATTTCTCTTACTGGAGGGTTTTGAAAACCTCCTTCTGGGTCTTTACTCCTATAGTAAAACACACCCGTTTGCTCGTAAATATCATGAAGCTCTAAAGGCTGCAACTCACCACCCTTACCTAACTGCACATTTTCTAGACCTTCAATATCTATAATCAATCCATCAGGCTTAGCTTTAGCAATAGCTTGCTGTAACTTCAGGTGTGTTATCTGAAGCATATCTGCAAAACCAACACAGCTGTCTATCATAGACTTCGGTATCATTCTACGCATATTCGTAGCAACAACAGAATAACTCATTTTGGCTTTTGATATATCGTGCTTATTTCTAGGTATGTTTGTCTTCATACCGTAGTTAAGGATATAGTCTGTCCCCATTATATACATGCCTCCATAGATGGTGGTTATTTCCATTTTATGGGGGATTCGCTCAAAAACACCTTTGTTTGATTTTTCTTTATAAGAAAACCCTTCGTAAAAAAAGTTTCTATTTCCGTGCCTGTTTTCTTTTTCTTCAAAATGCATGCAGTCAACAGAAATAAATTCAAAATCTAAAATGTCTATCATATAGTCATCATAGCCGTATTTTTTTCTTCCAAGAGCCTGATCGTAAGAACTGCTAGAAAAGTTGTGAGTAGACTGAGATTTGTTTCGAGCAGCCTTAGTTGCAAGCTTTTCAAAATCTTTTTCTTGAAGCGTATCTCCTGCCAATCTTTTTAATTCCTGTATAGATATGCTTTTTATATGGCCAGCATAAACTATGTCTTCAAAATTAGGGTCTTCTGTAAAGCTATGTATAAAAGAAGTAGGGTCAACGTAGTTTGGCTTTATACCATAGTTTGGATCGTTACTCCTTTTAACAACGGCCATACCACAAGACACTAGATCATTAACGCACCTTCGAAAAATGTTATCATTAAAACCAGCCCACTGCAAAGTCATGTTAGTACCTATCTGAGCTGCTATTTCTGCGTCTGTTTTTACGTTAGTGTTAAGAAATATTTCAGCCTCTTCTAAAGTATCTGGAAGATTGTCAGGATCTTTATCTAGCACAAGCCCTCCAGTTTCTGCCTTTAAAGCTGCTAATTCTTTTTTTACTTGAACCTGAGTTTTCAACCTTATCTTTTCCTTATTCTTTTCAGAAGACGAAATAGGGTCAACAGCCTCTAAGTTTGGATATGGCTCTCTAGAAAGTATTTTGTTTGATACAATTCTGGCAAACTTTGGGAGTATAGGAACAGGAGTGTAATCGAGATTAACCAAGCTTCCATCTACATTGTTCGGGTCTAAAGACGTTAAAAGTTGTTTGTAAATGTTGGTATCTTGAGTTCCGTTAGCGTAGTCTCTGTTACGCTCAAAAATGTTATTTCTTTTCTTATAAGAAGAGCCAGAATCATTGGTTTGACCCCACTGATTTTCTATTGCTTTTGCGTATTGCAACCCAAAACTCTTGCTTTCTTTTTGTTCTCTTGAAGAAAGCGGATCTGGGAAGCCTCCAGCTTTTTTGTTTTCGTTATTGTACATCAGAGGGAGTTCATTTTTGCAAATATACAAAACATAGCGTTTTTAATTAATTGCGGCATATCTTCTAAAAAATTTCTTTTCGTTAAAGTTAGACTTTACTTCTTTAGGCTTAACTTTTTGTGCAGCAAGCAACGCCAGTCCCGCACTTATAGTTAAGTCAAACTTGGTTCTGTTGTTTATATCAAAACCAATCCAGTCTTCTAAAGTCTTGTTAAAATACATTTTTCCTACCTCACCTGTCTCTCTGTTTATACCTACGTGGCTGTGCACGTAAGCCTCTATAGCGTGAGCGTGAGCTTGTATAACATCTTGAGAATTAGAAGGAATGCCTTTTGTTTTGACATTTATTTTAGTGTTAGCCGACTTTAAGTGATCTGGCCTAGCCATTAAATACCCGTCATAACCTCTTGATTCAAAGTGTCTTGCAATGCCGTACTTGTTGTTTTCTATTAAAATAGGGTATCCATAAAACACAGCAGACATAAGAACATCTTCGTAAAATATTTTAGCCAAAGGAGGTCTAGAAGCATACTCTAATACAAACATATTTGATGGATGTTCCATGTGAAATTTGTTGTATAGGTGTAAAGCACCTTTAGAACCTCTACCATCTACGGTCATATCTAAGTCGTAGGAGTCTACACCTCCACAACCTAAATCTGCGTTAGGGGCTATACGTTTGTTTCTTTCTGTCTTCTTCCTGTTTCTTAATTCTATAGGTGGCATCCAAGCTACCTTAAACCTTCCTTGTGGGTCTGGCTTAAACAACACCTCTGAATCCTGAATACCGCCCTTCCAGACAAAGTTTCCAACTACTATAGGGTTTGGATATAACTCATCGTTGTGTTGGATTTGCTCATATATTTGACCTATGTTAAACAGACTTCCATCTATACTATCTCTAAAGGCTTCGTCCGTTGTAAATGGAAACTGTCTTACCACCTCGTTAAGTTCAGAAGGGTCGTCTTTTAAACTTTCCCTTTCGTTTTTAAGGTAAGTTTTAGCTCCGAATATAATATCTGAATCGTCTAAACCTTTTACGACTGAAGAAGGATCGTCCTTAACTGGGTTTCCGTATTTATCAAAAAACCCTTCTAAAGATTCGTATGCAGGTATAAACAATCTATATAGCCCTGTTCTAGTCCTGCCATTCGCGTTCCTCTCCAAAGGATTCGAATCCCTCCACAAATCTTTGTATTGGCTTCCGCCTTTGTCCATTGGATTTACCGTGCTTCCGACCAGAGCCTTCCCCACGATTTTTCTTCCGACGATCAAACACGTCCTCTGAATCCTCCACGCGTCTCTTATGTCTGTAGGTCTTTCCCATTTTCCTGCTTCGTCTAAATACAATATGTGTAGCTTCTCACCATCGTATGCGTTGTTAGTTGTGTTTTTCCAATTAATAACCGTATTAAGAGCCTCACCCATTTGTGAAGTTTTGTTATTTTTGGTTATTCGTTTCGACGGCTCCCTAAAAGCTAACTCCATACGTGGATTAGTTGTACCGTCTTGTATAGGTTTGAAAAAGAATGGGTAGTTTCTAAACATATAAACCACCTTCTTCATAAATATGTTTTCTTGTGCGTCCTTTCCCGTCTTCGACTGTATCCCCATAAGCTTGTCTTTAACCTGTGTAGCCTCATCGACAAGTACAGCAGAGCATATATTGGTGTAGCCAGAACGACGGCACTTAGTATAAAGCTGACCAATACAACGAGGATCAGCCTCGCAAGCAGCCATATGTAAAAAGATCTCACGTTGAAAATTTAAAAAATAAGGGTGACCAATATCTAGCTTCGTCCATTGAAGCATCATGTAATGCCTCCCCGTAATATATATAGGTTCATTGTTGTTATAAAACCAAAAGCCCTCACGCCTGCGCCGAAACTCTTCTTCGATATATGGACGAAACTTTTCTCGGAACTCTCTTGGCATTTCCGCCCACTCGTCCATAGAACGAATACGAGACAATTCCTGAGGCATAGGTGTCCTCTCCCACACTTGCATAGACTTTGATTTTTTATGTCCGAAAATTTCTTTCTTAGGCGGCCTTTTTGGAAGACAAATGAGTATATTACCGAGTTCGATAAGCTCACCTTCCGTACCGTTGGGACAAATCTTAATAGCAGGTTCTTCATAGTCCTCTAAGTTAAGTAAAGCGGACATTAGTAGCTACTGCCATTCTTATTCATTCTCCCTAAAGATGGGAAACCCGTTTTCGGCTCGGCTAGATCCATATATTGGCCGCAAGGACATTTAACATCGCTAACAACTTTTCCGTCTATTATTTTAGCTGTTACTTTAGTGACGTCTTGTTCATGATCTAAGCAATTGCATTGATACTTTGCCATTTTATTTTAATTTAATTTATTTACTTCTTCTGACCTTTGGTCTATTGTTAGCTCTGTTTTTAGACTGAGCTTGAAGTCTCGTTTTACCTCCTTTACCATAATGAGCTTCATCCATTCCGTCCCCATTACCGTAGTTGCCTTTTTTTCTGTTTATTTTGTTTAGGTTAGCGCGGTACTTTTTAGCCTTACCTCCTTTGCCATACTTAGCGTACTCTAGCTTGTAGTTTCTTTTTTTCTTAACCCTCATAAAGCAAAGATAAACATTTTGTTATTTAGAAAATCTTTCAGCAAAACCACCAGAATAATCTTTAGCTTCACCTATTTCGCCATCCGACTTAAGGTCTTTAATCATCTGTTCTAAACGTTGTCTTTCTATAAGAAGTTCTTTGCAATCTGTTGCCGTTTGCTTTATGGATTGCAACTCTGCCTTTCTAGCGCTACCATTTATTTCTGGATCGACAGGTTTTTTAACTTCATCAATCATGTTATCTATAGCCACTTCCATACTCTTCATGAGTCTCGTAGCCGCACTTATCGTGGTAAATCTAGTCTTCGACATACATCAAGTCTTCTGCGCGAGTGCGGTAATATTCTTTTCCGTCTATTTTTAAACGGTAGTCTCTATTTTGTTTAAAGCCTACAACGTCACCTTTTTTAACGCCTAGCTCTTTTAACCAGTCACAGTCAAAAGAAACAATACCTTTAGTAGGCAGTTTTTCTTTGTTGTCTATTACATGTATTAAATCAGATTTTGTCTCTAACTCTTCCTGCTCTATAAACTCTAACAAAGCCCAACCTGCAAGAGGTTTTACTTTTCCTGTTTTTTTGCTTTTATAAGCTATGGCCTGATTGTTAATAGTGTGATTGGGATCATATCTCACTAAATAATGATTATCGTTACCCGTTAGAATCTGACCCTCGTTAATAACTACTAGATGGTGAAAGTAAAGCGTGTCTCCTTTTTTAACGCCAGTCTTGTGTTTAAGAGGAGAACAGACTACAGGCCCTTCTGTCACTCTATGTTCAAATTCGTTAAATCTGTTGTCTACGTACAACTCTAAACCAGAGTCCGTCGTTATTGTGTCGTTGATCTTTTTTTCAAGCTCAACAACAAAAATGTCTAAAGTTTTCATTTAATTTTTAATTTAGTATCCACCGCCAGACCCTCCGCTAGACCCTCCGCTAGATCTTGTTGGTGTCATTCTTGGGGTTCTTCTTGGAGTTCTTCTTGGAGGGGGCGTTGTAGCTCTTCGAGCTCTTGAGGGTGTTGCTTGCGAAGCGCTTAGCTCACTCATTATTCTTTGCACTAAAGATCTTGCTGCATTTGTAGAGGGAGTTAATTTGTCATGACTTTCTGTCTTATGAAATCCTCCTACCATAGCTCCTTGAGAAACATGAACGTGATATGCTCCTACATAGTCAGATCCATTAGGTCTTTTAAACTCGCCTCCTGAAGTGTATAATTGTGTTCTTACCATTTTAAAAGTTGCAGTCGTATTCTATTATACAGGGCATGTCATCTACTGATTTCCATAATACTTGAGATGTATCGTCATCTTCCATATACACCAAATATCTTTTTTTATTGTGTTTATGTAGATGCTCCCCATCTAAAACTATTGTGCTTACTTTTCCTCCTCCAGCTCTCATACCTATATAATAGGCCATTGCGTCTTTAGGGTCTTTCCCTATAATAATTTTTCTAATAAGTCCTTCCATTTTATTCTAAGTCTATTCCTGTTCCGTCTAACAAATCGTCTATATCATCATAGCCTTTATTGTTTTTGTCAGTGTCGTCCCAAGTGGTATTAATAAATTCTAATATGCTTTCTAATTCTTCTCTTGAGTCTAGGCTATAGCTGTACAGAGCTTGTAGCCTTGAGTTCCCAAATATGTCATGTTCTA